>Ga0138256_10004919_pt1 | contig 14176 bp, 11 predicted proteins | sample KNB2016incub_MG_FD_105486 | JGI IMG/M metagenome (GOLD analysis project Ga0138256, IMG submission 105486) | Active sludge microbial communities from wastewater in Klosterneuburg, Austria - KNB2014incub_MG | ecosystem: Engineered > WWTP > Activated sludge > Unclassified | place: Austria...
AGCGTCAGGCGGAAGTTTGCACGGCGGGGGCCGCCGGCCTTTTTGCGGATGAAGAAGAAGTAATCGCCGTCTTGGGGCAGCGTGAGCGTGAGCGTGGGTGAGCTTTCGAACTCGGTCTCGAGGTCGGCTTCCTCGGAGAAAACGCGGAAATCGAACGCGCTCGGCCGCGAATTCTTGATCGTGAGTTGCGAGCCGGCTTTTGCGGCGAAGACGTATTCCATCTCTTGTCCATTCGCGAGACTGCCTCGGACGGTCGTTACGCTATCGCCGACGATGATGCGGTTCGGTTCTGCCTTGCGGCCGCCTTGAGCCGACAGACTTACGGCCGACGCACAGAAGGCGATCGCGAAAAGCAGCATATGGAACAGTTTTGATGTTATCGAAGCCCGCATTCTCTGTTATTCTAGCAGACTAAAGGATGCTCATATGTTCAAACCTGAAGCAGCGGAATTCAACCCGTATTACAGCAAGTATCTAGACCTCGTTCCGGAAGCCGATATACGCGAAGCTTTCGCCGCACAGCCTGCGGAATTGCGTGCAGCGATGAAAGATCTGCCGGAAGAACGCGGCACTTTCGCCTACGAGGACGGCAAATGGACGATCAAAGAGGTCTTGAGCCACATCATCGATTGCGAGCGGATATTCGCATACCGAATGCTGCGGATCTCACGCGGCGATACGACACCGCTTCCAGGGTACGATCAGGACAATCCGGGATACATCGGCTTCTCGCGGGCGAACGAGCGGACGTTCGACGACCTGCTGAGCGAATTCGAGCACCAGCGGCTCGGTAACTCCTTGATGCTCAATAATATGGACGAGGCCGCTTTGAAGCGGATGGGAACCGCAAGCGACAGTCCTGTCTCGGTGCGTGCTCTTGCCGGCATAATGATCGGCCACGTTCGCCATCATCTGAACATTTTGAAGGAACGCTATTTTGGCTGATCGGCGTTTTGATGCGTTGGTGATCGGCGGCGGTGCGGCCGGGCTTTTCTGTGCGATCGAGGCAGGAAAACGCGGGCGGCGCGTGGCCGTTCTCGAGCGGAATAGCCAGGTCGGCCGGAAGATCATCATTTCGGGCGGCGGACGCTGCAATTTTACGAACCTAGATGTCCGAAGCGAGAATTTCGTCTCGCAGAATCCGCATTTCGCAAAATCCGCACTCGCACGTTTCACACCGCAGGACTTCATTGCGTTGGTCAAACGCCACAAAATTCCCTTTCAGGAAAAGAAGCACGGCCAGCTCTTTTGCCGTGAATCTTCGCGTGCGATCGTCGAAATGCTTCTCGCAGAGGCGAAGGCGGCGAAAGTGCAGATCTTCACGAATTCGCACATTACAAGCGTCGAGCATGCGGCGAATTTTACCGTCCGCACGGACGCGGCGAGTTTCGAGGCGGAGAATCTTGTTGTTGCAGCGGGCGGGCTTTCTTTTCCGAAGGTCGGCGCGACAGGGCTCGGCTACGACATTGCACGGCAATTCGGCCACACGCTGACCGAAACAAGGCCGTCGCTCGTTGCATTGAAGCTCAAGGGAAGGGCATTTCCCGGCCTTTCAGGCGTCTCTGCCGACGCGGAAGTGCGTTGCGGCGGTACTGCCTTCCGCGAGAGCGTTCTGTTCACGCACAGAGGCCTTTCAGGCCCCGCGACCTTGCAGATATCAAACTACTGGTCGCCGAATGAATCAGTCGAGATCGACCTGCTGCCGGATGTCGATCTGACGAGGCTTTTCGAGGAAAAAAGGGAATCTTCGCAGCAGCTTGGTACGGTGCTGTGCGAGCACCTCTCGAAGCGGATCGTCGAGGCACTTCTCCCCGCGAAATTGGCACGTACGCGAATTAGCGATCTCGATCCTGCGACACGACTTGCGGCTGCCGATATCTTCAAACGCTGGCGTGTGAATTTTGACGCCACAGAGGGCTGGGACCGTGCTGAAGTTACGAAAGGAGGCGTCTCGACCAAGGATGTCTCATCCCAGACGATGGAATCAAAGCTGCGGCCGGGACTCTATTTCATAGGCGAAGTGCTTGATGTAACGGGCTGGCTCGGCGGATATAACTTTCAATGGGCGTGGGCTTCGGGTGCGGCAGCAGGACGGGCGATCTAGAGGCGTGCAGGCGCAAAACAGTTGACAGGGAGTGCCAAACACACTACGATAGCGTATCTCACCCTACCGGTGCGCGAAGTAAATTTTCAAAAAAGGTTCCTAATGAAGACACTTCAAATTTGTCTTATTCTCGTGGCCGTTCTTAGTTCAGGCTCCATTCCAACTCAAGGTCAATATTTGTTGCCGGGTGGCCTTGCGAGAACTTCGGACGAGATTCCAACAGAATGGGTTTCTGCCTCGAACCTACGAATCTTTTCTTCTCGGGGTTCGCTAGCAAGCAGTATGGGAGCGCAGCCAAAAAAGGCTCGATTTGTCTATCTTGTGCCATCTGATCGGCAAGTTCGAGACGATTACAAAGTTGCGCTCTTTGACTTGGCTCTATACTTACGCGACAGCTACCAAATTGAGTTAGGGAACGACGTAACGTTCGTTCCACAGGTTGAGGTTTACCAGACTGACCATTCTGCTGATTGGTATCGGTTCCACGAGAACGGCGGATCTTCGGCATGGTTTCTAAACAACACGCTTGCTGATGGATTCCGGTATTCTGGGGGATATTTTGGAGATGTAGATAACCGATGGAATTTCTTCGTCGATGCTGACCCTGCGTGTGGGCAGGGCGTAGGCGCAAATGGGGTGCCACCCAACGGTGGCTGGGCCGTGCTTGCGGCAAACGACCTGCGAGGGCTTACCAGACAGCAAAATATACCGCAATGCGCCGGTGACCCTCCTGACAATGCCGGCATCTATCGCTGGATAGGCGGTGCTGGCCACGAACTTGGACATACTTGGGATCTGCCGCACCCGCCTGGATGTGGAAGCGGAGGTGAGTATGATGGGTGTAATGGAGGCTCGGCCGCCTACTATTCATGGATGTACGCAGGCTATTACTTTTTTCCTGACACATATTTCCTCCCCGAAGACAAACAGAAGCTATTAACTGATCCGATTGACGCCCCATTTTTCCATCCCATCGATCTTCGACCTCCGGTCGTTCCTGACTTTGACGATGACAGGAATGCTGATCCCGCGCTTTGGGATTCGTCAACGGGTACATGGAAGGTTTTTAGGAGCTCCGACGCCACCGTCAGCACCATTCAGTGGGGAACGAATGGCGACAAGCTCGTGCCGGGTGATTATGACGGCGATGACCACACAGATTTCGCTGTTTGGCGACCCGATAACTCTACTTGGTATATTCTTCAGAGCACAAATAATACGCTTGTTGCTGTTCCATTTGGATTGTCCTCGGATACGCCGGTTGCAAAAGATTATGACGGTGATCTCAAAACTGATGTTGCAGTTTGGAGGTCGGCGACGGGAGTCTGGTACGTCCTTAAAAGCGGTACTGGCATTACTACCGCCGTGCAGTTCGGAACTAACGGCGACGTACCTGTTCCGGCTGATTTTAATGGCGACAGACGAGCCGATTGTGCGGTCTTTCGGCCTTCAAGCCGAGTCTGGTACATTTACGATTACTACTTAAATTCCTTCTCAGGCGTAGAGTTCGGCCTCAATGGTGATCAGTTGGCAGTAGCAGACTATGACGGTGATTCTAAAGATGACATCGCGGTTTGGCGCCCATCCTCCGGGAACTGGTATGTCCTTGGATCCGAGATTGGGTTTTACTCCACGCATTTTGGTTCTACGGGTGATGTGCCAACGCCGGCAGATTATGATGGGGATGCAAAGACAGATTTGGCGATTTGGCGGCCATCAACGGCTACTTTCTGGATTCAAGGTAGTTCTGCGGGACTCAGTGTTGTTTCAATGGGTCAAAGCTCGGATATTCCAGTTTCATTCCAATCATACTAGGAATTTGTGCGTAGGATCCGGTCTATCGTTATTTTCGTTGTTGCGGCCAAGCTTGCGATCTTGAGCTTCGGTTTCATTGCGTTTCTCTTACTTTCGACTCAGACCGTCGGGCGCTTGCTAAGCATTTGGGTTCGCTGGGATGCACTTGCGTATCTCAATATCGCGCAACAGGGATACACGGCAGTTGGACCGCACAGGTGGAACATAGTCTTCTTGCCGGTGTACCCGCTACTGGTGAGTTTGCTAACACCGATAACGGGTGATAGTGCAATGAGCGGTATTATTGTTTCGGGCATTGCATCGGTGTTCATTGGTGTATTTTTTCACGACCTTGTTCGCCTTGACCATCCTTCACGCGTGGCGGATATCTCCGTGTGGTTCCTTTTCATTTATCCGACATCTTACTTTCTGCACATTCCCTACACGGAGAGCGCGTTCCTTGCATTAGTGGTCGCGTCGTTTCTTGCGGCGAGGAAGGATAGATGGCTGTTGGCCGGATTGCTCGGAGCAGTAGCCTGCGCTACTCGAATTAACGGATTGATCCTCTGCTTAGCCCTGCCATTGGAGGTTTGGTGCCTTTGGCGACAAGATCGAAAATTCGACTGGTCGTGGCTCTGGCTTGGCCTTATACCCATCGGTTTCCTTGTCTACTTGGCTCTGAACTACTTCGTCTTTGGTGATCCATTCGCATTTATGGCAGCTCAACGCGAGCACTGGCAGAAATTCTTGGCGAATCCGATTCCCGCAGTGTTTGGAAAGTTTCGTGGAGTCCTTGCCGAGACGCGACCTACACAAATGCTAGAGGGAGCGTTCGAAATCATATTTCTGGGCTTCGGGCTCTTGATGACTCTAATTGGATGGAGATCAATGAGAGCATCGTACCGAGTTTGGATGGTTGCTTCTTTGTTGCTTTTTGTAAGCACCTCATTCATTTTGAGCGTCCCGAGATACACTCTGACTTTGTTTCCAATGTTTATTGTGATGGCAATTGTCTTCAAGAAGCCCGCGCGACTCGCTGTTGCCTCTATCGTCTCAATCCTCTATCTTGCTCTTTTTACAGCATCCTTTGTGCAAGGACGTTGGGCGTTCTAACCGTTGGAAATGGAAGGCAGGACGGGCGATCTAAGAGGCGCGTAGGCGCAAAACGAGGGAGACGTCTCCCACACCGCCTCCCTCTTTTTTCGCATTCCCGTACGTGGAGCACGTTCGTGCGAAAAACCTTGTCGTTGGCTTGTAAAGCGACCATCTCAACGCAAAAAGGCTCCGGAGATAGTCAGAGGGAGCGACGCAATACTTCAATAACTCACGTCGACAGTAAATAGAGTTTACATAATCAGAGATTGTTGTCAACAGGCTATTTGTGCCCCTTATTTGACGCGGTTTCGCGAAAATCCTCGATATTCATCCCGAACGTTTCCTCAACATACGTCTTTGCCGCCGCATTTACGTTCTTGAGGCTCTGAAGACGGCGATTTGCACGCATTATGTGGACTGCGGTGCGCGCGGCGATCTGGGCGATCATATCGCGGCCTTCGGCCCGCTCGGCCCGTGCCTTGCAAAAAAGTGTGTAGGTTTCGGAGCCTTTTGCGGCCTTTGTCTCCTTTTCAAGCTCGAAAAAGCGGCTTTTTACCTGCGCGATCTGCCGGATCACGCGCACAAGTCTGTCGCCGATCGAGTCACCCGCGACAAGTGCCGGAGAATGACGCAGATCGTCGGCGAGCTTATCAAGCTTTGTCTGGTCGCCGGCGGAATACGCCTTGTTGAGCTCCGCCATCAGGACGTGCCGACGCTCTTTTTCGTCGTGATCGAGAGCGAGATCGGGATGTATCGTCCGGGCGAGGTCGTGATATGCCTTTTTTGCCTCGGCAGTGGGCTTCCAATCGGCCTTCTCGGCGGCTTCGGCGGCCGCGGCACGGGCCGCGGATTCCTCTGCCTTCCGGCGAAGTTCCTCGACGCGCTTCTTGATCTCCTCGTCATCGGGGACGAGTTTGAGTTCCTCCTCGGCGATCTCAGCCTCGATCTCGTCGATCTCGGCGTAGAGGCGTCCGACCTGCATCGAATATTGTGCTTCGAAGCGTTCGAGTTCGCCGCGAAGATCCGCCATATCCTCTTCGCGAAAGGCGACCCGGTCCTTTAGGCGCTCGAGTACACGCTGCTTCTTCTTGAGCTCAAGCTCTTCGGGAGCGAGTTGCCGTGATACCGATAGATCTGTCGAGGACATTTGTTGAAAATCCGGCCTTCAAAAAAAGACGGCACGAACGAGGATGAACCCGGTCCGTGCCATCTTGCAATGTTCAGGCACTCGTGCGGTGCCTTATGGTACGAAGGTTGACGGCAGCGGTCTGTCGCCCGCAAGGCCGAAACCGGTCACCGTGAAGCCGCCGGTCGAGCGGAGCAAATACCAAACGCCGTCTCGGTAAACACCGGCGTCGGCCTTTCCGTCGCCGTCGTAATCACCGGGAGCAGGAATATCGCTTGCAATGCCGAACTGGAAGGCCGTGAAGCCGGCCGTCGTTCTTTGCAGATACCAGACGCCGTCGCGATACACCGCGAAGTCAGTCTTTCCATCGCCGTCGTAATCTGCAGGGACGGGTTTGTCGGTCGAAATTCCGAACTGCGTGGCGGAGAAGCCGGCCGTTGAGCCCAGAATGTACCAAATGCCCGTCGATGGCCTGTAAACGGCCTGATCTGCCTTTCCGTCGCCGTCGTAATCGCTTGCGGCGGCGATATCGCCCGCGAGGCCGAATTGCGTAACTGCGTACTGCGAGCCGTTGCTCTTGAGCACGTACCAGGTGCCGCTGCGGAAAACGGCCTTGTCCGCCTTGCCGTCGCCGTCAAAATCCTTCGGCTGCGGTTTGTCGCCGGCAAGGCCGAAACTTGTGATATTCACGGTGCTCGTCGCACTCAGCAGCGAGTACCATACACCATCGCGGTAAACTGCGATGTCGGTCTTGCCGTCGCCGTCAAAATCCGCCGGAACGGGCTGATCCGTTGAGATGCCGAATTGAGTCGCAGTGAAGCCGGCCGTCGATCCCTGGACGTACCAGACACTGCTTGACGGACGGAACACCGAGACGTCGGTCTTGCCGTCGCCGTCAAAATCCGCGAACTTCTCGCCGGAAGCGGCGGTCGGGGCGAGCGTTCCCTTCGCAAGTTCAGCCATATAGGCACCGGCGAGTTTTGAGAATTTCAGGGCGTGGTTGGCGTTCGGGTCGCTGTTTGCGAGCGTATCGTTCGCGGTGTGTATGAAAGGATTGTCAGAACCCATCGGTGCCTCGAACGGGAACGATGCGGCGTAACCGCGTGCGTCCCAAGGTGCGTGATCCGAACAGGAATAGCCGCATTGCGTATCAACGACGGTCAGCGTCGAGAGATAGGTCGAGGCAAGGTTGCGAACGAACTGATTCTGTGCCGCGTTCGTGTGGTCGGTGATCATCGCGATATCGGCCGAGGGCGACTTATAGTTCGTCATATCGAGCTGAAGAACGCCAACGACATCAACGCCCGTGTTTTGATAATTCGTTGCGATCGCCTTCGAGCCGAGAAGGCCCGCTTCTTCCGCCGCATAGGCCATGAATTTGACCGTCTTTGCCGGGTGGTAGTTATTCTCCATCGCCGCCCGTATCACCTCCGTCAAGGAAGCGATGCCCGACGCATCGTCGTCCGCACCAGGAGCCGCAAGCGTCTGGCAGGTCGTACTTGAGGAACATCCCGAGCGGATCGAGTCCTGGTGTCCGCCGAGGATAACGACCTCGGACGGATTCGTCGTGCCCTGGATCGTCATTATCACTGACGGCTGCAGCCAGGAATGGTTGAAGAACTGAACGGTCACATCGCTGCGACCAGCGGCGAGTGCGGTCCATTTGTCCTTGATCCAAAGCGCCGAATCTTGACCGGTCGGCGAATTGTAGTACCGAGTATTAAAGCCTGAAAGCGACGTGATCGTGGCCTTGATGTTCGGAGCCGTCATATCGGCGATCATCGGCTGAACCGTCGCGGCATTATCGATCGTGTAGGTGATCGTGCCGAGAGAGGGTTTCGGCCCCGTGACAAGATCGATCGTATCCAGAGCATCCTGCTCATCGGGATGACCCATAAAGCCCGCACATTTATGCAGGTTCTTATGAGCATGTTCCGAAATGATCGAGATCTCGTCATCCGTCACATGAAGAACTGCGATACCGTTCTTGACCGTTACGATCTCAGGGGCGAGGAACCGGCCGTCCATTGCGGCGAAAACCTGCATCGTCTTAAGTTCGTTCACATCGACGGTTATCCACGACCTGTGGGGAGCCGCCGCTTGGGCATTGGTGCGGCCGGTGCCTGTGTAGCCAAGGATCGCGACAGCGGCGACAGCTATCGCCGCTAACAAAAGAGTTCTGTTCTTGAACATAGGGTTACTTCGATCCTTGGACACAAACCCGGAAACAACAAAGGTAAGACGGGCAGGGCTTACGGAATATACGTCCTTTTTGCGTATAGGTCTAATTCTAATTTAGCCTTGGGAAACCGCCTGCGGCGATAACTGGACACGGCAAAGGAGAACCCTTGCCCGCATGGTCAGGCTCTTCGGAATTATGTCAGGCTTCGAGAATATCTTCAATACAGAAGGGCAGAAAATTGCGTCCGATCGGATCCGATCAAACTGGGCCGAAAGCGGCCTAAAGTGAAAAGTTGAAGTTGATGAAGCCGCTGGCTTTGACCGGTTGGCCGTTGCGTTCAAAGGGCTTGAAACGCCATTTGCGGACCGCGTCCTTTGCGGCGCCCTGAAGTAAGGACGGGCCGCTCGTCTTTTCGATCGAGGCGACCTCGCCGCTCTCATCAACGATCACGTCAACACGTACCATTCCTACAGCGTGCGCTGTCCGAGCGAACGACGGATAGATCGGAGTTGCTCGATTTGTCGCGTACTCGGTTAGCGAACCGACGCTCATCGGGCCTGTTTCAGTCGGAGTTTCGTTTGCGGGAGCAGCGGCAGGAGTTTCGGATCGCTTTTCGGCCGTCGGAGGCGTTTTCTCCGGAGTTGCGGCAGGACTTTCCGCAGGTTTTGCCGGGGATGCGGCATCGGGGCCTTCAATTTGCCGCGGACGGCCGCCGATCACTATCGGCTCAGACTTCGGCCGAACAGGTTCAAACGCAACCGCTGCAGGTGCCGAAGCGGCGACAATTGAGGGTTGGGCGGTAGGACGTGCGGCAGGCTTGTCCGCGACCGCCGTTCCGTCGGCGACATTCGTTGACGGCACTCCGCTGATCGCGCTTATGACGACTGTGCGTGAATTCGCGATGTCCTCGCGTGCATCCGCAACCTCGTCGCGCCAGCGACGGGAATCATATTCGTCGCGTGCGAGCATACTGCGTGAGTTCGTGGCCTCTTCAAGAAGTGCCATCGCATCACCGGCCTTTGACGGATCGGCGCCCATCTCTTTCGATTCGGCGATGACGATCTCGAGGGTCTCGCGGATCTTTTCGAGGTCATTTACGGCCTCGAGCGGAAGCGTGCGGTCGGTAACGCTGAGGCCTAGAGTCTGATACCGTTCGAGACGATTGCGTGCCCCTTTCACGATCTGTCCGGCGACGGCGAGGTAGTTTGCCTTTGCTCCGGCCTTGGTCGTCTTTTGCTCGGCGTAGAATTCCTTCAGAAGATCCTGAGCACGCTTGTAATCGCCCTGTTCTAGATAGCTGTTCATCAGCAGAACATTCACGCCCGAAAGGATCGCGGGATCGGCAGATTCGCGGCGTACATTCTCAAGCTCGTATGTGGCGGCGCTGTAGTTACGGACCGCGATGAATGCCTTAGCCTTGGAAATGCGTGCTCGAAGAAGGTCGCCGGAAGTTACTGCAGGTGCTGCCGGAGCAGATTGTGCAGGTGTTTGTGCGGACGGCGAACTCTGAGGGACCGGTGCCGTCTGAGCTAGGGCCGCGGCGGAAAAGCTGCCGCAGATCAAAATTGACGATGTAAAAAACAACCTGACGTTTAACGGCATCCTTTCTCCATTTGGATGAGGTGATCTCCGTAAAGGCCAGAGCCGGCACAGGTGCTGGCTCACTCAAGCGACCCGAGAAAATCCTTAAAAAACGCAAATAATAGGCGTGTTTTAACACTCCTTGGTCAACCCGCCAGATCAATTGCCTAAACTCTTGATGATTTTATCGCGGTATGCGTTTGCGTCTTTTTTTATAACATTTTCGTTTAACGTGAGCAAACGACGGGCTTTCATCACGATGCGGCCGTTGATGATGACCGTTTCAACATCGGCGGCCTTGGTCGAATAGACGAGAGCCGAATAGATGCTGTAGAAAGGCGTCTGATGATCGGACGCAAGATCGACGATCGCAATGTCGGCACGTTTTCCTGCTTCGATCGACCCGATGAGTTTATCGAGATGCAGAGCGCGTGCTCCGCGGATCGTCGCCATTTCGAATGCCTGTTCGGCATTGACAACCTTCGGATCGCCCGTGTGATTCTTGTGCAGCTTTGCCGCGGTATCAATCTCTTCCCACATATCGAGATCGTTGTTCGACGCCGCACCGTCCGTCCCCAAACCGACCGCAACATCCGCTTTCAGCATCGCGGGAACAGGTGCGACACCGGACGCCAACTTCATATTCGACTGCGGGCAATGCCCGACGCCGACATCTTCTTTTGCGAGAATGTCGATCTCCTCGTCGGTCACCCAAATGCTGTGGGCGATGATCGTGCGATTCGAGAGGAAGCCGATGCTCGCGAGGTAATCGACCGGCGTCTTGCCGTATTTTGCGAGAATGTCGTCACGCTCTTTCTTTGTCTCGGCAACGTGAATGAGCACGGGCGAATTCCATTTGTCCGAAAGCTTGCGTACGCGTTTCAGGTCGTCGGTCGAAACCGTGTAAGGCGCGTGCGGAGCGATCGCAGCGACGATGAGCGGATCGTTCTGCCACTTGGCGATGAAGCGATCGGTGTAGGCGAGAGCCTCGTCGGGAGTCTTATTATCAGCAACCGGGAATTGGATGACCGTCTCGCCGAGTACGCCGCGAACGCCCGCCTTTTTTGTCTCCTCAGCGATCGCATCCTCGAAGTAATACATATCGCAGTAGGTCGTAGTGCCGCCGCGGATCATCTCGGCAAGTCCAAGCCGCGTCCCGACACGGACGAACTGTTCATTCACATTCTTTGCCTCGGCCGGGAAGATGTATTTCGTCAGCCACTCGTTGAGGTCGAGGTCGTCCGCGATGCCGCGAAAGAGCGTCATCGGAACGTGCGTGTGAGTATTGATCAGGCCGGGAATGACCGCCTTGCCGCGTGCATTGATGACCGTGCGGGCACGATATTCTTTCGACAACTCTCGCGTCGTCCCGACCGCAACGATCTCGTCGCCGCGTATCGCCACCGCGCCATCCTCAATGACACGCCTCTCACCATCCATCGTCACGACCGTCCCACCAACGATCAAAACATCAGCCCTCTTGACAGCAGAACTCGCCGCCGCTGCCGCCGCCGGAAAGCTCAGCGAAACGAACAGTAAACAAATGACGATGAATTTTAGCTTGTGCATAGGCTAATTCTTAACCAATACGTGAGGTACTCCATTGTCGTGGTCGCCTTGTGGTTCCGGTTCTCGGTTTTGTCAGCCTTAAATCTTTGATAAGGATATAGCCTTCGATGTCCACAATCAACTCGTTTGTGCTTTGCGAATTTACATGATAACTCATGTATTATTATGCTGTATAGAGTTTTAGTTGACGCTGAAATTAGTAGCGATCTGCCTATTGCAAAAGTCGAAGAACTTCTTCAATTGGCTCTTGTCTCGCCCGAGGCAAATGAGATTGCGATTGATCACAAATTCTCGGATAGATTTGCAGTAAATGATTACCATAATTTTGAAGTGCAAAGAATTCCGGATGAATGTATCTATTGCGGAGAACCATTACAGGATAGAATGGTAGATATGTTCGGTTTATTAGAGGAAAAAGAGATTTGCATAGATCCTAGTTGCGAAGGAAGTAGATATTATGGGTGATGAATGAAGAAAAATACTTTTACGTGGTCGGATGCTATTGAAAAAGTTATTCGAGAAAATGACAATTACGCAACTTTGAAATTGCTTCATCAACAGGCTCCGCAGATCTATGCAGAACATAATGAGATCAAGGGATTGACACCTCATAAGACTATCGACGAACGTGTCCAACGCGATAAACGGTTTCACAAACTTGTCCCTGGATTATATACGCTTGTCGATACTCTCGACCGACTTCCAAAAGATGTGAATCCTAAAACGCAAACCGCCGAACAGAAAGAAAATTTAACTCATATTTCGATACAGGCTTTGCTTCTTCAACTCGGACAATTTTATAAATATCAAACATTTACGCCTGATAAGAAAAAGCAATATATGAATCACAAACTTGGTGAACTTGCGTCTCTTGTAGATTTTCCAAAGTTTACATATGAGCGGATCATCCAGCGTACGCGGAACATTGACGTATCATGGTTCAATGTACGCGGAATGCCTTCAAGAGTATTCGAAGTTGAAAATAGTACCGACATTAAAAATGGCCTTTCCAAATTCATGGAATTGGTCGATTTTAAGACTTCGATGTTTGTCGTTGCTCCGGCCAAAAGAGAAAATGAATTCAAAAATATTCTGAAACAACCAAGCTTCAAACCGATTGAAAAACAAGTTCAGTTTTGGACTTATGAAAAGGTTGAGAAGCTGTTCAATTCCGAACGAGAAACCAATGAATTACGTAGCCAATTGATCTAGGAAATCAACCACTAGCTGGTTGAATAATCAGCTACTGAGTGGTGGATTTCCAGATCGATATCATTGAATTTGCCCATACTGATCTATAAATCGATGTCGTCATTGACTGCGGTCGTCCCAAAGCGTCTGTACCGGCATTGCGAATAGATCGTCGGCGAAGGCAACGCTTACTTCTCCCGTGTAGAGGACGATGCCGCGTTTGAATTTCGGGCCGAGTTCGTTTTTGAGCACCTTCAAGCCTTTGAATGCATCGCCGGTGACGCTTGCTCCTGATTTTATCTCAATGCCGACGCAATCACCGCCTGGAAGTTCGACTACAAGATCGACCTCTTCGTTGTTCACGGTGCGGAAATGGAACATTGACGCGGCGGTCGAACTCCATCCCGCCTGTTTTCGAAGTTCACTGATAACGAAATTCTCCATCAACGTTCCGGCGATCGAACTATCGAGGTTTAGCTTCGCAAGTGTCGCTCCCGTAAGGTTCGCTAGAATACCTGTATCGACAAAGTAAAGCTTAGGCGAGCGCGTCAAACGCTTTGTAAGATTTGCGGAGTATGCCGGCAGGAATTCGATGACAAACAATCGCTCGAACATCGCAATGTAGCGTTTTAGTGTTGTCTGCGGAATTCCCGTCGACCGCGAAATATCGGCGAAATTCAGAAGGCCGCCGCAACGTGCCGCAAGAACTGACAAAAGCCGGAGCAGATCTGCGGTGCTGTCGATGTTTGAGAGTTCGCGTACGTCACGCTGCAACAGCGTAGCAATGTATGAGCGAAACCATCGATCTCTAGCCGAAACGGTCGTTCGCTGAACAGCCTCCGGAAACCCACCGGTCAGTATCTGCGAGAATAGGAGTTCACGATCTATCTGCTCTGTCCGTTTTGGCAGTGCAAAGGCATCGTCGCATATGCGCGAGATGAAATTTTCCTGTCGCCCTAAGATCTCGCCCTGAGACAAGGGTCTCAACGTGATCGCCTCCATTCGTCCAACGAGAGCATCTGCCACGGTCGGCAGAAGAAGGACATTGGCGGAACCCGTCAAAAGGAAGCTGCCAGGCTGACGATCCTCGTCCACCATCTTTTTGATCGGTATCAGCAGTTCAGGGATCCGCTGAACCTCGTCGAAGATCACCGGTCTTTGAACCGAACTTAGAAAGGCCATCGGATCTTCGCTCGCGACAGCCAACAACGTCGGGTCGTCGAATGTCAAATACTGCGGCTCGTACCCTTCACCGCTCAGGCTTTGCACAAGCGTACTTTTCCCGCACTGCCTCGCTCCGATCAGTAGAACGACCGCTGTATCGCTTAAGGCTTTTTTGACCGAATCGGTAATATTTCGGCGGAACATGGATAGATCATATCCCTTCGGTGGCTGAAAATCAACCATTAAGTGGCTGAAAATCAACCACTTGATGGCTGATTTTACAGAGTTCAGTTGTTGTAAACATTAGGAATCGGACAAAAATCTGCCGTCAAAAGCCTTTGGGAGCAGGTCGCTCATTTGCATTGTTTCG
>Ga0138256_10004920_pt1 | contig 14174 bp, 10 predicted proteins | sample KNB2016incub_MG_FD_105486 | JGI IMG/M metagenome (GOLD analysis project Ga0138256, IMG submission 105486) | Active sludge microbial communities from wastewater in Klosterneuburg, Austria - KNB2014incub_MG | ecosystem: Engineered > WWTP > Activated sludge > Unclassified | place: Austria...
AGCGGCAATAACTACCATTCCGCAAAACCATAATCTTGTCTCTTTATCTTTCAGCAATTTCCGGATCAGGGTCACCATTACAATAGCAGTGGTGAGATTATCTAAAAGAGCAGAAAGGAAAAAAGTGAGTATACAAACTATCCAAAGAAGTTTTCTTTTATCTGTTGTTTGAATTCTTCCTGTTATCACTTCAAATCCATCATGAGCATCTATCAATTCAACAATGGTCATGGCACCGAGAAGGAAGAATAGAATACCAGCAATAGTTGCCAGATGTTCTTCAAGTGCAGTATTGGCAATTTCTGTTTGGGGAGAATTTACAAAGAGAATAGTCCAGCAAAGCACACCTGAAATCAATGCTATTGCTGCCTTATTGAGACGAATCACGCTTTCAAAAGCGATAGCGATATAGCCAAGAACAAATACTATCAATATGGCGATGGACATACGGCAATTTAACAAAAAAAGAGCCTCCTTTAATGGAAGCTCTTGCAATTAAGTTGTAGTTTCTTTAAATCAGATGTTCAATCCACCGCAAACACTGATGGTTTGTCCGGTTATATAAGAACCCATATCAGAAGCAAGGAACAAAGTGACGTTTGCAATATCTTCCGCAGAAGCAAATCTTCCTAATGGAATAGCAGCTTTATACTTCTCTGCACCTTCTCCATCTTTCAGATAACCTGTCATATCTGTTTCAACAAATCCGGGAGCAATGGCATTGCAACGGATATTACGGCTTCCTAATTCTTTGGCAACACTCTTTGTGAAACCGATGATACCCGCTTTGCTGGCTGCATAACTACTTTGTCCTGCATTACCTGTTTCACCAATAATGGAACTCATGTTGATAATAGCACCGCTACGTGCTTTCATCATCGGGCGCATCACCTGCTTGGTCATATAGAATACGCTGTTGAGGTTTACGCGGATTACTTCATCCCACTGCTCAGGACTAAGACGTAACAAGAGATTATCTTTTGAGATACCGGCATTATTAACGCAGATATCGATGGTTCCGAATTCTTTCAATACTTCAGCTACAAATGATTCGCATTGGGCAACATCACCCGCATTGCTTTTCCAGGCCTTGCCTTTTACCCCAAGGGCGTTGATTTTCGCTTCAAGAGCCGCGGCCTTTTCTGCACTGCTATCACTAACATAGGTAAACGCCACATTGGCGCCATTTTCTGCAAATTTTAATGCAATCGCCTCCCCTATTCCACGGGCTGCTCCTGTAACAATGGCAACTTTGCCTTCTAAAAGTTTCATACTAAAGCTATTTGGATAAATAAAAAGTTACTGCAAATAAAACGTTTTTATAAATAATCATGAGAATTAAATAAAGGCTACCCGACACTAAAAACCCCTTCGGCAATGCCCACCACCATTTATCATTATAAAATCGCTTGAAAGCAAAAAAACCGAATAGCGCCAATACACTATAGGAAAATAGTGATACGCCATCATCACTAAAAATGAAATACCACTCCTTTGGAACAAACCTGTACACAAGTGTAATCAATAATGGGACAATGAAAAAGCTGAATAAGATGAAAAATGAATTCAGTTCAGTCGCTAATACCAATTGATCGAAATAGAATTTCTTCTTCCTTAATGAAAGTAAAAACAATACAAATGCTGCGAACGGAATCAGGATCAATAAAAGAATCTTTGATGTTTTCTCTGATGTCTTATTAAATTTGGTTTCCAGTTTCTGAAATTTCGGAAAACTTCTCATTACCGTATCGGCATAGCGTAACCCGAACTGAAATGCATCCTCATCAGAATTGAAATTCTTAGACACAATCACTTTATTTATTTCAGTCGAAACACTATCAAGATTAATCCCTGTTTTCTTAGCTGTCCATTGCCTTGCATATTCCTTCTCATTCAAATAATATTTGAAGGGCATATTCAATCCGGAAAACATGGGGAATAAGAGATATAATATCACCAGCAGCATAAAAAAGGAAAGCGGCTTGAAATACCTTTTCCTGATTCCATTGCAATAATCTAGTGATAGTTTACCCGGCTTTGTAAAGATGGCACCGAGGGTATTGAAAAAAGTTCCTTCAAAATGTGTAAAAAAGTGAACTGCGTCTTCGAAAAAATGAAGTACTGACTTATCGTGGTCTGTGTATACCTTCTCCCCGCATTGATTGCAGTATTTGCCAGAAAATTCATTTCCACAATTCTTACAAACCTGTTGGGATTCGGCCATTCATTATGGGTTTAAGCTTAGAATTTCTTCCACCATTTTACGATCATTACTTAAGCGTGGTACTTTATGCTGGCCTCCCAGTTTACCTTTTTGTTTAAGCCATGCGGTGAAAACTCCTTTTGGAAGGGATTTCACTAAAGGTAATCGCAAAGCCATATCCTTATGTCTCTTGGCTTCATAATCGCTATTTGCAACCTTAAGTGCGGCATCGAGCTCTTTAGTGAAAGTATCGATACATTCAGGTGCTTTTTCAAATTCTATCAGCCATTCGTGTGCGCCATTCGATGCATCACTGAAATAAACTGGTGCTGCTGTATAATCATTCACAACCGCACCTGTTTTTTCGCAAGCCACTGAAATTGCTTTATCGGCATTATCCACTATCAATTCTTCACCGAAAGCATTTATAAAATGTTTCAATCTTCCCGATACTATAATCCTGAAGGGATGTAATGAAGTGAATTGAATGGTATCTCCTACCAGGTAACGCCATAGTCCACCATTAGTGCTTATCACCAATGCATAGTTCTTTCCTATTTCAACATCGTTCAATCCAATTGTCTGCGGATTCTTCTTCCCATATTCATCAACCGGCATGAATTCCATGAAAACACCATGGTCGCAAAACAACAACATACCTTCATCTCCCGGTTCATCCTGCGCAGCAAAGAATCCTTCACTGGCATTATACATATCGAGATAATGAATCTTTTTGCCAATTAGTTTCTCAAACTGTTCCCTGTAAGGTGAAAAGGATACACCTCCATGGATATATAATTCAAGGGTTGGCCATACTTCTGAAATGGTTGACTTACCTGTTATCTCAAGTATTCGTTTGAATAATAATAGCGTCCAGGTAGGTACGCCCGAAATTGAGGTCACTACTTCCTTGATGGTATTTGTTGCCATCACTTCCAGCTTACTTTCCCATTCTTCCATCAATGCCACGCTGAGGTCTGGGGTCCGTATCCAATGCGCCCAGAAGGGGGAGTTCTGAAGTAATACAGCACTCAGGTCACCATACTGGGCTTCCTGGTTCACTGGGTTTATGGTATGGCTGCCGCCAATCACCAGCCCTTTTCCTGTTAGCAGGTCAGAATCTGGGTTATACTGGTAATAAAGCGTCAAAACATCTTTTGCAGCTTTATAATGACAATCTTCCAGGCTTTCTTCAGTTACGGGAATAAACTTACTCTTATCACTGGTAGTACCACTGCTTTTAGCAAACCAATACACCGGTGTATTCCAGAGAATATTCTGCTCCCCGTCCATGATCCTTTGTATATAGGGCTTCAGGTCGTCATATTCATGAATCGGGACCGCCTGTTTGAAGGCTCTTACATTGAATAACTGGGAGAAATTGTACTTCCTGCCAAATTCGGTGTACTGGGCCGATGTTACAAGATCCTGCAATACCTCCCGCTGCGCATCTACAGGGTGTGCTTTCCAACCTTCAATGCGCCAAAGGCGTTGACGGGCTAATGATGATATGGCAGGTGATAATAGTTTCATGTGTCAGCACCAAAATAAAGAATTTGGAGCAATGACTGAACTAAAAGATTTCAATGTAGAAACAATACGGTAGTTACTCTTCGGCATAAGCCTTTTCTATCCTGCTTCTAAGTGAAGCTTTTAGCTCCTCCGGAATAAAAGAATGCCTGATAGCTTCCAGGTTACACTTTAGAAAATGCTCCTTATTCCAGTTGAATGTCTTTTCCATCAACCCATACTCTTTTGTAAGGGTGGTATCCGAAATGGTACGGGCATCGGTACTGATACTCATCGACACCCCATAATTATAGATATAGTCGGCTTTATGATCCTGAATAGTATCCACCACGTTTGTCTGCACATTACTGGTTGGACATACTTCCAGATGAATATCATCTCTTTTTAAAACACCCAATAGCTTATCTTCTTCGGCACTTCTCACTCCATGTCCAATACGTGAAGGGCGGAAGTCCTCCAATGTTTCCCATACGCTATCAGCTCCTCTTGCCTCACCGGCATGGGCTGTACAAGAAATGGAATGCTTATGGGCATAATCGTAGGCGTCAATATGGTTATCTAATGGGAAGCCGGCTTCATCACCTGCAATATCGAATCCAGCTACATAAGTGCCTTTAAATTCATTCACCAGTTCAACGGTCTGCATGCTTTGGGCTTCGCTATAATGCCTTAAAGTACAAAGCAGCAATCTTACTTCTACTCCGGTAGCTTTTATACCTTCTCCAGTGGCTTCGTTTATTATTTCCACTACTTCTTTTGCCGATAAACCACCAGCAATATGAAGCAAAGGAGCGAATCGTATTTCAGCATAGATAACATTATCTGCCTTTAACTGATCAAACAAATCGAGTGTTACCAATCGCAATTGCTCCTTTGTCTGCATCAATTCAAACCCTTTGACAGCCCTAGTAAGGTAGTCGGCCAAATCGGTGCATTTAGGAGGAGCAATAAAAGAATCGGCATAGGTTTCGAAACTAATATCGGGTCTTATTTTTTTTACAACATCATAACTTAAGCTGCAATCAAGGTGCAGATGCAGTTCAACTTTTGGCAATGCCTGATAATTCATACGATATCAATTAAAATAGGTTAAGACTCAGGAAAGCAACCAGGGAAGCATTTCCTTTATTGTATTCACTTGTCTGAAATTTTCATGAACAATAGGATCTTCAATATGTTCATGCGCCCATGTGGTATGATAAGGTACATGAACAGCATGTCCACCTAATGCCAATACCGGCAACACATCCGACTTCAAAGAATTACCGATCATTACAAATTCGGAAGGCGCTATATCAAGATGTTTGATGAGTTTAGCATAATCCGCTTCCTTCTTATCACTCATTATTTCGATATGATGAAAATAATGCTCCAGTCCCGACTTTTTAAGTTTTCTTTCCTGATCTAAGAGGTCGCCCTTAGTAGCGACTACTAAGCGAAAACGGCCTTTTAAGGTTTGCAGCACTTCTTCAACACCTTCAAGAAGTTCAATCGGCTTTTCGAGAAGTTCCTTACCAAAGGAAAGTGTCTTTTCTATTACCGATAGCGGCACTGTATTATCTGAAACTCTTAAGGCAGTCTCCACCATCGATAACATGAATCCCTTCACACCATATCCATAAAGTGAAAGGTTCTGCATTTCTATCTTGAACAGTTCTTTTGCTACACTGTGATGTGGAAGATAATCTTCCAGTAAAGCGCAGAAATTCTTTTCTGTTTCCTGGAAATAGGGTTCGTTTACCCAAAGTGTATCGTCAGCATCAAAGGCGATTACTTTACTCGACATAAGAAATGTTAAGTGGCTAAAATAGTAAAATCAGGTGGAGATTCCCGTCAAGGGGCTTCAAAGTATTCATCGGCATTCGGAAGATCCTGCATGGCCGCACCTTCTGTTGAGCCTGAATTATCATCCCTGTCGCGCATGGCTTCTTCATGGAGATAATCTTTACGTTTCAGCTCAAAATTCCTTCCGAGATAGAGTCTTCTCACCCTTTCATCATCGGCCAATTCTTCAGCAGTACCATGTTTAAAGATCTTACCTTCTATCAGTAAATAGGCCCTGTCGCAAATAGAAAGGGTTTCATTCACGTTATGGTCGGTTATGAGTATTCCGATGTTCTTATATTTCAAACGGGCTACTACAGCCTGGATATCTTCCACCGCTATCGGGTCAACACCGGCAAAGGGTTCATCAAGCAGAATAAACTTTGGATCTACAGCCAGTGCCCGGGCAATTTCTGTACGTCTTCTCTCACCACCACTAAGACTATCCCCCTGGTTCTTTCTTACATGGTGAAGCCTGAATTCATCCAATAAGGCCTCCAGTTTATCTTTTTGCTCTTTCTTGCTCAACTTGGTCATTTCGAGGATAGCCATGATATTGTCTTCCACGCTCATTTTACGGAAAACGCTCGCTTCCTGAGGCAGATAACCGATACCTAACTGGGCCCTTTTGTACATGGGCATCTCTGTTATCTCTTGCTGATCAAGGAATACTTTGCCTTCATCCGGTTTAATAAGCCCAACCACCATATAGAACGTTGTGGTTTTACCGGCACCATTGGGACCGAGGAGACCCACAATTTCACCCTGTTTCACCTGAACGGAAACCTGATTAACGACCGTTCGGCGGCCATATCTTTTCACTAATTCCTGTGTATGTATTTCGCTGATCAAGACCTATGTTTATTTTCACAAAAATACCGGAACAAATCCAATCCCGGGATTATTCAGCAACCAAATTAACAGCTATTTGTAATAAAGGGAAGGGTTAGTTAAGTTTGCAAACTAATTGACTGAAGGCATGAAAGTAATCGATCACATAAATAGCGCAAAAAGCACCCTGGTTTCCTTTGAAATTTTACCTCCTTTAAAGGGTAAAACCATCAATTCCATATACGACCACCTTGATCCATTGATGGAATTCAAGCCTTCATTCATCAATGTTACCTACCATAGAAGTGAATTTGTATTTAAGAAAAAGGCTGATGGCACTTTTGAAAAGGTAGAAGTTCGTAAACGTCCCGGAACTGTAGGTATTTGCGCAGCTATCATGAACCATTATCATGTTGATGCTGTTCCACATCTTATTTGTGGTGGCTTCAATAAAAGGGAAACGGAAGACGCCCTTATTGACCTCAATTTTATCGGCTGCGATAACGTACTTGTTTTAAGAGGTGATGCCGCTAAGAATGAAACTAACTTTGAACCGGAACCAGGTGGAAACAAATATGCTATCGATTTACTGAAACAAACAGTAAACCTGAATAACGGTATTTATCTGGAAGAAGATATCAGAGAAGGATTTCGTACCAACTTCTGTATTGGAGTGGCCGGCTACCCAGAAAAACATTTCGAAGCACCTAACCTCGAAAACGACCTCAGTCACCTGAAAGCAAAAGTAGACGCTGGAGCTGAATATATCACCACCCAGATGTTCTTCAACAACCAGAAATATTTTGAATTTGTTGATGCCTGCCGTGCTGCTGGCATTACTGTTCCTATCATACCAGGATTGAAACCGCTCACTTCAAAGAAACAGATGACGGTAATCCCCCGCACTTTCCATGTTGACCTGCCATCAGAGTTCAGCAATGAAATCATCAAATGCAAAACAGATCTTGAAGTTGAAAAAGTTGGTACCGATTGGCTGATTCATCAATCGAAAGAATTGAAAAAAGCTGGTGTACCTGTTCTTCACTACTACACACTGGGTAAGCCGAGAGTGATTTATAATGCGGTTAAAGAAATTTTTTAGGCGGGAGGCTTAATGCTGGATGCTTGATGCCTAAGGCTTAAGGCCTAAAGCCTAGGGCTTATACTTGCCACTCAACGATATTTATTCGAAGACAAGAGTTTTGGACAGAGTCTGAACAAAGCTTTAGGCTTTAGGCCTTAAGCCTTAGGCATAAAAAAGCTTAAAGCTTCCTAAATACAGCTTCATTTATTAAAACAGGATACTTCTTCTTGAGTTCACTAACCCACTTCTCTTCCAAATAAGTTTGATAGTCGTTGATTACAAAACCTCTTGCATCCTGGAAACTACGAGGTTCGCGGTTATTGTAGACCTTTAGTATATAACAGAAAGTGGCACTATTATCAGTTTCGTTTTTAACATTGGCGGTCATGAGTCCGGGAGTGAAGGCTGTTCTTTCAATTACTGGCAGCTGACCGAGTTCAAACCGTCCTGAATCGCCCTGCAAAGTGCCATCACTGATGTCTAAAATCTTTTTCCAATTGACAATATCAGCAGCAAATCTTGCTTTCGCAGCAGTTGCAATTGAGTCTGTGGTAGCTGTTACAATCAATGCATCAGCACTGGCTTCCCACCAATAATTGTTTTTATGTGCCTTGTAGTATTGTTGAAGTCCAGTTGTATCAAGAGAAGCTACATCCCAAATTTTCCGCTGCATCACTTCAAAAAGCAAATTACCTTCCTTGAATTCGCGTAATTGATACGCAAAATCTTTATTGTATTCTTCAAGATGGTCGCGATAATACTCCAATGCTGTTGCTTCAGTGTATTTTTCTAGAAGCTGAGTAATTGTATTGCCAGTTTTCAAAGTCTCAATACCCTTAATAGCATCCACATAATTCAACCAGTCACCCATTGTAATATTCCTGTTCTTAAAGCCAAACAAAGGTGCTTTATCTCCAATTGCCTGTTTTGCCAATTTGGGTTTCCCTTCTAAAGCATTTTGTGTAATAGCTTCAAAGGCAGCCTGGTTATATGGAAACTTCTTATACCCTGTTTGTTGTTGAATTTTTTTCAGCAATGCTGCACGAGAAACCACAACACGGTCATTTGCGGATATTACTTGACGATAGTTATCCCTTTCGGCAATATTTGTCTTATTGACAGTAACTGGAATAAGCCTGAGTCGTTTTATGATGTGATAGCCATAAGATGTGGCTACTGGTGCTCCAATTTCTTCATCTTGCTTTAATGAGAATGCCATCGATTCAAATGCTGGTTCATAACGACCCACACCGAACTCCTGCATTTCACCTCCATTTTGATAACTGATATTATCGTTACTGAATTGCAGTGCCATCGATTTGAAATCTGCACCACTCTTTAGTGCTTTATAGATTGAATCGGCCCTTCCCTTTATGATTTCTTTCTGTTGCGTACTGGCATCAGGAGGAAAATTCAATAATATCTGCGCCACCCTAATTCTTCCTAGTGCTTTTCTCTCTGCTGTTTTCTTAAAGAGGTGAAACCCTATGCTGCTTTTGAAAGGTTTTGATACTGCTCCTATTGGAATAGAATACACAACATTTTCAATATCATAAGGCAACACAAAAGTGGTGATATATCCTAACTGTCCCTTGTTGTTCTTTGCTTCAGGATCTTCAGAATATTCGGCAGCCAGTCTTCCAAAATCCTCCCCTTTCTGTATTCTTGAAAATAAATCTTCCGCTCTCAACCTTGCTTTTTCCACTTCCTGAGCTGATGCTGTTTTTGGTACTGCAATAAAAAGATGGGATACCTGAATATCTTTTGTACTTCTATCCATGGCTTCATCAATCAATGCATTCACGCTTGCCTCATCATTCATATAACTCTCCGCTATCTGATTCCTGAAGTTCTTTAACTCCGCTACCTGACCTGGAAGTGTATCGAGATGTAAATCGAGTGCCGCCTGCACTTTCAATTTGAAACGTATATACAGATTGAGGTAGTCGCGATATGATTGTTCTGTGGGTTTTGTATCGGTATTATTCTTTGAATATGCTTTTAGAAACTCCTCCTGTTTTACTCCATGTGATCCATAGGTAAATAGGTTTTGAGCTGCTGCTTGTAAACTAACACCAGTTGCAATTATCAGCAACCATGCTTTAATAAAGCTTTTCATGGCATTAATGGGTTGTTGATTTTTTTATCTTGAGAGTGATCACTTCATTGAGTTGCTCCAGACTTAATTTCTTTGCTACAATTCTCTTGTCTTTATCCAGCAAATATAAAAGTGGCGTTTGGTATACATCATACAGCTGCTTGTAAGATGGTTTTCCAGCGGCACTTTCTTCCGCTTCTTTTGATGGAAGTTGGTATACATGATTCCATCCTTCCAATTTATGCTCCCTGATGAATTGCGTCCAGGTATCCTTTCCACCATCTGTCATCACCCCATATATCTTTACTCCTTCGGCCTTCCATTTAGCGCGGTAAATAGAATCAAGTCTTGGTACCGTTTCCTTACAATGGCTGCAGGTAGGGTCCCAGAAACAGACTACTACCAGATCAGATTTTATTCCATACAATGGATCTGGCTTACCCGTCGTATCCACCATATCGAGATTGGCGGCAGGCTGACCAATCAAGTTAGCCATAAGACTATAGGCTCTCTTGGTCATGAAATCTTTGTACTGTTCAGTAAAGAAATCTGTTTTACCAGCATTCACATATTTCTCAAACAGGTGTACAAACACAGCATCTTGTCCCATGAACTCCGGATTCACATATTTCTGAACAAAGTGTACCATCAGGAACTTATACATTTCTTTGCTGGTACGGGAATATAAGAGCATATAATCCACTTCCTTGATAATTGAATCGGGGTTGGGTGCTACCAGGTCGCGATAATACCTTTCCAGTTTGGGTTCAAAAAAAGGCGTCCGCACCAATCTTTCATCATCAAAACTTACACCTTCCCAGTAATGCGATTTATAATACTGATATGCATAATTTGAATCATATTTCCCTCCGGGATGTTTTGAAGTGGGTGGAACTTCCGGATCCTTCATAGCCTTGAAAAGAGCTGACAGATAAGAAGAAGGGTATTTTTTGTTTATACTGTCGCGATAATGCTGTAACTGATTACCTAGGGTTTTCATCCAGCTATTAATGGCTGCCGAGTCCTGCCCGTTTTTTGCAATTGAAAGATCTTTATTGGCTTTATTAGCAGCCATACCTGTATAGTTTGCAAACTTGGTATACTGCTGGAACATGGCATTATCTGCAGAGCCGGTAAAAACCACTCCCGAAGGAAGCTTTACTGTATCGGCAGAAATAGAGAACCGCTGTTGTTTATCGATAAGTAATTCGAATAAAATTTCTTTACGGGGAGAAACAAGGAAGTAGATACCACCGGGCAAAGCTTGCTTTCCGGTAAAAACGCCATGGGAATTAATATCCAGTTTTACAGAATCTGCCAGGGCCTTCTTTGCACCATAATGATAGCCAAGATACACCCAGGTATTCTTGTAAGGCTTTAAGGTTACAGAGATAGCATATCCGGGTTGAGCGAATAGTTGATGACCCCCAAAGGCCAATAAGGTAATGAGTAGAAATTGTTTCATGGTAAGTAACAGCGAATAAATATCTAATTTATCGAAATAACAACGCGAAACCTGTTAATTCCTTGCGAAGATACCCCAATAAAATCAGGGAAATTGCTTGGAAATCACCTCCTAACATGGTTTTTCAGGCCATGTATTCAAAAAAACACTGGACAGTGATGAATTTCATTAGTTATCCTTCTTCCAAAAGCAAAAAAATCAGCTCACAGAAACCCACAAATGTTAGAAACTAAAGGTTCAACAAAACGTGTTGTGGCACTGAAATTGCACTTTTTTGCAGCCTGCCGACTCGTTCCCCTACCCTTCGAAAACAACTCATCCGCTTCCCTGTATTTACTCTTTTTCCAATCACAAATCGGATCGCGTATCTATTGTATTACTTTTTAATTAAAGGCTATGATTCTTTTTACTAAAACAAGACTTCTGTTCTTCATTCTCTTTGTTGTACTGTTAACCGACGCCAGCACCCTTCTTCAAGCCCAAACCAATCAGTGTTCGATATGCTGGGTGCCAATTACACGTCACCGCTTTGTACCTCGCGTTAATGTATCCAATTCCATAAAAGGATATGCTGAAATATTGCCAGCAGGGTATAATGCAAACCCAACAAAAAAATATCCATTAATCCTTTTCATTCACGGAGTAGGTTCGGTAGGGGATGGACAATCAGTAGACGCCCTTTGCTATGCAGTTTGCGGCGCTTTACCTATGAAATTAGAACAAGGCAGGGTTTCTGAAACCGTATATTCAAATGGACAACCCTATTCGTTTATAGTACTTACCCCTCAAATCACTTCATTTGGAACAGTGAATTCTGGAGATATTCAATCCCTGATTAATTATGCCATTGCCAATTACAGAGTTGATATAAACAGAATATACCTTACAGGCCTTAGCTCCGGCTCTGACCTGATTATGAATTATATGAGTTCATCGGCTACAAATGCTAACCGTATTGCAGCAATTGTTCCTTTAGCAACCTGTAACTCCTCCAATACATCGGGCGCCAGCAATATTGGGAGCCAAAAAATTCGCTACTGGGGACTTCATTGTGCAGCAGATAATACTTGTGGTGCCGGCAACACCGTAAACTGGGCAGGTGCCATCAATAACTACTCACCTCCCGGTGACCCAATGGCAAAATATACGCTCACAATTACGTACAACCAAGGTTTCCCCCACGATATCTGGTATGACACCTACGATTCTTCGTACAAGGAAAACAACATGAACATCACCCAATGGATGATTCAATATTCAAGAAATTTCGCTCAGGGTACCTTGCCTGTAAACCTTGATACTTACGATGTATCAACAGCCAATAAACAGGTTGTAGTGAAATGGACAACTACACAGGAATCAAACTCAGCCTATTTCATCATTGAAAGGGCGGGAGCTGATTTACAGTTTAAGCCGATTGGTCAAGTTACCGCAGCTGGTAATTCAACCACCACAAAATCCTATTCTTTCCAGGATCCACAACCATTAAAAGGCACCAGTTATTACAGGTTATCATTAGTAAACCTCGATAAGCAACAAGAGATTTATGATATCAGGAAAATAGTGAACCGTAGTTTTGGAAATAGCTTTGTGCTATCGCCGATACCTTCGAACAATAATATTCAACTGAACTTCGATCTTGATGTTGCTCAACGCTTGCAGTTCGTTATCCGCGATATCAATGGTCGCACCCTTCGTAACTGGTCGGCTAATTTCAGCTCAGGGTATGCTTCTTTCGGAATCAATATCAATACCCTTACAAAAGGTGTTTATACCCTTGAAATAAGTGGCAACAATACTACTGAAGTAAAAAAATTCATCCGGAACTAATTCAATAATTGCTATAAAAGATAAAGGGTTGCCTGTAGTTCAGGCGACCCTTTATCTTTTATACCCCCCATTCATGAAATATATTACTTGCTATCCTTCAAAGCGAGTAAATTTAGAGCACAAAACTAGTACTAATGAGAAAAGTTCTTCTGTTAGCAGCACTCTTCGCTGCAACCGGTTCACAATCACTAACAGTGAACCTCAACACACATTTTAAAAGTTGGAAGCCGCGAAACATAGGGCCAAGTGGCATGAGCGGCCGGATTGTTGCCATTGACGGAGTAGTCAGCAACCCTAACACTGTTTACATCGGCGCTGCATCAGGTGGTGTTTGGAAAACAGTGAATGGCGGTCTGGAATGGAATCCCGTTTTTGATGAACAGCCTCTTTTAAACATCGGCTCTATTGCCATCCAGCAAAGCAACCCCTCTGTTGTTTGGGTGGGAACCGGAGAAGGAAATCCAAGAAACTCCTTAAACATAGGTGAAGGTATTTACAAGACATTGGATGGTGGAACGACCTGGAAGAAAATGGGCCTTGAAAAAACAAGGAACATACACAGGGTAGTAATTGACCCTACGAATCCAAATGTGGTTTATGCTGCAGCAATCGGTAACCCTTATGGAGAACATCCCGACCGTGGCGTATTCAAAACAACAGATGGTGGCGAAACCTGGACAAAAGTGTTGTATGTAAATGATACCACAGGTTGTGCTGATCTGGTTATGGATCCATCTAATCCAAATAAACTCATCGCTTCTATGTGGCAGCATCGTCGTCAGCCATGGACTTTCAAAAGTGGTGGTGCCGGAAGTGGAATGTACATAACTGTAGATGGAGGAAAGACATGGAAGAAGCTGAGCAAGGATGATGGTATTGCTGAAGGACCACTTGGAAGAATAGGTATTGCTTTTTCACGAAGCATGCCTACAAGAGTGTACGCTAAAATAGAAGCTACAAAAAACGGATTCTATAAAAGTGATGATGGTGGTTTCAAATGGACATTGGTAAATAGCGATCCCGCTCAAATAACAGACAGACCCTTCTACTATCAGGAAATATATGTAGATCCAAAAAATGAAAACAGGATCTATGATATACATTCCACAGTAACATTTAGTGAAGATGGTGGCCGTTCTTTCCAAACACTCATACCTTATAGCGGTATCCATCCCGATCACCATGCCTGGTGGATCAATCCAAATGACCCGAATTATATTCTCGATGGTAATGATGGTGGATTAGGTATTTCGCGTGACCGCGGAGCTAACTGGACATTTGACGAAAAACTACCTGTGGGCCAATTTTA
>Ga0138256_10004922_pt1 | contig 14173 bp, 6 predicted proteins | sample KNB2016incub_MG_FD_105486 | JGI IMG/M metagenome (GOLD analysis project Ga0138256, IMG submission 105486) | Active sludge microbial communities from wastewater in Klosterneuburg, Austria - KNB2014incub_MG | ecosystem: Engineered > WWTP > Activated sludge > Unclassified | place: Austria...
CTGGCCTTGCTGGCCTTGCTGGCCTTGCTGGCCTTGCTGGCCTTGCTGGCCTTGCTGGCCTTGCTGGCCTTGCTGGCCCTGCTGGCCCTGCTGGCCCTGCTGGCCCTGCTGGCCCTGCTGGCCCTGCTGGCCCTGCTGGCCCTGCTGGCCCTGCTGACCCTGCTGACCCTGCTGACCCTGCTGGCCTTGCTGGCCCTGCTGGCCCTGCTGGCCCTGCTGGCCCTGCTGGCCCTGCTGGCCCTGCTGGCCGTCCAGCGGACGTTGTCCGGGCTGCGCGGCACCGCCGCCCTCGGACCGTTCACGCAGGCGATCCTCGATGGACGCGAGCGAGCGCACGATGTCCCGTGCCTGCGCCAACGCGCGCGCGCTCCGCTGCGCGCTGTCGCTCACGGCGGTCGACGCGGCGCCCGCGATGCGGTCGCGCAGCTTCTCCAGATCGTCGGTGATCTGCGCCTCGAAGTCGTTGGCGTACTCCGGCGATCCGCCGCGCATGACCCCCTTGGAGAAGCGAATCTTGTCGTCGAGTCTCCCCTCGCGAATGCCGTTCGCGGCCTCCTTCAGCTTGCGCGCCGTCTCGGCACGATCGCGCAGGGCGTCGCGCGAGAGCTGATCGAGCTGCTGTTCGAGGTCCTCGACGCCACGAGCCATGGCGTCCTTCTTTGCCTCGAGCCGCTGCTGCCGCTCGGCGCGGTCGCCCCCCTGCCCCAACCGGCTGACCTCCTGCTGTACCTCCTGCTGCTCGCGGGCGAGCTGCTGCGCGCGTTCGGCGGCGCCCTCCACGCCCCGCGTGGTCTGCTTGCCGCGTGACTCCTCGAGGAGTCGGCGTGCGGATTCGAGCCGATCCTGCGCCGCCTTGCCGCTTCCGGTCCCTTGGGCCGCGCCCGCGGCGGCGGAGCGACGCATTTCGTTGGCCGCGTCCTGCAGGGCCTGGGCGGTCTGCTGCATCTCGGGCGACTCCTGCTCTCGTGCCAGGCGTTCCAGCCGTCGAGCGAGTTGCTCGGCCTCCTCGGCCATCTGCCGCTGCCCACCGCCACCGCTTCCACCGGCACTTCCGGGTTGGCCACGCTGGCGCGCGCGCTCGTTCTCCTGCTGCTGACGTGCCGCCAGCTGCTTCAGGCGCTCGAGCGTCTCATCCACCTCGCGATTGGCCTGCTCTTGCGCCCCGTTCTGCACCTGCTCGTACTGATTGCGCAGCTTGTCGGTTTCGAGCTCGAAGAGGTCGGCCAGGTCCTCGGCACTCGAGTTCCCGCCGCCACCGCCCCCACCGCCGCCGCTCTGCATGCTGATCTGCACTTCCTTGAAGAGTGCATCGACCCGCTCCAGGAGCTGCAATGCGCGCTGCTCCGGCCCGAGCGCATCGGCCAGCTTGCGGGTGCCGAGCAGTTCCTCGGCCGCGCGCATCTCCGTGATGACCTTCGGCATGAGCTCGGCCATCACCTTGAAAGTTGTGTCAGTCGCCTGCACCGCCGGCCGCTGCATGCGGCTCATCGTCTCTTGCACCTGCGCCAGCAGCTGCCCCTGCGACAGGTGGATCGTGGTGACGTCGTTCCGGAACGCCGCGGTTTCGCGCTCCGGCCGGTCGCGGTTCGCCTTGAACGTCGCGGCCACGATCTCTCGCTGCCGCGCCACCAGCGTCCCCGGATCTTCGCCGCCCTGCCCACCACCACCGCCACCGCCCGCCTGGTTCTGTTTGTACTCGCGATCGAAGCGTCGAATGGTGAGGAAGTAGATGTCGGTCGAGGCGCTCTTGGCCCCGGACACGGCATCGTTGTCCCATACCTTGACGTAGTAGGAGATCACGTCGCCCGGCTGCAGCCCCATCTCCTCGAGAAAGACGGTGTGTCCAGCAGTGAGTTCACGCGGCCGAGCGCCGCGACCGTCCGAGAGCGAAATGGTCTTCGACTCGCCACCGTTCAGCTGGTAGACCAGTTCCATCCGACCGAGCCCGAAGTCGTCGCTGGCCTCGGCCTCGATGAAGACCTCCTCGATGCTCGACGGCCGGATGTCCCGTCCCGGCTTGCGCAGCACCACCTGCGGCCCCTGGTCATCGATTGCGTCGATCACGTAGTCCACGTTGCCGGCGACGCGTGTTCCATCGGGCGATTCCAGCTCGACGCGATAGAAGCCGTCGCGTCGCACGGAGAGGGTCGCGGCGAGCGTGGAATCATCCACCAGCGTGAGGGCCACAGTGGAGTCGCCATCGAGCACGATGCGACCGCCGCGCACCGCGCGCGTGGCACGCACGCGCACTTCGGCGCGCGAGCCCTTCACCGCCGCGATGTCACCGACATCCTCGAACTGCTCGTCGGCCATCCCGGTGTAGGCCGGATAGTGCAGCTCCAGGTCCATGCGGCGAACGGCGGGCAGGTCCTTCACGGTGAGCCGATACGGCGCGGACCGCACGCCGTTGGATTCGACGTAGTACTCGGCGTCGGCGTTCAGGTCGAAGAGTCGCGCCGAGAATCGCGCCGAATCGGCACCAGGCCCCATCGGCACGCGCTCCCATTCCCCGTCGACGCCCCGACGAATCGACAGGTCGACCACGTCGCTGTGGAAACCAAGCAGCCTGGCGCTCACCTCGAAATCGCTGCCACGCGCGACGGTGGCGTTGCCTGGCTTCACATCGATGGCGTAGACCGGGGCGGCCGCGACGTCGTGCCACGGCGTCAGGAGCAACCGCGCCGCCTGCCCGACCCACGACGGCCCTAACGCGATGACGCCGGCGCCCGAGGCGACGACGAGCGCCGAGACGGCGAGGGCGCGCCAGGTCGTCGTGTGTTCCAGGCGTACGACCGATGGCAGGCGCGTCAGGCGCCGCGCGGCATCGTCGAACAGTCCCCGCGTGAGCAGCGCCGAGCGCGCCTCGTCGGGTGCCTGCGTCTCCGCCACCTCGACGGCGCTCAGGACGGCGCCGTCGAGTTCGGGAACTCGCTCCTCCACGTACAGCGCCAGCCGCCGATCGGGGACACGGCGCACCAGCGGATAGACCAGCCACCGTCCGCCGACGCCTAACGCCACCAGCGCGAGCAGCCAGCGCGCCACCGAGACACTCGCGGGCGAGAATCGCGCCGCCTGCAGCGCGACCGCGGCCCCCCAGAATGCCACGAGGACGACGAGCAGCGTCAGCGCCAACCCCACGGCGGCGTGCCTCCAGCGCCAGCGCCGCCTGATGCCGGTGAGCGCCGCCGCAAACGGCGGCACGGAGGTCCTGGAGGGATTGGCGTACGTGGCCATGGACTCGTCTCCTACCTGGGCTGTAACCGACGCTGCGACACCCGGCTCGCGAGCAGACTCTCTGCCAGCAGGACCAGCGCGGCGACAACGAGAAGGTACCACCACATCGACTGCGCGCGCTCCTGCTCCACCAAGCGTACGGCAGGATCTGCCGCGCTGTCGCTCGTAACCGCCTCACCCACCGGACTCAGGGCATTGGTCAGGCGAGCCGGATCGAACGTTGCAAAATCGAGCTCGGCGGGCGCGGGATTCGCCGCCACCAAACGCGGGCGTTCGTTCGGTGCGCCCGATCGCCTTACCTCGTACCATCCTGCCTCGTGAAGTTCCAGCGCACGCGGCGCATCCGCGCCACCGATCGCCAGGCGGTCTCCGCCCGGCGCGCGCACGCTGAAGCGCGGTCCCTCGACCGTGGTGGATTCGACGGGCGGCGATCCGTCCACGTTGGCGCTACCGACCGTTGGGCGCGCTGTCGCGTCGTCGTCGGAGAGGTCCACCGCTTCGCCCACCGCGTACGCGCTGCGGACGGGACGGTAGCTCGAGGCGTACTGCGCCAACTGATGCAGGAACGGGAGGAACACCGCCTGGCGGGGGAGGTCGTTCCACAACCCGTCGAAGCTGCTCCCCCAGGTCACGATCCGCCCGCGCCCCATGCGCTGTTCGGCCAGCGCGACGGTGCCGTCGTCGAAGCGGGCCAGCACGCCGTCGGCGACCTCGAGCGGGCGGTAGCGGAAGAAGCGCGCGGTGGACAGGTCGCCACTTCGCGCGCCGCTGAAGACGGAGAGCGCGGGATGCGACCGATCGAGGAAACCGAGCACCGCCCCGCGGTCGCCGAGCCGATCGACTGGTGCACCGACCGCGCCGGGGACGAGCGGCGCGGCGGCCGACGTCCAGGCCGCAGCCCCGCTGCGTTCGCCGAGCGCGGTCACGATGCCACCGCCACCCTGCACAAAGGCCAGCAGCCGGGCGGCACCGATGCCGGGTGGAACGGCCGCGTCGTTGAGCACCACGAGCCGTCGCCCGGACAGGTCGCTTGGTGTGGCGCGCGCGGACCGTACCGCGGTCACGTCGAAGGCCGGCTGGTCGCCGATCGCGAGGGCCCGTGCCACGAAAATGGCGCGATCGGCCGGGGCGTCGGAATGATCGACGAGCAGTACGCTGATCGACGGCGTGCGACGCAGCATGAAGTGAAAGACATCGTCGGCAGGCAGTCCATCCGGATCCATCGCCACGCGGGCGGGGACGCCACCCTGCGGAACCGGCACGCCGGCAAAGGTCACGGACGCGCCCCCGTCGGCTGGGAGGTCGACCGCGCGGCTGTCCACGGTGCGTCCGTTCACCTCGAGTCGGACGGCTGCCCCTTTCACTGCGGCGCCTACATTTATAATGCGGGCGCTGACGACGACACGCTCGAGCGGCGCCGCGAGATCGCGTCGCATCTCCACCGCGCGCACGGAGCGGTCGACGACCGCTTCGCCAGACGAGACATCAACCGGCACCACCGTGGTCCCTGCCGGCATCTGCACCCCATCGGAGAGGTCCCAGCTGCTGCGCTGGAAGTCGCTGACCACCATCACTTCCCGGCGCGGGAGGCGCGAGATGCCGAGCGCACGTCGCGCGACCGCCACCGCGGGCGCGAGGCGTGTACCGGCGTCGACCGGTTTCAGCCCGTCGAGCGCGGCCCGCAGCATGGCCGCGTCGGCCGACGGCTCGTTGAGGGCAGCGGCCCGCAGGTCGAAGGGGACCAGCGTCAATCGATCGTCGCGCCCCAACGCCGCAATGCGTTTCCGCACCGCATCCTGGGCCGTCGCCCACCGCGCGCCGTAGCGCATGCTCAGCGAGCGATCGAGCAGCACGACCACCTCCGTCCCGCCGGTCTCCGCGGCCCCGGGCGTGCGCGCGCGCGCCAGCACCGGCCGCATGAAGGCGGCCGCGAGCAGGGCGATGATCAGGCACCGCGCCAGGAAGAGCAGCCAGTCGCGGATGCGCTGGCGACTCGAGTACTGGTAGGGGGAGCGCTGCACGAACATCAGCGACGGAAAGGCGATCGACTCCTTCCGCTCCTTGTGCACCAGGTGCACGAGCAGCGGCACCCCGATGGCGGCCAGAACGCCGGCGAAGATGGGTGCGAGGAAGGAGAACTGCATCACTTCACCGTGCGCAGCTGCTCGCGCCGCATCAGGTAGGAGAAGAGCAGCGCATCGAGCGGCTGGGACGTGTCGACGAACATGTAGTCGATGCGATGATCGCCCAGCCGGCGCTGCATGGTGGCGACGTGCTCGGCCACCTGCCGCTGGTAGTCGGTCCGCACCCGCGACGGGACGACCGGGAGGCGCAGGCCGCTCTCGGCGTCCTCGAAGGTGGCGGCGTCGGGAAAGTCGAAGCTGAGTTCCATCGGGTCGAGCAGCTGCATGACGACCACGTCGTGCCGGGCATCGCGCAGCGGGCCGAGGGCGGCGATGACGCGGTCGGGATCCTCGTACAGGTCGGAGAGCACGAGCATGAAGCCACGCCGCCGCTGGCTCTCGGCGATCTTGGCCATCGGGCGCGCGAGCGCCCCCTTGCCCAGCGGGACCGCACGGTCGATGCCGTACAGCACCTGCTGCAGGTGCTTGGCCGACGGCGGCACGTATTCGATGATGTCGTCGTCGAACGACGCGAACCCCACGCGGTCACGCTGGCGGTGGGAGAAGTAGGTCAGCGAGGCGGCGAGGTACTTGGCGTAGGCCAGCTTCGTCAGCGCGCCCGATCCGTATCCCATGGAGCCGGAGACGTCGAGCAGCACCATGAAGTTGGTGTTGGTATCCGCCTCGTACGTCTTGAGGTAGTATCGCTCCGTGCGGGCATACACCCGCCAGTCGATGTGGCGGATGTCGTCGCCCGGCATGTACTGCCGATGCTCGGCGAAGTCGGTCGAGAAGCCGAAGTGCGGCGAGCGGTGCAATCCGGAGATGAACCCTTCCACGACCCAGCGCGCCACCAACTCCAGGTTGCCGATGCGCGCCAGCGCCGCGGGATCGATGAAGCGGATCCCGGGAAGTGCCTCGTCCGCCGCGGCACGCTTCGGCGACGGCATGGACGGTGGCGGCGGTGGCGGGGCGTCTGGACGCGACATGGCTTACAGCCGGGCCTTGGGGAGCGGCACGGCATCCACCAGCTTGGCGATGATCTGGTCCGTCGTGACCCGCTCGGACTGCGCGTGGAAGTTGGTCAGGATCCGGTGGCGCAGCACGGGGACGGCTAGCGCCCGGATGTCATCGAACGACACGTGATAGCGCCCGTGCATCAGGGCCCGCGCCTTGCCTCCGAGGACCAGGTACTGGGCCGCGCGTGTCGACGCCCCGTAGGTCACCCACTGCTTGATGAAGTCGGGCGAGGTGGGCGAGGAGGGGCGGCTCGCCCTCGTCAGGTGCACGGCGTACCGCGCCACCGACTCGGCCACCGGCACGCGGCGCACCAGGCGCTGGAAGGCGATGATGTCCGGCCCGGTGATGGCATGCCGGAAGACATGGTTCTGGATCGACGTCGTCGTCTGCACGACCTTGAGTTCGTCATCCTCGCCGAGGTAGTCGATGACCACCTGGAACATGAAGCGGTCGAGCTGTGCCTCGGGAAGCGGGTAGGTCCCCTCGAGTTCGATCGGGTTCTGCGTCGCGAAGACGAAGAACGGTTCGTCGAGCGTGTAGGTGCGTCCCTGCACCGTCACCCGGTGCTCCTGCATCGCCTCCAGCAGCGCCGACTGCGTCTTGGGCGGCGTGCGGTTGATCTCGTCGGCGAGCACGATGTTCGCGAAGATCGGCCCGGGGACGAAGGCCATGCGCCGCCGCCCCGTCTCCGGATCCTCCTGGATGATGTCCGTCCCCGTGATATCGGAGGGCATCAGGTCGGGGGTGAACTGCACGCGGGAAAAGCGCAAGTCGAGCACGCGCGCCAGCGTGTGGATGAGCAGCGTCTTGGCGAGGCCGGGGACGCCGACGATGAGGCAGTTGCCCCCGGCGAAGAGCGCCGTGAGCGCCTGCTCCACCACGAGTTCCTGCCCGATGATGAGCTTGTGCAGCTCGGCCAGGATCTGCTCGTGCCCCGCGCGCAGCCTGTCGGCGAGGGCCAGATCGTCGGGGGCGTCGAGCGCGATGCCTTCGGGAGCGGTCGTCGTCACAAGTCTCCTGGGTCAGTGCGTCATGGCGTACAGGACGTAGTTCACGGCCAGCTTGTACGCCTCATTGGTGAGCGAGATGGGGAGGAAGCCCTCGTCGGACCACTCCATGTAATCGCCGATGTCGTTGTTGTAGTTGGCGATCATCACCAGGCGCTTGCTGGGGTCGTTGTCCTCGTACGCCCCCCAGAACTCCGCCTGCGTGCCGGTGTTGGGATGCTGCATGTCCAGCGACTCGATGCGGAAGAACGAGTCGAAGATCGGGTGCGACTGGTCGAGGCGTACCGGGGTGAGCCCAGGGAACGCCTGCTGCCAGCGGCGCTCGAAGTTGTACCAGTGGCGGTCCGAGAAGTCGTCGAAGATGAGGAAGCCGCCCTTGTGCACGTAGGCCTGCACGCCGGCGAGTTCCTGTTCGTTCAGCGTCCAGAACCCGGGTTCGGAGACGTAGGCGACCGGATACCGGAAGAGGTCCGGGTCGTCGAAGGCCAGGATGTTGCTCCCGTCGAGGTACGGCTTCACCGACGTGAGCTCATCGAGGATCTTCATGAAGTGCGTTTCGGCGCGCGGATAGTCGTGGTCCCACTTCAGGTCCCATCCGCCGCCTAACGGCTCGAACTTCACGCGCACGAAGGTCAGCCGCCCGTCGTACGCCACGTTCGGGTTCGGGTCGTTCCCCGGGGCGCGACGCCGGCCGCGAAACCCCTGGGCCGCCGCGGTGGCCAGTGGAATGAGCAGCAGGAGGAGCATCCCCCATCGCGTTCGCCGGCTCATGGTCGTTTCTCCTGCAGCGAAAGTAGGAGCGCCTGCGCCTTCTCGAAGTTTGGCGCAAGGTCGAGCGTGCGCAGCACTTCGCGCCGCGCCGCCGCCACGTCACCCGCCGTGGCATGCGCCAGCGCCAGTTGGTACATCGCCTCCACCCGGTCGCTGGGGTCGAGCGTGAGCACCGCCTGCCGCTCCCGCACCGCCACGGCATGCTGCCCGCGGCTCGAGGCATACGCCGCCAGCCGCTGGTGCACCGCGAGGTCGAACGGGGAGATGTAGAGCGCACGCTCCAGCGCCGCCAGCGCGAGCGCCGTGTCACCGCGCATCGCCGCCAACGCCTCGAGTTGGATGTTGGCCGCGTACGCCACCTCGCTGCGCGCGGTCATGGCCTGCAGCTCACGAAGCGCCGCCGTGGTATCGCCGCGCACCAGGTGAATGCGGGCGAGCGTGCGATACGGACTGTCCTCGCCCGCATACGAGGGGAGCAGCGCCTTGGCCTTCTCCAGTTCGCGCACCGCCGCATCCCACTGCTGCCCTTCGGCCATGCGCGTCGCCTCGCGCATGGCATCGGCGAACGTTCCGTTCCACCGAATGCCCTGCGTGCGCGCCCCGGCCGTGTCGATCGTCACCGCACCCAGCTCGCGGGCGAACCGGCTCCGGACGTAGGCATCGAAGCGCGTGTCGAGCTGGGCGAGGTCCATCCCGAGCACGTCACGCACCACCTGCGTCGTGCCGGCCCCACCGCGATAGCCGGCCAGCATGGCACGGATCCCGTCCATCCCGCGCAGCTGCTCGATCCACTCGGCGATGAGCGACCCCTGATAGTAGGACAGGATCACTTCCTGCGGAAAGCGCGGGCGCATGAAGCCGTCGTTCATGCGCGAGGGAGGGACGAGCATCCCTCCCGCATAGGCGGCGAGGAACTCGGGTGAGACATCCGCCCCCCACGACGGCCGGGCACGCCGCTCCTCGAGGACCGACAGCCCCTCGGAGAGCCAGCGCGGGATGCGGTTGGCGGTCGCGCCTAACGTGAACGTGTGCGCCAGCTCGTGCCACAGGGTCGAGCCCCAGTTGAACTCGCCGATGGTGCGCGCCGCCGGCGAATCCATGGCCACGACCGGGCCGAAACTGACGCCGAGCGCCCCGAGACCGACCAGCCCCACCGTGCGGACCGAGAAGTCCGCGTTGGAGCGGAACAGCTCCACGCGCACCGGCTCCGTCGGGCGGTAGCCGTAGCGCGCGGCGAGCGAGTCGAATGCCGCTTCGGCCAGCGGGCCCACATACAGCGAGAGCAGTGGCGCGTCCTTGCGCTCCGCCACGATCACGAAGCGGGGTGTGCGGAGCTCGACGTAGTCGTCGAAGGTGTCGAGCAGGTCGAGCGTGTTCTTCGACCATGGGTCGTACGGGTCGAGGGCGAAGGAGCGCACGAGGCTCTCCTTCCCCTCGGCGATCGCCCCGAGTCGCAGCTGGTTCACGCCTAGCAGCGCGAGTGCGCGCGCGGCCTTCGGGTCGCGCGCGACCCCCTGCGCCGCGAACGCCGTGGCTTCGCGGTACAGCCGGTTACGGGCCGCGACGTCGGCGAGGATCACCTCGGCGTCGGCCGAGCCGGGGAGCCGCGCGTGCGCGCGCTGCAGCGCCCGCTCGAAGTTCGCGGTATCGCCGGAGAGAAACCGTGCTGCCGCGAGCGCCGTGAGCGGCGCCGCCGCCCCGGTATCGGCGGCCAGACCCCGAATGGCCTCGGCCGCCGCCTCATCGTAGCGCTCGACGTCGATGAGCAGGAGCGCCGCCTGGGCCCGGAGCTCGGGATCGCTCGGGTTCACGTCGAGCGCCTGCCGCACGAGGGGCGACGCATCGCCCCGCCCGCCGAACGCGGTGACCCGGGCCATGCCCAGCAGGGCGCGCGGATGCCGAGGGTTGGCCGCCAGGACCCCTTCGAGCATCGCCCGCGCGTCCGTCCCGTTGTACTTCTCGAGGAAGAGCAGGCCCAGCTCCGTTCGCGTGTCGAGGTTGGTGGAGTCTCGCGCGATGGCCTCATCGTAGACGCGCAGCGCATCCTTGTAGAGCTGCGGGTTGTCCCGGCCGAGGTAGCGGCAGGCGACCGCGACGACGCGCAGTTCGTCGGCGGTGAGGCGGGACCGATGGGTGCGGTACACGTCGATGAAGCCGTCGAAGGCGCGCATGGCCTCGTCGCGAGACCCGCCCTCGAGCAGGAGCGTCGCCAGCTGCAAGCGGGCCGTGAGCGAGTCGCGACCGGCCAGGCCGCGCCGATACGCCTCGCGCGCCGCCCCCGCGAGCCCGCGAGCGCGAAACGCGTCGCCCAGCAGGACGTCGAGGTCCGTCGCCCCCTGCGTCGACGCACGATAGCGTTCGGCCGCAGCCGTGGCCTCGTCGTACCGTCCCACATCGGCGAGGGCGCGCACCAGCACGCGCGCCGCATCGGCGTGGGCACTGTCGCGTTCGACGGCCCGGCGCGCCAGCGTGATCGCCTCGTCGTACTGTCCCGTTTGCCGCGCGGCCACCGCTCGCACGGTCAGCTGCACCGGATCGGATTCCTGCGCGCAGGCCACGGGCGGCACGAGGGCCGCGGCCAGCGACAGCGCGAGACGGAGGAGCCGCGTCATGGCTTCTTGCCCTCCAGCGCGCGCAGGGCCCGCGTGGCTTCGGCCAGCTCCACCATGAGCGGTTCGAGCGCGCGCTGATAGGCGTCTTCGGTCAGGGACCCACGTCGCGCACGGAGCGCCTCGATTCGCCCCTCGACGGCCCGTCGTGCCGCGAGGAGCTCTGCGGCGCGTGGATCGGCAGCGACCGCGGCGCCACCGGCCGGTTCGAGGAAGGCTGCTCGGGCGCGCAGGCCGTCCGGCCCCTTTTCACTCGCGTCGCTGTGTCCCACGCCGTCGCCGTCGTCGTCGAGCAGCGCGTGTTCGGTCACGATGCGATTGTCCTGCGCAAAGACGCGCTCCACCTCGCGACGCGCGTAGGTGAACGCCTCCAGCAGGTTCACCCGCCCATCCTTGTCGGCATCGGCAGAATCGGTGGTGAGCGCGGCGACGAAGTGTCCGGGGAACAGCGTCTCGTTCTGCTCACGTCCCGAGCGGGTGGCGGTGATGATCGTGCGATTCGGGCCTGCCAGCACCTTCACGAAGTCGCCACTCGCACTGGTCGTGTTGACGAAGATCACCGACACTTCGCGCGCTGGCGCGAGCACCGTCCGGAAGTCCTCGGGGGTGAGATCGGGGCCGGGCACATTGAATCGGGAGTCGGTCCCCTGGGTGCTACCGTGGCCGAAGAGCAGGATGACGAGGCGGTCGCCGGCCCTCGAGCTTCCGGCCAGCCGTGCGATGTGGCGCATGACGTTTTCCCGCGTCGAGCGCCCCTGCACACGGGCACGCGAGGAATCCTCGGCGAGCAGGACGACGAGCGAGTCGGGGACACCGAACCGCGTGGTCGCCGCCTGGGCGACGGCGACCGCCCAGCCGTGGAAGGCCTCGCGCAGGCGCGGCTCGCCGCCGACGCCGGCGACGATGACGAAGGCCGTGCGTGGCGGCGAGTCTTGTGCGAGCAGGGCGCTGGGGGCCCCCCCCAAGCACAACGCTACCACCCCCGCCCCCAGGGTGCTGTACCATTTCCTCGCCGGTCGCATCCTCATCATGCCACCCCCCGACGTCGACGCAGCGTCCACTCCGCGCCTAACGCGGCGAGCAGCACCACCAGCAGCGCCGGCATGTCCCACAAGTCCTGCCGCTCCACGACCGTCGCTCCGCTCGGGCTGTAGACCATGTCCTCTGCCACGTCCAGCGCGCGTGCCGCCGGGTAGTAGCGTCCACCGGTTTCCTCGGCCACCTGCCGCAGCAACGCCGGCCGAAGCTCGGCCCCGAAGTACTCGCTCGTGGAGGGCGCTACCCGCACGTATCCCGGTTCGCCCTGCACCGTGTCCCGCCCGACGATCGAGCGCAGCCGCACCTCGTGCACTCCGAGGCCATCGGGCACGTACGTGGTGCGATACTCGCCATCCCGCTCCACCGACCATTCCAGCGCCACTGGCTGTGAGACACCGGCGGGGGTCGTCACGGTCCCCTGCACCGTGGCCCCATTCGCCCGCAGGAAGGCCGAGTCGCTCACCGCCGCGCGCAAGGTGATGCCCTCGCCCGGTCCGCTCTCCTCGGCGACGAGCGTCTCCACCCGGTCGGGGGCGTCGCTGACCAGCCAGCGCAGCATCTGGCGCCAGAACGTCTCATGCGTCTGGTCATCCACCGGGATCGACGCTTCCATCTGCCAGAGCCACGAATCCTGTGCCCCGAAGACGATGGCCTTCCCCCGACCGTAGCGCTGGTACGCCAGCAGCGGCCGGGACGTGACGCCATCCTCGCCCACGCCGTCGAGCAGCACGGTCGCCCCGGGCTTCGAGCGCCCGAGCCGGTTCACCGCGGTGAGCGGAGGGAGCGTGGCCCACCTGGCCCGGGAGAGGCTGTCACTCGCCGAGAGCTGCAACGCCGGGTGTGCGCCACCGGCCGCGGTCGGCGTGGCCCGAAGCGTCATCAGGGGGGCGCGCTCACCAACGACCCCTTGCAGCTCAAGCGGGAGCGCATCGCTCACCGCCGTCCCGCCGTACCCTCCTTCGCCCAGCGCGTCCCGTCCGCCCAGCACCAGCAGCCCGCCGCCGCGCTCGCTCACAAAATCGCCCAGCATACGCAGCTGTTCTGCCGTGAAGAACGCCGCCTCCACGCTCCCCAGCACCACGGCCCGGTAGGCGAACAGCTCCTCGCGGGTGCGCGGGAAGCCGGCCGCCAGCTCGAGCGAGTCGTCCACGCCGAGGCGCAGGAACTTGTCCTTCGACGACCGCAACAAGGTGACCACCTGGACGTTGCCGTCTGCCTCGACTGCCCGGCGCAGGAACTTGAGCTCGAAGCGCGGCTCGCCTTCCATGTACAGGATCTTCTCCCGACGGTCGCGCACCACCACCAGCGTCGTGCGCGAATTGTTCTCGGCGATCATCTCCCCCGGCTGCGGCGGCACCTTCACCTCGAGCAGTCGCGCCCCAACCTCGGTGGCGGGGACCCGGATGGACACCGACACGGCCTCGCCATCGCGCGGGAGAACCGCCGTCGCCGTCCCCACGATCCGACCGGAGTCCTCGACCACGATCGGGACCCGGGTCCCGCCGTACCCGCGCTGCACGAGGACGACCTGGACCAGCAGCGAGGCGTCGCGCAGCAGCGTGCGCGGGGCCTCGACACGCGCAACCTCGAGGTCCCGCTCGAAGCGTTCGCGCCCGATGCCGACCGTATACACGGGGATCTGGCGCGCGCGCAGCGACAGCAGCTGGTCGGACATCGACGCTTCGTCGCCGGTTGCCCCGGAGTTGTCCGCCCCGTCGCTCAGGAGGACGACCCCGGCGGTGGGAACCCCGGCCAGGTCATCCTCGATCCGCAGCAGCGACGACGCCAAGCGCGTGCGCGGCCCGTCGTAGCGGATCCCCGACGCGTCGCTCAGTCGGCCTCCCCCGCCGAGTCGGAAGACCCGCAGCTGGTAGCGCTCCGCCAGCGCCTTGAGCAGCGCCGAGTCGGGTCCACCAGCCAGGCGCGCGACCACATCACCGCGCGTGCCATCGTCGGTATCGCGCACCGCCATGCTGCGCGAATCGTCCACGACGACGGCGACCACATTCCGCTGCACGATCGACGTGCTGATCACGAGCACGGGTCGGGCCAGCGCAATGACGACGGCGGCAATGGCCACCGCGCGCAGGATCGACAGGGTGATGCGCGTTCCGCGCGCCAGCGGACCGGCGTGACGGGCGTACGTCCACGCCGTCAGCGCGATTCCCCCCACCGCGAGAACCGCCAGCACCCAGACGGGAATCGGCGACGCAAATGCCAGCGACCCGCGCGAAAACGCGGCCGGGCGATACTTGAACAGCAGCTCGACCAGTCGATCCAATCCCGCTCCCCCTCGCCATGGGCGGTTGTGCTCGCAAAGCCCCCCTGCACCGAGTACGTACGAACGTCCCCGGTCGTGCGCTGGGACACC
>Ga0138256_10004923_pt1 | contig 14172 bp, 8 predicted proteins | sample KNB2016incub_MG_FD_105486 | JGI IMG/M metagenome (GOLD analysis project Ga0138256, IMG submission 105486) | Active sludge microbial communities from wastewater in Klosterneuburg, Austria - KNB2014incub_MG | ecosystem: Engineered > WWTP > Activated sludge > Unclassified | place: Austria...
CGACTTGGAGCGCGCCAACCAACCGCCACGCGAGGAATCGATGCCGAACCAACTCGTCAGCCTGCTGCCGCTCGTGCTCGCCCTGGCCTGCGGGGCGCAAAGCGCGACACCGCTCGCCGTGACCGAGTACACGCTCCAGCAGGCCTCGGACTCCATTCCCCTTCCCTACCGCACCGACATCCGCGTCGGCGAAATCTGGATGACGTTGACCGACGTTCCATCAGATTCGCGCTGTCCCATCGGCGTCACGTGTGTCTGGGCGGGCGACGCCGTCGCCGATCTGTCGGTGCATCCGGGGTGCTACAAGGCCGGGTGCAAGGCCGCGTCGGCAGCGCTGAAGCTGCATACCAATCTCGAACCGCGCGACGGAGTGGCGCTGGGGCACCGCGTGGAGCTGCTGGACCTCCGCCCCGAGCCGGCTGCTGGAACCGCGGTCGACTCTTCGCGCTATGTCGCGTGGGTACGGGTCACGCGGTAGGTGATAGCCGGTGCGCCAATGCACCGGTGACCGTGCTCCCCGCTGAGGCGGTGCCGACGATCGCAACGAACTCCTCTCGGTCGGTAACCTCAAGCGTGCGAAGGACTTCTGGGGAACGGCGGACGGGATTCGCGAGGCGTTGGTGTGTCTCGCCAGATGGTCGGGGCATGGTCGGGGGCATGGTCGGCGTCCGCGACAGTCACGGGCAGGGCAGCGCCGTCCTCACAACCTGCGGTGTCCTCACGCCAGGGTCAGTCGGGAAATGCCGAGTGGACGGCTCGACGCGGCGGCTGTCGCTCCAGGCGCCGATCCGTCGCGTCGGGGTGCACCCGCGGGTCGATGAGCCGACCGGGTGGGTGCGTTGACCGCTCGCCCGCCTAACGAGCTGCCCGTTGACATGCTAACGCTTCCCGACGTCGTCGCCGTCGCCATCGCGTGGTGCGTTCGACGCGCGTGACGGGCTCGGCATCAGGAGGGCCGTCGCGCGAGTCCTCCACCGACGGGTACGATCATCGCACCTACGCGTCAGGGCATTCCCGACAGCACGTCGGGCACTCCACCACCGTGCCGAACCATTTGCAGCTTGTTAACAGGCCCTGCGACAGCAGCCGACAATCCGGACCGAGACTATTGGTCATCTCGTGTCTCGTCGACAGCCTGTGGCCGACGCGGGCGGCCGGAAGGTGGGAGTCCGTTTGCAGGCGATACGTCGATGCCTCACGCTCCCGTCGCAGGCTAGGCCGAATGTACCGGCGTGCGTGCTTCCGCCAGCGAACGTTGCCTTCACAGCAGTCCCCAGGGATCCCATGCTTGCCTCGCAGACTATCACGCAGCTGGACACGCCCGTCGCGCCGTACGCCCTCGGAGCTTCCGCCTCCACTCGCGCGTCCGTCCTGTTCGTGGACGACGACGTGCGCGTGCTGCGGGGGGTGGAACGCTCGCTTGGAGCGCAGTTCGCCATCACCACGGCAACGTCGGCCATGGAGGCGCTGGCCTTGATCGAGCGCGAACCACCGTTCGCGGTGGTCGTGTCCGACCTGGCGATGCCCGCCATGAGCGGGCTCGCTCTGCTCAGCGCGCTCCGCAAGGCGGCACCCGAGTCGGTGCGCATCCTTTTCACGGGTGAGGCACAACTTACGGATGCCGTGCGAGCGATCAACGAAGGTGAGGTATTTCGCCTCTTGCTGAAGCCGTGCACCGGTCGCGATATGCTGGACGCTGTGCGAGCCGGCGTCCGGCAGCACCAAATCGTGTCCGCCGAGCGCACCCTGCTCAGGGAAACCCTCCAGGGCGCGGTGGAGGCCTTGAGCGACGTGCTCGCCATCGCCCAACCCGCCGCCTATGGCCGTGCCGTCCGACTCAGGCGACACGTCGTGGATCTTGCGAAGGCCATGGAATTGCCGCCGAGTTGGGAACTGGCAGTGTCCGCGCTCCTGTCACAAATGGGGTGCGTGACGTTGGCTCCCGCGCTCGTGGATCGATGGTACCGCCACGAACCGCTGTCGGACGAGGAGCAGCGCCTGATCGACGGGATCCCGACGCGGACCGCGGAATTGATTGCGCACATCCCGAGAATGACGCCGGTGTGTGACATCATCCTGCGACAGTTCGAGTCACCGCGCACTCTCGGGATTCCCGTGGGTGCGAAGCTGCTGGCGATCGCGCGGGATTTCGACGGACTGATCGGGTCGGGCGAGCGCGCCGAAGCAGCACTCGCCATCATGAAGTCCCAGGTGCAGCGCTACGACGAGTCCATGCTTGCGGTGTTTCATTCGCTGCGGTGTGAGTCGGCACCGTCGCTCGAGATTCGCGAGATGCGACTGTGCGACGTGCGTGTCGAGATGGTCTTCGCTGCCGACGTCCTGTCGCCTCGCGGTGTCCTGCTGATCGCCCGCGGGCAGCGCGTCACGACGAGCCTGTACGAACGCATCGTGCAGGTATGGAGCACCGATGCGGCGAGCGCGATTCCGGTCCGGGTCATCATCCCCGAATAGCGGCTCCGCCGCACCAGTCTCCCACCAACACCCGCAACATGACCTCACCACTGGTCGACGCGACGCCCCCGCTATCACCCGAGGACGAGTACGTACCCGTCGACTTCCGCAGCGTGCTGGACGCATCGTCCGATGCGATACTCGTCCTCGACGCCGAGCAGCGCCTCCGATACTGCAATGCAAGTGTTGGCCGCATCTTCGGGTACCAGGCCAGTGCACTGATCGGACAGCCGCTCGGCATCCTGCTGCCGGAAGCCCATCGGCGACGCCATGCGACCCACGCGGGGTCCTTCATCCGGAGCGGACGATCGGAGCGCGCGCACCGGCCGCTGCTGGTCAGCGGGCGGCGGGCAGATGGCACGGAGGTCCCCCTCAACGTCACGATCAGCCGAATGCCGGCACGGACGGACGGGTGCACGATCGCCATCGTGCGAGAGGCGACGCAGCCGCCGCCGCTGCCACTGCCCGAGCAGGAACGGGCACTCCGGGAGAGCGACGCACGCCTGCAGCGGATCGCCCGGGCGTCCCGCGATGTGCTGTATGACTGGGATGTCGATCATGGCGTGACGTGGCACGGCGATGCCATGGAGCGCGTCTTCGGCCATCGGACGCGCGACGCGCGCGACCTGACGTGGTGGCGGGCACGCATCCATCCGGAAGACCTTGAGCGCACCGACGCGTCCCTGGCGCGCTTCGCATCCTCGGGCAGCAGCATGTGGACCGCCGAGTATGGGTTTGCGCGCGCGGACGGGACCTACGCGCTCGTGCTGCATCGCGCCTTTTGCACCCGCAATCAGGACGGGGCGATTATCCGCTCCTGCGGCACGCTCATGGACATCACGGCCCTGCGCGTGACGCAAGCACAGCTGCGCAAGTCCGAATCCGCACGCCAAGCGGCGGCCAGTCGACTGCAGGTCGTCCTCGACGAGATGCCGGTCGGCTATGTCACCTTCGACGCGACGCATCGGGTCCGCTCCTGGAACGCAGAGATGACGCGGATCTTCGGCCTGCCGCTGCACGAGGTACGCGGCCGAACGCTCGAGGAAATCCTCGAGACGCACGACCTTGCGGCGACGTTCGCCACACGGCTCGGCGCGCGCGAGCTCGTCCTGCGGCGAGAAGGCCGGGAAGTGATCTGTTCGTGGCTGCAGACGTCGCACCTTCCCGATGCGGCGGCGGGAGGCGGAAGCGTCGCCATGGTGGTCGATGTGACCGAGCAACGCTCGCTCGAAGCGCAACTGCTCCACGCACAGAAGCTGGAGTCGCTCGGGAGGCTGGCGGGCGGCGTGGCGCACGACTTCAACAACCTGCTGACGGCCATCCTCGGCAATGCCGCGTTCTTGCGCTCGTCGTTCTCCCTGGACGATCCGCGGCAGGAGGATGTGGAGGAGATTCGCCTGGCGTCGACACGCGCCGCCGAGTTGACGCAGCGATTGCTGGCGTTCGCGCGAAGGCAGGCGGCGGCGCCACGCGTGATCGACCTGGGCACCACGATCGGGGGGATCGGACTCTTGCTGACGCGACTGCTCGGAGAGGACATCGCGGTCACGCACACGCTCGTCGAAACGCCGCTGCGCGTGCGCATGGACCCCTCCCAGCTCGAGCAGCTGCTCATCAACCTGGCGGTGAACGCGCGCGATGCAATGCCGCGTGGCGGGACGCTGGCGATATGCCTGCGACCGGCGAGTCCCGCGGACTGTGCCCCGTTCGATGCCATTCGACGGTCGAAGATGTCCTATGCGGTGATCGAGATGCGCGACAGCGGAATCGGCATCTCGCCCGACGCGCTGGGCCGAGTGTTCGAGCCGTTCTTCACGACGAAAGAAGTGGGAAAGGGAACCGGGTTGGGGCTCAGCATCTGCCATGGCATCATGCAGCAGGCCGAGGGTGCGATCGGCGTGAAGAGCCAAGAGGGCGACGGGACCACGTTTACCGTCCTGCTTCCGCTGACCGCCGATCCCCCGTTTGAGCACACGGTCGCTGGCGGGACGGTCGAAAGCGGCCGGGGCGAGCGGGTGCTGATCGTGGAGGACGACCGCGCCGTACGGGACGTGTTCGCGCGCGCGCTGCGAGACGCGGGGTTCCGGGTCTACACCGCCGAACGCGGCGAGGACGCCCTGACGCTCGTGCAGCAACTCCACAATCGCATCGACGTCCTGGTCTCGGATGTCCAGTTGCCGGGCATGAGCGGGTTCGCGCTTGCGGACGCGCTGCGCGCTCGAGGCCACACGCTGCAGACCATTTTCGTGTCCGGCTATCCGGGCGAGATCGCGAACGGCGACGTCGAACATCCGAAGCATGCAGTCCCCGTCATCTTCAAGCCGGTGACCGCAGAAGAGCTGGTGACGAAGGTCCGACAGGAACTCGATCGATGAGGCCGCGGGACGTGACCACCGCTCCCACGCCACTCGTCGCAGTGGAGGCATCCGGATCGCCAGCCATGCGAAACCGCTACATCGGTCGCTGCACTGAAGTGCTGGACTTGCTTCCCGGAGTGGCGAGCCTCGCCACCGACGCCCTCGAGCTCCCCGGTGATCTCGCACGGCTCGGCCGCGCGATCTCGGCGCTGTCCGACCGCCTCGTGCGCGAGAAGGAACGCGAGGCCATGCTGTCAACCGTCTCGGACCGTGTGCTGCAGGGCGTACTGCTTCACGAGGTGCTCGATCACATCTACGAGAGCTTTCGGACCCTCATTCCCTATGACCGGATCGGATGTGCCCTGCTCGAGGACGATGGACAGGTGCTCCGGGCGCAGTGGGCACGCTCCGAATTCGTGCAGTCACGGCTGCCGCAAGGATATGCGGCCCGGATGGAGGGGAGCAGCTTGCGGTCGCTCGTCGACATCGGGACGCCACGCATCATCGACGATCTTGAGGCATACGCCGCAGTGCGACCGCGATCGCATGCGACCCGTCTCATTCTCGAGGAGGGCGTGCGAAGCAGCCTCACTTGTCCCCTCATCTCGCACGGGCATCCGGTGGGGTTCCTCTTCTTCAGCAGCCGACAGAAGAACAGCTACTCCCTCGAACACAGCGAGGTGTTCCAGCGGCTCGCGGGCCTCCTGTCGGGGGTCGTCGAGCGGAGCGCCACGTACGATCGGCTCGCTGCCTCCAACTCCGCACTACGGTTGGCACAGGAGGCGCTTCAGCAACAGGCGACCCATGACTCGCTCACCGGACTGCTCAACCGAGGCGCCGTCGTGGGAGCGCTCGAGACGATGCTGACGCGAGCGAAGCGCCGACAGCGCGAGGGTGCGGTCATCCTCCTGGACATCGACCACTTCAAGTCCGTCAACGATACCCACGGCCACCTGGCCGGAGACGCCGTGCTCCGGGAAGTGGGACGGCGACTGGCGCGACTGACTCGCGCCGGCGACAGCGTGGGGCGATACGGGGGTGAGGAGTTCCTGGTATGTCTCGACGAGTGCACCCGCGAAGGAGCTGGTCATGTCGCCGATCGCCTGTGCGCCAGCATCCGCGCGACTCCCGTGGTAATCGGCGCAGTCTCGATCGATCTCACGGTCAGTGCCGGTGTCGCCCAGCGGCGAGACTTGGGCACACAGACGGTCGAATCGCTGGTGGGCGACGCCGACGCGGCACTCTACGAGGCAAAACGCCAGGGACGTGACCGGGTAGTCGAGTCGCCCGAATGCCCCGAATAATGCCGGTCGCGCTCGCACGATGTCTGGAGCGCGCGGGCAGGCCCGGTACGCCGCCCGCCCCCGCTATCGCTCCAGCTTGAACCCCGGGTCGATGGCCGGCCGGGTGGGTGCGTTGGCCGCGAACCAACCGGTGAGGTACATCCACTGCGCCATGCGTGCCAGCTTCGGGTAGTCGATATTCGCGGGCGTATCACGCGGGGTGTGGTAGTCATCGTGCAGGTTGGTGGTGTACATCAGCGCCGGGATGTTCAGTCGCGCGTAGGGCACGTGGTCGCTGCGGAAGTACCACCCTTCGGGATGGGTCGGCCGATCCCAGAGCGAGTCGAGCGTGAACTTCCCGGTCAGGGCGTTCGCGCGCAGCGCCATGGCGACCAGGTCAGTCGAGTTGCGGTGCGGCGGCTGCGCGCCGAGCACGCTCGCCGAGTCGGGATGGTTGCGGCCGATCATGTCACCGTTGAGCACGGCGACGATCTGCGAGAGTGGGACCACAGGGTGCGCCGCATGGTACCGGGAGCCTAGCAGCCCGCGTTCTTCCGACCCGTGGTGCACGAACAGCACCGATCGCCTGCCGGGCTGGCGCTTGAAGGCGCGCGCCGCCGCGAAGAGCGCTACGCTGACCGACCCGTTGTCGTCGGCCCCTGCCCAGACCGAGTCGCCGTCCACGACGAAGCGCACGCCGTTGGCGTCCTGGTGGGAGCTGAAGAGCACGTACTCGTTGCGCAGGACGGGATCGGTCCCGCGCACCACCCCGATAATGTTGACGGACGGCGTCTCGAACCGCTCGAGCCGCACCTGGATTTCCGCGAGTGGCGCGCGCGCCAGCGCGGCACCCATGGCTGCGCGCACGAGGAAGGCCGGGGTCGGTCCCTCGCCTAACGCCGGCGGCGGCGCCACCCGTTCGGGCTGACCGGCAAAGCGTGGCGCGGCGCGATCCACGTCGTAGGAGCCGCGCGAGCGCATGGTCGCGAAGGCGTCGAACGCCTCGTCGCTCCGCGGGTCGGCCACCAACAGGATCGCCGCCGCACCGCGCCGGGCCAGGCGACGGGTCATTCCCGCGACGGCGGCATCGACATAGCGCACCGAGGCCGGATAGCTGTTGGCGCGAATCGTGGCTGGATCCGGGGGGAGGACGGGGGTCGCGACGAGCTTGCCGCGCACATCGACGGTGGTGTCGCTGGCGTCGGCGAGCCAGAACACGGGCGCTGAAATTTCCGCCGGCACCACGCCTAGCGGCGTGATGTCATGGAAGGGCGTGAGCTGCTGGCCACCGACCTCCACGCGGCTCGCGGTCGTGGACACGCGGGTGCGGACGATGTTGAACCACTGGAAGTAGGTGCCATCATCGCCCAGCGGCGTCAGGCCGATCTCGCGGTACTGGTCGGCCACCCAGATCGAGGCGCGCAGTTCATCGTTCGTCCCTCCCTCGCGCCCGCGCATGGCATCGGACGCCATGGCGTACAGGTCGCGCTTGAGGTCGGCCTCGCGGATGGCCGCCATGGCCGCGGGGACCTCGGAAGCGCGTCGCGAGGGCTGCGCCGAAACGAGAGCAGGAGCGGCAGCCGCCGAAATGGCGACCCCGCGCAGGAGTCGGAGCGCGTGCTGGGCGAGCGGCATGTGCAGGTCCACGGGGCGAGGGAATACGGGTCGCCAAAACTCGCCGCCCGATGTTGCGCGCGCCATGGGGTGGTCGCGACGTGCTCACGGCGTGCTCACGGCGTGCGCTGGCGGCGCAACCCGGGACGCCGAGGTTACCGCGCGAAGATCGTCAGCACCCCGGTCGCCGGAATCGCAGTCGTCAGGTTTTGTCCCGCGGTCACCGCCACATCGGGAAGCGCCTGCATGTAGGCGTTCGCGGTGGTGAAGTCGACGCCGTAGGTCCCCGCCGGCAGTCCGCCGACGGTGAACGCGCCCCCGGCGTTGGCCTTCACCACCACGGTGTACGTGCCGTTCGGGTTGCGGAAGGCCACCGGTTCCCACTGCGCCTCGGTCGAGGTGGCGCCGACCCGCACCGCGCCTAACGCGACGTACCGGAAGTACTGCCGCAGGTATTTCGTCATCTCCCCGGTCCGCACGTCGGGGGTGTTCTTCCCGAGCGACGCCCCGTAGATGGGAAAGTAGTTCCCGCCGGTGTCGCGGTCGCCGCAGAAGGAGAGGCCGAACTGCTCCCAGGCCGAGACGTTGGCGAGGGTGAGGTCCTCGTGCAGGTGCTCGTAGCCGCTCCCTCCGTGCTCGAGCATGGACGTGCGCACCCCGAACGTCGCGGCGCGCTGGGCGATGCCGCGCAGCTGGGTCGCGGTGGGCGCGGTGCCGTAGCGGTGGTACGAGAACTCGTTGAGCGCCTGCGGCGCCCCGGGCACGAGCATCATCTGGTCGAAGAACGGGAGGCTCGGCGTGGCCTGGCTGACGCTCGGTCCGACAAACTGTGGAAAGAATCCTGCCTGGTTGAGACGCCGCTTGGCCGCGACCATGGCTTGGCCGACGTGCGTCCCATTCCACGTGCCGAGGTTGGGTTCGTTGATCACCTCGAGCGAGTTGGGGACCCAGCCGTAGCGCTGTTGCAGGTGCTGGAAGGCCGCGAGTGCGAGCTCGGCGTACTCCTCGGGGTCATTGCGGTGCAGGTCGCCGGAGTTGGCGCCGGTGTACACGAGGTTGAGCCAGAACCCCTCGCCACGCGCGGCGAGCCGCTGCTTCAGCGGGACGACCAGCTCGTCGATCGTGTAGTCGAGATACCCCCAGTTGAAGCCGGCAGGATTCATCACGAACGGATCGTTGTTGTCGTTGACGACCTGGAACCAGAAGACCTTCCACTGGTTGAACGTGAGCTGGCCGGCCTTGAACGGGATGAACTGGTCCACCGGGTTCTCATAGCCGTTGCGCAGCGCGATGCGGATGCGGTTGATCCCCAGCTCGTTGGCGGCCCGGTCGAGCACGTTGTTCTTGTAGGTCGCGTACGCGCGCGGGTCGCATTCGGCCTGGCCGATCTCGGCCAGCGCCTCCCAACCGGCCATGGTCTGGAACTGCTGCGCCCCGTTGACCGTGATGATGGCCGGGTTGTTGTTGGGGGCGGTCACGGTGACGGTGGCGCTTCCCTGTCGCCCCTCGGCAGTGGCCGTGATCGTGACCGGTCCGCCAGCTGCTACGCCGGTGACCACGCCCGCGGAGGAGACCGTGGCCACCGCGTTGCTGGCACTCGTCCACGTGACTGGACGACCGGTGAGTACGTTGTTGCTGGCGTCGCGCAGGGTGGCGGTGAGCGTGCTGGTGCCGCCGACCAGGAGCGAGAGCGACGACGGGGCGACCGTCACGGTGGCGACGGTGGACGTCTGCACGCTGATGGTCGCGGTCCCGGTGCGCCCTTCGCTGAGGGCCGAAATGGTCACCGGGCCGCCGACCGCGATGCCCGTCACGAGCCCGGCCGACGAGACGGTGGCGACGGCCGTGTTCGACGAGGACCACGTCACCGTGCGTCCCGCGAGCGCTCCGCCGGCCGCATCCCGCAGGGTGGCGGCGAACTGGACCCCGCCCCCAACCGTCACGGTCGCGGCACTCGGCGTGAGCGTGACCGACGCCACCGGGGCGGGCGTGACGGTGGCCTGTGCCACCCCGGCACGGCCGTCCACGGACGCGCTGATGGCGACGGGTCCGCCAGCTCTCACGCCGGTGATCATGCCCGACGCCGAGACCGTCGCGACCGATACGTCGGTCGAACTCCACGTGACCGTGCGCCCGCTCATCGGGTTGCCCGAGGCATCACGTGCGGTCGCGGTGAGCTGGCCGGCGCCCCCCACCTCGATCGCTATGGCCGACGGCGACACGGAAACGGACGCCACGGTCGCCACCGGGGGAACGAATGTCGAGTCCCCGCCGCCGGAGCACGCCAGTGCAGCGGTCACGCTGACCAAACTGAAGAAAGCACTTCTATATCGCATGCGTACGTTTCCCTCATTGCGTAGTGGCTGCCCGGCCCGGCCGTCGCACCCGCATCGGGCGCTATTCGCGCTCCCGATCACTCCGGGGCAAGCGGCACCAACAGGCGGGGCGCGCACGGGTGATTCAAGCTGGCGCACCAAAGCGGGGACAACAAGAGATGCCCAGGCGGACCGAGTCGGGTCCCGCCAGCGCTCGGCGCGGCGGACTGGCCATGATCGTACACCGGGAACCTCCCGGATGCCCCGACTTGCCCCCACGAACTGAGGGACCGGTGCCGTGACGACCGGCGCGCGCGGTGGAACCGCATCGGCTCGCGTACAACAGTGCGCGCCAGGACGCATTTGCACCGTGACCTGCGACACGCGCGCCGCAGCCCCATCGTGGCATCGGCGCTCCCCCTTGCCATAGGACCCCGTCGCGCGCACAATACCCTGACGGGCGACACTCCACGCCCAACCTCTTCGATCCTTCCCCAGCAAGGGTCCCCGTGAGGCAAAGGGAGGAAGACTCCCGGACGCGCGTCATGGCTTCCGTGGCCCGCCGCACTGCACCCGCTGGGGAGGTGGAGCTGCGGCATTCCACGTCGAGGCAGATCATGACCAGGAACAGGGACTTCAAGCGCGTCGTTCGCGGCCGCATGAGCAAGACGGGCGAATCCTACACTGCCGCCCGCGCGTCACTGCTCGCGAAGACTCCGACAGGCAAGCCTGCGGGCACGACCACGGCCGAATCTCCCCCGTCGCCAACAGCACGAGGCGGAACCACCTCCGCACGACCGGCGCTCGACGCTGCGGCGCTCGCCGAACTCGCGGGGATGCGCAACGAGACGGTTGCCGCCAAGACCGGCTGCGGGTGGGAGAAATGGACGTACGTCCTCGACAAGTCGGGCGCGCACCGGTGGACCCACGCCGAGATCGCCCGACACGTCAGCACTACGTACAAGGTGTCGGGGTGGTGGGCGCAAACGGTAACCGTGGGTTACGAGCGAATCCGCGGACTGCGCGACAAGGGGCAGCGACGCAGCGGGAGTTACGAGGCCAGCAAGAGCCGCACGTATGCCGTGCCGGTGGAAACGCTGTTCGCGGCGTTCAGCGACGCCCGCCGGCGCGCCAAGTGGCTCCCCGACGTGAAGCCAGCGGTGCGCAAGGCGACCGACGGGCGCTCCATTCGCTTCACGTGGGACGACGGCACGTCGGTCACGGGGTGGTTCGACGCCAAGGGCGCGTCGAAGTCGACGGTGACGGTACAGCACACCCGGCTCACCTCGCGTGACGACGTTGATCGTCGCAAGGCGTACTGGGGAGGGCGCCTGGACGCGCTCGGCAACGCGCTCGCGAAGCGCTAGCGCCTAACGCGAACCCCAGTTCACGAACGGGAGGATCCGCCGCCCGGTCGGGTTCTCCCGCGCGATGTTCAGGAGCCCCAGCTGCACACCCTGCAGCTGACGGGTGTAATTGACGATGCCGATCGTCAGCCCGTGTGTCGTGCCCTGGATGTAGTTCACCGGGCTGATCGCGACTCCACGCAGCGTCCCGTCCTCGACAATGCGCACGGTGGCCCCGGCGAGCATGAGCCCCTCAAGCCGCTGTCCGCCGACGCCGAACCCGCCAATCGCGACGCCCTGGATCGTCGGGGCGCCGACGCCGAGGCCGGCGAGGCTGAGGTACTTGAGCGTTCCGCCGGCGCCCACGCCCACGCCGCCGACGAAGATCCCGGTCAGGTCGCCGCCGCCGCCGACCCCGACCCCACCGACGCCGATGCCAGAAAAGTCGCCGCCCAGCCCCGCCCCGAGCCCGCCGATGACGATCCCGCGTCCGCCCGACCCGGCGCCGACCCCCAATCCGCCGACCAGCACGCCGCTCAGCTCACCGCCGGTCCCGACGCCAAGGCCACCGATGGCGATTCCACTCACCCCACCGCCCGATCCGATGCCAAGGCCCCCGATCCCGATGCCGCGAAGAAGGCCGCCAGCGCCGGCACCCAGCCCGCCGACCACGATCCCGTCCACGTTCCCGGCGGCCCCCGCGCCGAGGCCGCCGAAAAGCATGCCGTCCAGGTCACCACCCGCTCCGGCGCCGAGACCGGCTGCAATCATCCCGCGTGCGCTTCCGGCCACCCCCGCCCCCGCCCCGGCGACGAGGATGCCGTCCAGTTCCCCAGCGGAACCCGCGCCCAATCCCGCGATCATGATCCCGGACACGTCGCTTCCAGCGCCGAGCCCGAGGGCCGCCACGCCCATACCGCTGAGCTTCCGGGTGGCCGAGATCCCGCCACCGATCTGGATGCCGCGCACGGAGCGCCCACCAGTGAACGGAAGCGCCAGTGCAACGCCAGTGATCTCGCCATCACCCCCTCGTCGCGGCCCCCAAATCGTTGCGCTGATGCCGGTTACCTCCCGCAGCCTCGTGTCGCGAAAGTTGAGCCGGACTCCCGTCCACTCCCGCGAATCGCCGATGCTCAGTCCGACCTTGTTGATCCCGATGTTGAGCGCCCGGTCTCCATCCTGGGCAAGGACGACGCGCGGAGAGGCGAGCAGGATCAGGACGAGCGTCGCCAGCAGGGTCGCAACCGTGACGACGATGCGTACGGCGGGAGATCCGAGAGGTCGCGCAGGAGCGGCGGTCATTCGCGCGGAGCGAGGTCGATGGGAGCGCGGGCTCATGGCGGGCCTTCGGGCAATGGGTCGAGTGGCGGCGTGGACAGCGCACGGACAGCGCACGGACAGCGCACGGATACGGCGCGGGTGAGGCGCGACGCGACGGCACGATGCGGCGAGTTGAGACGTTCTAGCCTACGAGCCTGGAGCGGGAGAAGGTTTCAGCCTCGTACCATCGCAACTCCTGACCTTGCATACAGCTAGAGGCCGTCGCAGGATGAGTCGACGGCGTCTGGCCACTGTGGAGAACCGGCGCTCGGGCCATGCGTTCTGCGGAGGCGTCGCTCGTCAGCTCAGCGAATGCAGAAACCAGACGGCGGGGTCGGCTGTTGTACTAGGGCCATGGCGGTGGTGACCCACCGTCGGATCACGCCACGTTGGAGGCGACACGTGCAGGTAGCGGTGGAAGGGAACGCCCAGTCCCGCTCGCGGGACGGCGACAGGACCGCTGCGTGAGCAGCGCATGACGCGCGTCCCGCAATGGCTTCGGCAATCGCTGGTCTTCGCCGGCGCATGGCACCTGGTGCTCGGCGCCTCGATCATGATCGCGCCGGGGACCTTCTTTACCCTCACGGGGCTCGCTCACCCGAACTACGTGCAGATGTGGCAGGGGGCGGGGTTGCTGGCGGCGGTCATGGGGATCGGCTATGCCATCGCCGCCCGCAATCCGCTCCGCTACTGGCCGGTCATCCTGATCGGGCTCATTCCCAAGATCATCTCGCCGATCGGCGTGGTGTGGGACTTTTGGCAGCGAGAATTGCCCACCGCACTCGGCACGCTCGTGCTCGTGAACGACGTCGTCTGGTGGGTCCCGTTCTCGATGCTGCTCTGGTACGCCGTGCGCGAGGAGGCGGCGGGCGAGTACCCACGCTCGATCTACCACGGCACCCCGCGTGACGCGATGGCCAACGCCATCACCAACCACGGCGAGTCGCTGCTGCAGCTGTCGGAGGTCGAACCCTTGATGGTCGTCTTCGTGCGGCACAGCGGGTGCATTTTCTGTCGCGAGACGCTGAGTGAGCTCCACACGCTGCGTGCCGCCATCGACGAGACCGGAGTCGGGCTGGTGGTCGTGCACATGGACATGCCCGACGAGGGCGAGGCGCTGATCGAGCGTTACGGGCTGGACGGGGTGGACGTGATCAGCGACCCGCTGCGTGAGCTGTACCAGGCGTTCCACCTGCAACAGGGGTCGTTCACCCAGCTCTTCGGTCCGCGGGTTCTCGCGCGCGGGTTCGTCGCCACGCTCAAGGGGCACTTGCCGGGGTGGTTCGTGGGCGATGCGCTGCAGATGCCGGGGGCGTTTGTGGTGTCGCACGGCGCGATCCTGCGTGCCTACCGCCACACGTCGGCCGGGGACCGTCCCGATTACCTGGCGCTGGCCACGGGGGAGTGTGACCTCCCGAACCAGTCGAACCGCGGCGACTCCGCTGCCTGACGAGCCTGACGAGCC
>Ga0138256_10004924_pt1 | contig 14172 bp, 10 predicted proteins | sample KNB2016incub_MG_FD_105486 | JGI IMG/M metagenome (GOLD analysis project Ga0138256, IMG submission 105486) | Active sludge microbial communities from wastewater in Klosterneuburg, Austria - KNB2014incub_MG | ecosystem: Engineered > WWTP > Activated sludge > Unclassified | place: Austria...
TAGACATAGGTTACAGGTGACTCGGTCTTATTGAAAACTGTAAAAGCCCCGAATAGGATGAGAATGACTGCAGCGGCTGCCCAATAAATCCTGTATTTCTTGAAAAAATCCCCTTTATCCTCGCGTACAGGTTCTTTTAAGGTCAAAAACCTTTGAAAAGCTGCATTTACATCCCAATCAGCTGACGCCTCACTATTTACGCTTTGCCAAAGCTTTTGTATCTCCAAAAAATGCACCTTCAGGGCCTGATCTTGAGCCAGATCCTGCTCGAATGCCCTTAATTCAATATCGGTCATCTCCCCTGAGAGATACCTTCCTATCCTGGCTTCAATCATTTCTTCCATATTCTTGAACTTTAGACACTATTTTATACCTCATCCCCTATGCAGGCTAATAGCTTGCCGGAGAAGTTTTAAAGCCTTTCCTATCTGATTTTCAACTGTTTTGACGGATATATGTAAATGGTCAGCTACTTCAGCGTAGGACATTTCATCCATCCTGTTAAGCATAAATACAATCCTGCACTTTTCCGGCAGGGCCTGGATGGCCATATCGAGGCGTTTTTTCAATTCTGCTTCTTCCATTTCCTGAATGATGGTTGGTTGTAGAGAGGGCTGATTGGCGTCTAGGTCAATAGAGGTCTCCAATTCCTGCCAGGTGTGCTTTTTTGTATCTCTGAGATAATTCAAGGTCCTGGTGATAGCCATACGGCGTAAATAAGCAGTAACAGAGGTATGGATGACAAGTTGGTCACGTTTCATCCACAGTTCAGCAAAGATCTCCTGGGCGATGTCTTCGGTCCTGGCTTTGTCATGAACGTACCTGTTGATGACATTGCAAACAAATGCATAATGAAGTTTAAACAATTGCTCGACAGAATCCATTTGTTGTTTAGTGGTTGATCGTTTTGCGTTTGGGTATTAATCCTGAATTATTCCAAACGAAATTTAGATTGATGGTAAAATTGAATACATTCCTACATTTATTCCCTATTATCCAAATAAAACTTTGTAAAATGAAAAGCATATTCATCAGTTTAGGTTTTGTGGTGCTCCTTGGAGGCTGCAAAAATCAGGCTTCAAGTCCGGAAACCACAGCTCAGGCAGCTGATTCAACGGCAGTCAAATATACACTGACACCTTTTAACCCGTCAAAAGATTTCCCGGATGCCAGCCTTAAAGCAATGACGTACATAGGAGGTACATTCTCTACCATTATTGGTGGTAAAGGCTACACACTTGGCGAACAAACCTCTGATGCGCCTGAAAAAAATTGTGCTAATAGTAAAGAAGGTCAACATCTTCACCTGATTGTTGACAGTGAGCCGTATATCGCGAAGTATCAATCTTCATTTACGCATGATATTCCTGATGGAGACCATTACCTATTGTGCTTTTTGTCAAGATCGTATCATGAAAGTATCAAAACGTCTGCCGCCAGCAAAGCCTCAAAAGTCCTGATTGCCAATAAAAGCATTACCAAATCAGAGGATATTAGCGGACCTATGCTCTTTTACAGCAGGCCTAAAGGACTTTATACGGGAGAGGACACGAAAAAAGTAATGCTTGACTTTTATCTTGTCAATACGGATATGACTGGCTATAAAGTTGAAGCTGATATCAATGGAGAAAAACACATGTTGGACAAATGGCAACCATATTATATTGAGGGATTGCCTGAAGGAGATAATACGATCAAGCTAAGCTTACTTGATACCAATGGCCAATTAGTAAATGCACCCCTCAATCCGGTGAGCAGGACATTCCAAATCGAAAAAAATCCGGTTACGAACTAAAGAAAATTTATCTTTGAGGCCCGTTTTACGAATATAAATGCTGTAAAAAGGAAACGTGGTGGTTGTAGCTCAGCTGGTTAGAGCGCCGGATTGTGGTTCCGGAGGTCGTCGGTTCGATCCCGATCTACCACCCAAAACCAAAAGCCTGTTTACGAGATGTAAGCAGGCTTTTTATTTATTTCGGGACTTTTTCAATGCAGCAAGAAAATCTCCTACTACATAACTGCTCCCACCTACGAAAATCAGATCTGAAGGACCCGCCGACTTAATCGCCTGAGCATACGCTTTCCAAACAGATTCAAAACTATGCCCAATCAAACCAACAACATCTCCTGCTGCACGCGTCTCTTCTGCTGCTTTCCCCCTGGGTATATCCGGTGAACACCAGTAATAAAGTCCGTCCTGAGGAAATAATGAAAGGATTTTGGTGATGTCTTTATCAGATACAAAACCAAGAATGAAATGCCTTTGATTCGATGGGACTTTTAATAATTCAGGCAACATTGCTAACATCCCATGTGTATTGTGGGCTGCATCAGTTATCACCAATGGCTTCTGCTGCATGACCATCCAACGACCGATCATGTTGGTTGATTCTTTTACATTTGAAAGTCCTTTGGTGATTTCGCTTTTCTTTACGGCTTCGGTGGGATAATACAGATTCCAACACCAGATGGTCTCAAGCACGGTCCTGATATTTTTTTCCTGATACGGGCCTGTCAGATCCGTAACCATCCTGTCAAACCATATCCCGGTTCTGGTACGAATAGTATATTGATAAGCCAACAAACTCTTTTGTTTGCGTAACAGCGTGATATGTTTCGATGCGAAATGAATGGGGGCACTTACATAGATTGCCTTCTCTTTAAAAACAGCAGTGGTTTCCTTCTGCCATTCTCCGATGATCACAGGAATGTTGTGTTTAATAATTCCTGCTTTTTCCCTGGCTATTTCAGGAAGAGTGTATCCAAGCATCGACATGTGATCAAATCCTATATTGGTGATCACTGAAAGACGTGGTAAAATAATATTGGTCGAATCAAGCCGTCCTCCCAAGCCTGTTTCAATGATGGCAATATCAACTTTTTCTTTTCGGAAATAATCAAAAGCCATGGCCACGGTAATTTCAAAAAAGGATGGCTGTATTGGTGCCCATTTATCTTTATAGGTCTTGACAAAACGTATCACCTCCTTCTCTGCAATCTTCAAACCATTGATCTTAATCCGTTCGCGGAAATCAATATAATGCGGAGACGTATATAATCCAACCTTTCTTCCGGTGGCCTGAAAGATTGATGCCAGCATGTGCGATGTGCTCCCTTTACCATTGGTTCCGGCAATATGAATGCATGGATAACTGTTTTGAGGTAGATTAAGGAATCCGCACAATAGCCGGATATTGGTCAGGTCTTTTTTAATAGCAGTATCGCCAACCCTTTGAAACATCGGCAAAGAAGAAAACAGAAAGTCAATCGTCTGCTTGTAGGTCATGATGCTTTACAATTTCAGAAGTTTCAACGAATAAAGCTTTTAATTACCTTCGTTTCCAAATCCAATCAAATGAAAGGTAGTTGGTTAATTGTCCTTTGCGGCTTTATAGTAATATCCTGTAATGATAATAAAGGAACATCTGATAAAGTCATTTCCGAAAAATCTTTGCGAAAGTATATCAGTACACTTTCATCAGATGAATTTCAAGGTCGTAAACCTTTTACCCCCGGAGAAGAAAGAACAGTTTCATTTCTCGTAAAAGAAGCGAGCCGCCTTGGGCTCAAACCAGGTAACGGCGAATCTTTTGTCCAGGATGTACCTATGACAGAAATTCATGGCCATCCTTCACCCACTATGGAGTTTGACGGCCCAAAGCCTATTTCGTTAAAACTCCGCGATCAATATGTTGCCTTTACGCAAAGGCCTGTTTCTGAAATAAACCTTACAGCATCAGAGTTGGTTTTTTGCGGATATGGAATTGTTGCTCCTGAATATGGATGGAACGATTATGCGGGCCTGGATATGAAAGGGAAAACTGCATTAGTGTTGGTCAATGACCCTGGACTGGGTAGTGATGACAGCACTTTTTTTAAAGGAAGCACAATGACGTATTATGGTCGATGGACGTATAAGTACGAAGAAGCTGCCAGGCAAGGAGCAGCAGCTATACTCATCATTCACGAAACGACAATGGCCGGTTATCCTTGGACGGTCGTTCAAGGCGCAGGAGGCGGTGCAAAACTTAATATCAGAGATCTCTCCTATACACCATGTCAATTACAAGGATGGATCACACTTGATGCGGCAAAAGATATTTTTGGCAAAGCTGACCTGGATCTGCAGAAAACTATGATGGCAGCTCGTAAACCTGGCTTTAAGGCTATTCCACTTCCCTATACAATAACAAGCAGCATAAAGAATGATATCCGCAACAACATTTCAAAAAATGTGATTGGGATTCTTCCGGGTACAGACCAAAAGGATGAATACATAATTTTTTCTGCACATTGGGATCACCTCGGGATAGGCGCATCTGTAGAAGGCGATTCAATCTATAACGGAGCTTGTGACAATGCAACCGGTTCTGCTGCTTTGTTAGCAATAGCTGAATCCATGGCGCAAACTGGTCCTAATAAGCGAAGCATTGTATTCTTGTGGGTAACTGCAGAAGAGCAAGGTTTGCTCGGCTCCGCCTATTATGCTTCGCATCCAATATATCCGCCTGCCCAAACTGTGGCTAACTTAAACATAGATGCGATGGCAACGTATGGTGAAATGAATGATCTGAGTATAATCGGCTTCGGGCAAAGTGAATTGGAAACATATGCTTCCCGTTGGGCAATAAAACAAAACAGGTATATACTTCCGGATCAGGAGCCTGAAAAAGGTTATTTCTTCCGGTCCGATCACTTCAATTTCGCCAGGATTGGGATCCCGGCTTTGTATGCCAAAGGAAATTCCGATCACCGACCTAATGGGAAGGCATACGCCAAAGAGAAACATGATGAATTCCGTACTGCCAGGTATCACCAACCTTCTGATGAATTTGATGAAGCTACATTCGATCTTAAAGGTGTGTTGCAGGATTCCGAACTATACCTTAACGTAGCCAAAGAATTGAGCAACAATCAGGATTGGCCTGTATGGAATGAGGGATCCGAGTTTAAGATGATCAGGGAAAAAAGCTTAAAATAAGTTGATGTACTATCGCTATGCTACTGCATATTCCTCTATAAATACTCACTTAAGATTTTCGGTTTGATAGACCAATAGAGGAATAGTTTGTTGATAGGATAATTGTTTGGCCCGGTTTTTCTTAAATATTTCATCAAACCATGTCCGTCGATGAGAAAGTATGGCCAACAGGTCAATATCTTTTTCGCGGATAAAATTTTCAAGGCCTTCATTGATGTCTATATGAGATATGCAATGAGCTGTCATCTTTTTATCTTGTTGCCATGGTTCCAGGAAAGATGTCAATTGTTGCTTCCCTTCCCCCGTCTCAGTAGTATCGATATGAATGATATGCAGGTGGCTTCCCATTTCATCACGAAATTTCCTTAATGACTGAATGATCAGGGCATCATCCGCAGTGAAGTTCGTAGCGACAGCAATATGATCAATGATGCCATCAAACGAAGCTTCAGTAGGTACTACTATGACAGGGCAATGCGCTTCTTCCATAACCTTTCCTGAAATGGTTCCAAAGAAAAATGCTTCCATCATGCCAGCTCCGGTAGCCCCCATGACGATCAGATCTGCTTTATTCTTATTGGCTGTCCTGAGAATCGCTGAAACAGGAGCTCCTTCTTCCAGGACATGGACCATGGGAACATGATAATATCCGTGGTCCGTGGCAATATCCCGCAATATGGGTACTTCGTCTTCGTAGTTCTCAAACGCATCCAGGTCAATAGAATCATAGACTTCTCTCAACACACCCGGCAAATTAAAGTCACTGATGTCCGGCCTGTCAAAGGCATGAATGGTGATAATAGAGGCTCCAAGATGATCAGCAATCTGTAAAGCAAAGAGGAACGCGTTTTCCGCCGATTCGGAGAAATCCGTCGGATAAAGAATTTTTTTCATTATTGGCCTTTCATTTTCAACCTAAATGCTCTATTACGTGTAGAATGGTGTTGCTAAAATAGTATAAAGAGATGATTCACCAAATATATCAGGTTCCCGGACGAAAATCCCTCCGGATGGTGACCAACAAAATGTACTCATTTAAAAAAAGTAAATTTATGCCGTGATAAAATATGGGTTTGTATTCCTTATTTGCATTTCAATCCTGTTTCTGGGATTGACCCTTCCCGAGACTTTCCTTGATCCAACCAGAGACCCTGTACCAAACAATCAAAAAGTGGCACATTCTTCTCACTGTGCCGGGTGTCATGGGTACGATGAAACCGGGCTAGCCCTGGTAGATAGTGAAGGCAACGATGTAAGCATTTTTGATGACTGGCAAGTCAGTATGATGGGGTTGTCTGCCTATGATCCCTTCTGGAGGGCGACCATTACTCACGAAGTCAGTCAATATCCTTCTGCCAAATCAGCCATAGAAAGCACCTGCCTGAAATGTCACTCCCCACTTGGGTCCATACAAGCACACCTCGACGGAAGGCTCTATTCCTATGAACTGATGCTGGAGGACAGCCTTGGGCTAGATGGTGTTTCCTGCAGTGCCTGCCATCAGCAACCTGCACAGAACCTGGGAAAAGGTCACTCAGGCAATTTCACAATTGATACAAATCGTGTTTTATTTGGACAATTTCCAAATCCTTTTCAGGGTCCAATGCAACTCTATGTTGGCTTTGAACCCAAATTTTCAGATCATATCTATAGTAGCGGGGTTTGTGCAGGCTGTCACACTTTAATTACAGAAACATTACAGGATGATGGCAGTCCTACAGGCAATTTCTTTGTTGAACAAGCGACCTATCATGAATGGCTCAATTCCTCATATCCTGCACAAGGAAAAGAATGCCAGACATGCCATCTTCCTTTTATTTCTGATGGCGTAGTGATAGCAACAGATTTCAAGGTGCTTGAGAAAAGAAAACCCTTTGGTTTACATCAATATTTCGGTGCAAACACAGCAATGTTGGATTTGATGAAAACTAACAGAGCAATGTTAGGCTTGCCCGAAGGTCCACCTGAACAAGCATGGGATGAATCAATTGCCAATAACCGACAAAGTCTATCGAACGCAGCGGAACTCACTCTCTCCCCTGTGACAGTAGATAATGACACACTTTATTTTACAGTTCAGGTAAAAAATAAAACCGGACATAAGTTACCTTCCGGATATCCAAGCAGGCTTGCTTGGTTGCAAATAATCTTAAAGGAGGAGCATGGCCAGGACACACTGTATGCAAACGGGCAATTGGATGCACAAGGCAAAATAAGCGGAAGGAACTTTCCTTATGAGCCACATCACCAGGTCTCGACATCATCGGATGATGTGCAGATTTATGAAATGGTGATGGGTGATATAAACGGGCAACTCACTACCCGTCTCAACGCTGCGTTTGAACCACTCAAAGATAACAGGCTATTACCACTTGGATTCCGGACAGACCACTCAACTTACGATACAGTAGCTGTCTGGGGCGGTGCTAACCAGGATCCTGAATATTCTATAGCAAGTGCGCTTGGTCAGGATATCATTGAGTACAGGATTCCCTTACATGGAAATAATGGCGTCGGAGAACTTGATGTGTCTCTTCGTTATCAGACATTGCCTTCACGATGGATGAGCGACTTATTCGAACATGATTCGATATCCGAGGTGGCACAGTTTAAGTCAATGTATCAGGACTACACTACTTTTCAGGAGCTTATTGACCTGGTACACATTGACAGTATTGATCTTTCACCATCTGGGATTAATCCTATCGAATCCATTACAAGTTTAGAATTGTTTCCAAATCCCCTAACCGGGACAACTTTACATGTTTCACTTACAAATCAAAAGTTATTAACAAATGGATTGCGATTCGAAATAATTACTTCTTCCGGGGTATCTATACAAAAAGGTGTTTTTACGCAAAGGATAATGATGAATCCTACCCTGCCTGATGGGGTTTACTTTTTTATCCTATACGATGACCAGTCCAGGCTTATGTGCATCAAGCCCTTTGCACTATTATAACCTAACTATTTTTCTTGTAACGGATCGTCCTTGTTGAATTATCTTAACCATATAAATACCTGAAGGGTAAGATGACAAATCAAGAAGGTAATCACTGTTTTCTTCTGAAAAATTAGTTTTGTTAACCAAAACAGCTCCTTCCATGCTAGTCAGGAGTATTTCCAAAGCACCTGATGTCTTCACTGACAAAGTAGTCAAACCATCTGTTGGATTGGGAGCAAGCACGATGCTGTGATCATTGAATCCAGTTTCATACGTCGCAGAACCAAGATCAAGAACGGCAGTTGCAGGAACAAAGTCAGATCTGCAATACTTATCAAGTGTTGAAACTTTCCAGTCGTAGAAATAATAGTAAAAATCACTGCCAAAAGTGGAATTAGTGATAGCCATAATACCCGGCAGCTCAATAGGGTAAAGAATGCCTTCTGAAGATCTCCATAGATAAGGGCTGTTCTCTCCAAATACCAGGTTATTCAAATCTGTGTTCGTGGTAATCGTGTACGAACCAATGGGCAATTCAAGCTCAAGCTCTATTTGCGTCATACCAGCTCCAATATCCTGCTGATGCTCAAAGAAAAAAGTTGATCCATCATTGATATCTATAATCCTGGGTCCTATCGAATCCGTGTACACGGTGATCTGATGGAGGATGATTGGTTCGTACACTTCAAACTCAAGGCCTCCATTGACAAAAGCTGCATTGTATTTATTCACCCCAGCCTGCGTAACCGGTCCGAGTTGAAAATCCAGTCCATCTATAGCTTCAACATTCTGCGCATAAATGGTAACGGTATCTGTCAGGTTATCTAATTGAATACTGTTACCATTTCCTAAAAAAAATGTACCAAGAGGATCTGCATACCACTCAATATTATTTCCGGTTGCAGTCAGGATAGCTGATTCTCCGGGCAGGAATGTATCCTGAGTTGTCATTGGCAGCTCAGGCGTAAAAAAATCAAGGTGTAGGGTATCAGATTGTTGTTGCTTGCAATATCCTTCAACGGAAGCAAAGTAGTCCCCTGTTTGAGTAGCCTGGATAATCTGAGTTGTTTCACCTGTTGACCAGAGGTAGGAAGCACCGGAAGTTAATGCAAGCAATGCATTTTCCCCGTGGCAGAGTTGGAGATTGCCCGCGTAATAAATTGAAGGTTGAATAGTATCCGGATCACTGGTCACTTCAATAGGCACTGTTCGAACAGCACATTCATCTAAATGCTTCAAAGTAACATAATACAAACCGGGTTCCTTGACGATAATGGAATCGGAGGTGCTACCGGTACTCCATAACTTGGTAGCAAGCTCATCATCAATCTTCAAAATCAGTGAATCATTATTGCAAAGTATAGCCAATTGTGGAAACATCTCTCTGTCAACAGTAATGCACCCACCACGACGCAGCAAGGAGATTTTATCGATTTCAACAGTATTAAAAGATTCCCTGGTTCCATCAGCCCATCGGATGACGAGGCTATCGTAGGTGGTTTGATCGCCAAGTCCAAAAATGATATTATGCCCGTTAGAGATACCATATTGTTCTCCACCCCTTATCTCTCTTACTTGAATACCCCATGACCCATATAACAATGCCATGGCACCTATGGCAGAATGATTATTGGGTTGATCCACAAGATTGAGCGACATGAAATGATTGCCATTGGTTGCATTTAGATAAAGAATGTCCTCCCTCAATAAATCGGGATTATTAAAAGGGATGACACGTGATGCGTATACATCTGTAAAACCATCACTATTAAGATCACCAAGTGCGAATGTTCCGAAAATCACACTTGTGAAGGGATCTTGCTTGGTGAATGTCTTATCACCATTGTTGCGGTAAAAATCAACCCGATCACCACTTACAAGAATATCCTGGAATCCATCATTGTCCAAATCCCTGATCATTCCTTGCAGAGGAACGCCTCCAATATTCAATCCTGTCTGCGGCGTAATATTGATGAAGGTGTCATTATTAATATTCTCAAACAGTTCACTGATGACATCATGCTGGGTTTTGAAAAGATCCATGTCACCATCATTGTCTATATCTCCAAAATCAGCTGTCCATGTTTGGCGTCCATCAGCCAGTCCGTAACGTGCTGCATCCTCCGTATAGTTACCCTGACCATCATTGACATGCAGTACGTCAATACGTCGAGGGTCCGTAGGACTGTTTACCCCCTGACGGCATTTGGCGATATAAAAATCAAGATCACCATCCATATCAAAATCGGTATAAACAGATCCGTAATTACCAGAATTATCAGAAGACGGAACGGTATTAAAATCAAAAAGGTCCAGTTCAACAAGCGTTCCAGTGCCGTCATTCAGCAAGGTATAATTGGCCCCATTGTCATTGAGGATGACAGCATCTACCCATCCGTCATGATTGAAGTCACCTGTTGATGCCCCTTGTGAAAAGAAGGGATTCACTTCAATATAGGTAAGGTTGAAGGAATATGTATACGGAATGCCATAGAGCACTTTTATTCTATCGTATGTACCAACGATGATAATATCATTTGCTCCGTCATTGTTAAAATCTGCAATGGATAAATCATTCTGTTCCATGTTATCAACCTTCACGGGCACTGTATAGCGCACAAAGGGACGGGCAGAATCTGGAGTCTGATATTGAATAAACAGCGTAGAACCAATATTGAGTGAAACGATGTCTTCCAAACCATCTCCATTCATATCTGCTATGCCTACAGGCACTGCACTATGAAGATCTTTCTCCTGAAGCAAATCATTACGATTGATAAATCCCACCTGAGCGTTACCCTGGTTCAGGATAAAAAGGCAGAAAACAGAAAGTACATATAATAATCTCATAGACAAAGTATTAAAGGCATGCAGGACAAAAATAGCATTCTGAATCCATTTGACTTGCTTCCAGACAAGAATTGTCTCAGGATAGCACAATCTTCCATTCTGCTAAAAGCTACAACCTGGTTCATGGGAATTTCCAAACTGAAAACTAATAATTACTTTGCCGCTCATGAATCTGATTGCGGCGACATATCAATACCTTAAACATCGTCAGAAAGCCAAAAGATGGGATTCTTTTCATTCTCCTTACCTCTTCAACCTCTTTATGAGCTGTAATGGCCCTAAGAATGATAAAGCGATCTATCAGAAAATCGAGACCAGGCGTAAAGAATTTAAAGATTCAAAGGAAATCATTGAAAGGATTGATTATGGTGCGGGATCCATGCTCGTGGGTTCAGGGCAGCAGCAAAAAATAGGTGTCATTGCCCGGCATGCACTAAGCAGCCCATTTCAATGCCGGTTTTTGGCAAGCGTCGCAAAGTTTGCACAAGCAAAGACAATTCTTGAATTTGGATCATCCCTGGGTATTTCAGCTGCTTACATGGCATCAGGTAATAGTGACGGAAATGTTATCACTATCGAAGGGGATCCTGGGCTTGCCAGCAGAGCTAAAAAAATGTTTGAAGAACTTGGACTGGAAAACATCCAAATTATTCAATCAACTTTTGAAAGATATATTGCATCAGCATCAGGCAAGATACCTCCTATCGACCTGCTCTTTCTTGATGGCAATCATCAGTCAAAGGCATTGCTTGCGTATTATCATGCATTGAAACATCTATTCACGCCAACTACCATCATCATTGTGGATGACATTTACTGGTCACAGGACATGCATGATGGCTGGACTACATTGATTGCCTTACCTGAGGTGAAGCAAAGTGTAGATTGCTATCATTTTGGGTTATTGTTTTTCAACCATGATTTTCTTCAAAAAGAGAACCACATCATCAAGCTTCCCTGGCAATCTGTTATTGGATGACGGAGTAACCTCAAAAAGAGCATCATGCTTCAGCTAAAGGGGGCTTTGGATTTTGGAGGTTTTGGACCTGGTAACCAATTTTAGGTGTCGCGTGATCATCATCATCAAAATCTTCCCATTGCGTGATTTCTTTGATGAATTCCTCCATGTGCCTAAGCATAAATGGCGTTTTGATTTCTTCCGGACGATATATGGAGATAAGCTTGGGGGGCCGGGGCTCTCCAAATCCCTCGATAAAGGGATAACCAATCATCACCTGGATTTTGCCATTATACAATTGTTGATAAACAAGGGTCCCATTGGTTTTGATAAGAGGTTTGTTTAATTTATCATTGACGACTTCAGCGATCCCGCTTTCTTCTGTGCCCAAAGAGAGGATGATATACTCCAGGTGTTTGATTTTGTCTGAAGCTTCAATCGTCCCTTGCAGGCCAGTGATCTTCAGCATATTCTCCAACTCATTGATAATCTGGTCCTTAAGTGTTGAATTCCAACGTTCCCTATAGCTCCTGGTATTTGCCAATGCTGCCTGGTATCGCTGCACTTTCGTGATGAGGCCTGTAAAATCGTCCATAGGTTTATTTTTTAAGGTTTAAATATAAACCCTATGGTTCTGAAACTATGTATCAGACCAAAAAAGCATGATCATGGAAGCAATCTCTATCTTTGGCGGAGATCATGGCTAAAAAAAAGACAAAGAAAACTTCGATACCTACAGGTAAACTTAAGCATGGCGCAAGTGACCTGAAATCCTGGAAAATCATAGTAGAAAGAGCCTTCCATTTAATGGCTACAGCCAAGGCCATGACAGAACTTTATGAAGCCAACTTTAAGGAGGTGGCTAAGTATGTCCATGCTACATCAAGAGGCCACGAAGCTATCCAGATTGCATTAGGTATGCAGTTAACTCCAGATGATTGGTTATCTGCTTATTACAGGGATGATTCGATTTTACTTTCCATTGGTTTACGCCCTTATGATCTGATGCTCCAGTTAATGGCAAAAAGAGATGATCCGTTTTCCGGGGGAAGAGCCTATTATTGTCACCCGGCGCTAAAAGATGATGACAAACCTAAAATTCCACATCAATCTTCTGCCACCGGCATGCAAGCCATTCCAACAACTGGTGTGGCGATGGGGATTGCTTATCAGGAACATCGAAAACTTGGGAAATGGAAACAACCACCTGTTGTGGTTTGCTCCTTTGGTGATGCTTCAGTGACAGAAGGTGAAGTAGCTGAAGCTTTCCAGATGGCAGCTTTGAAACAACTTCCCATCCTTTACCTGGTGCAGGACAATGAATGGGACATCTCTGCAAATGCAAAGGAAACCCGGGCGATGAATGCTGCTGAATATGCTAAAGGGTTTAAAGGAATTGAGACAAGAAGTATTGATGGTACTGATTTCAAGCTTTGTTATGACACATTACACGAAGTGATTGCCCTGATCCGCAAAGAACGAAGGCCATTTCTCGTGCATGTCAAAGTACCTCTGCTCAATCATCATACATCAGGTGTCCGGATGGAATGGTACAGAGATGATCTGGAAGAAGACAAACAACAGGATCCGTATCCTAAACTTCGAAAGTTGATGCTTGCAGAGGGATGGTCTGCTTTGGAATTAAAACGACTGGAAGATAAGTCCATTGAAAATGTTGCTGTTGATTTTGCGAATGCACGCGCAGCTGCCAATCCTATACCTTCAGATTTATATACTCATGCTTTTGCACCTACTTCTATTACCACAGAAGCGGGAACAAGGCAACCTGAAGGTGCGGAGGTAAAGGTCATGGTGGATAGTGCGTTGATAGCTATCGAAGAACTAATGCGAAAACATCCGGAGTGTCTTCTTTATGGTCAGGATGTTGGAAGCCGCTTAGGTGGTGTCTTCAGGGAGGCAGCAACGCTCGCACAAAAGTTTGGAGATGACAGGGTATTTAATACACCGATACAGGAGGCTTTTATTGTTGGGTCAACAGTTGGCATGTCTGCGGTTGGACTCAAACCTATTGTTGAAGTGCAGTTTGCTGATTATATATGGCCGGGATTAAATCAGTTGTTTACAGAAGTCAGTCGTTCATGCTATCTCTCGAATGGCAAATGGCCAGTGAGTATGATACTTCGTGTACCTATCGGTGCTTATGGAAGTGGAGGGCCTTATCATTCTTCAAGTGTTGAGACTGTTGTTTGTAATATCAAAGGATTGAAAGTACTTTATCCAAGTAATGGTGCTGATCTTAAAGGTTTGATGAAGGCAGCATATTACGATCCCAATCCTGTAGTAATATTTGAACACAAAGGACTTTACTGGAGCAAAGTGCCTAATACTGAAACTGCTAAATGTCCATTGCCGGATGAAGATTATATTATTCCGATAGGAAAAGGACGTATTGTCATCGAGGCTGATTCTTCAGAAAAA
>Ga0138256_10004925_pt1 | contig 14172 bp, 15 predicted proteins | sample KNB2016incub_MG_FD_105486 | JGI IMG/M metagenome (GOLD analysis project Ga0138256, IMG submission 105486) | Active sludge microbial communities from wastewater in Klosterneuburg, Austria - KNB2014incub_MG | ecosystem: Engineered > WWTP > Activated sludge > Unclassified | place: Austria...
GCCGAGGAGGTGCAGGCGGAGGTCGAGGAAGAACAGGCGCTGGACGCCCTGGCCGAGGGCGACACCGACACGGCGCTGGAAAAGCTTCAGCACGCCGTGGCCACCGACCCTGCCAACGACGATGCGCGTTTTGACTACGTCAAGCTGCTGTTGCAACTGGGCCGCGACGATGATGCCAAGGTGGCTTTTGCCCCGGTGATTGCCAAGGCCGCCGGCTCACGCAAGCTGGGCGCCCTCAAGGCCTGGATGGATGCTCTTGATTTTGTAGCTTCTGACGCTTTAGGGGCGGGCTCTGGAGCTCAATTTGATGCAAAAATTGCTGCCAACAAGCGCGACTTCGAGGCCCGCTTTGGCCGCGCGCGCTGGCTGATGGCCCAGCAGCGCTGGCAGGACGCCATGGACGAGTTGCTCGAAATCCTGATGCGCGACAAGGCCTGGAACGAAGAAGCGGCGCGCAAGACCTTTGTCGCCATCCTGGAAATCATCGAGCCGCCCAAGGTGAAGGTGGCCGACGGCCAGATCCCGCCCGAAGACCCGCTGGTGGCAACCTACCGCCGCCGCCTGTCCAGCGTGGTGCTGAGCTGAACTGCGCTCCGTCGGTCAGGCGGCCCGCTGGGGGCGCTGGCCGGGCGGTGCGGGCTGACGCTCCGTGGCCAGCACGCGGCCGGGGTTGAGGCTGCGGATCGGGATCGAACGGTCCTGCGGAATGCCGCCCGACAGCTGCAGCGCCAGGTAGCGCCCGCAGCACACGCGCAGAAACGATGCAAAGTTGTCCACGCTGCCCCGTTCGGCCAGCAATTCATCGTGCAGCCGGGCGCAAAGCTGCGGCACGCTCATGCCGTCGCGCGCGGCAATTTCTTCCAGCACCTGCCAGAACAGGTTCTCCAGCCGAATGCTGGTGGCCACCCCATGCAGACGCACCGAGCGGGCGCGGCAGGTGTAGAGGGCGGGGTCGGCACTGATAAAGACCTGGCACATGGCGGGCGTCTCCGGGGTGGGCAGAAAACAGGCCCCATGGTGCGCGCCCGCACAGGGGCGCGCAAGCGGGCAAGCCCGGGGGCCTTCCCGGTCAGTGCGTGATGCGCGTGCCCAGCACCGCCAGAAACTGCGCGATCCAGTCCGGGTGTGCGGGCCAGGCCGGGGCGCTGACCAGGTTGCCGTCGGTGTGGGCTTTGTCCACGGCAATGTCGGCATACTGGCCGCCGGCCAGCTCCACCTCGGCGCGGCAGGCCGGGTAGGCTGAACAACTGCGCCCCTTGAGAACGCCTGCGCCCGCCAGCAATTGCGCGGCATGGCAGATGGCAGCCACGGGCTTGTTGGCCTCGAAGAAGTGCTGCACCGCCGCGACGACAGCCGGGTTGGTGCGCAGGTATTCGGGTCCGCGCCCGCCGGGCAGCACCAGTGCGTCGTATTCCTGGGGTTTGACGTCGGCAAAGCTGGCGTTGAGGGTGAAATTGTGCCCCGGCTTCTCGCTGTAGGTCTGGGCGCCTTCAAAGTCGTGGATCGCGGTCTTGATGTGCTCGCCCGCCTTCTTGTCGGGGCACACGGCGTGTACCTGGTGGCCTACGGCCAGCAGCGCCTGAAAGGGCACCATGGTCTCGTAGTCCTCGCAGTAGTCGCCACAGATCATCAGAATCTTTTTTCCGGCCATGCGTGTCTCCTGGGTTGTGAATCGGCAGCACCCATTCTTCCGGCAGACGGGCCGGGCGTGGTGTTAGCCGGTTACTACAGCCAGGATTCAGGCTTTCAGCGCACGATGCTGCGCTGCCGCAAGCGATCAGCCCGTAAGCCGCTCCAGCGCCTCGCGGTACTTGGCGGCGGTTTTCTCGATCACGGCCTGGGGCAGGCGCGGGGAGGGCGGCGTTTTGTCCCAGGGCTTGCCGTTGACCTGGGCCTGCTCCAGCCAGTCGCGCACAAACTGCTTGTCGTAGCTGGGCGGGTTTTCGCCCTTGGCAAGGGCTTCGGCATAGCCTTCCACCGGCCAGTAGCGCGAGCTGTCGGGCGTGAGCACTTCGTCCATCAGCACCAGTGTCCCATCCGGGGCCAAGCCGAATTCGAACTTGGTGTCGGCAATGATCATGCCTTTGGTGAGCGCGATCTCTGCGGCGGCCTTGTAGATGGCGATGCTCAGGTCGCGGATTTTGGTGGCCAGCTCCAGGCCGATCATCTCGACCGTGCGCTCGAAGGTGATGTTTTCGTCGTGCTCACCCGCTGCCGCCTTCGCCGCAGGGGTGTAGATGGGTTCGGGCAGCCTGGCGGCGTTGGTCAGGCCGGCGGGCAGCGGCACGCCACACACCGATTGCGACGCCTGGTATTCCTTCCAGCCGCTGCCGGCCAGGTAGCCACGCACCACGGCTTCGACCGGGATGGGCTGCAGGCGCTGAACCAGCATCGAGCGGCCGCGCACCTGTGGCACTTCGGCCGGGCTCACCACGCTTTCGGGCGCCTCGCCCGTCAGGTGGTTGGGGCAGATGTGGCCCAACTTGTCGAACCAGAACAGCGCCATCTGCGTGAGCAGTTCGCCCTTGCCGGGGATGGGCTCGCCCATGATCACGTCAAACGCCGACAGGCGGTCGCTGGCCACCATCAGGATGCGGTCATCTCCCACGGCGTAGTTGTCGCGCACCTTGCCGCGGGCCAGCAGGGGCAGGGAGGTGAGGGCAGAAGTGTGCAGGGCGGGGGAGCTGGACTGGGTCATGGTGGTGGTTTCGTGGGGCGCATCGCACGGGCACCGGGAGGTAGGGGCTCGGCGTCGCAGCCCCTGATTTTATGCCGTCGCGCAGGTGCTGGCTGCCAGCGTCGCCATGCGGCACACTGGGCAGGAGCAGCGCACACCGCGCTGCCGACCGCCGCTGCCGTGCGGCCGCTTCCTCCGCACCATGACCTCTGCCCCCGCACTCCCTTCTCGCCGCGAACTCTGGCTGCTGCTCACGCTGGCGGGCATTCAGTTCACCCACATCCTCGATTTCATGATCATGATGCCGCTGGGGCCCCAGTTCACGCGGCTCTTCGGAATCAGCGATGCGCAGTTCGGTCTGCTGGTCTCGGCCTACACGCTGTCGGCCGGCGTGTCCGGACTGGTGGCCGCCACCTACATCGACCGCTTCGGGCGCAAGCGCCTGCTGCTGGCGCTGTACGTCCTGTTCGGACTGGCGACGCTGGCCTGCGGATTGGCACCCACCTATGGCACGTTGATGGTTGCGCGCGTTCTGGCGGGCATGTTCGGAGGCGTGCTGTCGGCGCTGAGCCAGACCATTGTTGCGGACGCCATTCCGTTCGAGCGGCGCGGGCGGGCCATGGGTATTGTGATGACTTCGTTCTCCGTGTCCACGGTGGCCGGTGTGCCGCTGGGGCTCGTGGTGGCCGAGCACTGGGGCTGGAACATGCCTTTCCTCGGGATTGCCGCCCTGTGCGGCGTGCTGGCGGTGGTGGCTGCGCGTGTCCTGCCCGATATGGATGCGCATTTGCACGCCGCCAGCCAGCGCACCGTGCTGGGCGGCATTGCGCAGGTGCTGGCAGATGCCAACCACCGGCGCGCCTTCCTGTTTTCGGCGCTGCTCATGTTCACGGGGTTTACCGTGATTCCGTACATCACCATCTTCATGCAGACCAACGTGGGCGTGTTGCCGGGCCAGATTCCGGTCATCTATCTGTGTGGCGGTGTGGTGACGCTGTTCACGGCCCGCCTGTTCGGGCGCATGACCGACCGTTACGGCAAGGTGGCTACGTTCCGCTGGCTGGCCGTGGCGGTGGCGGTGCCATTGCTGTCGGTCACGCTGCTGCGTCCTGCGCCGCTGGCGGTGGTGCTTGTGGCCACCACCCTGATGTTTGCGCTGATGAGCGGCCGCATGATCCCGGGCATGGCCATCGTCACGGCAGCGGCCGATCCGGCCCTGCGCGGCACGTTCATGACCTTGAATGCCTCGGTGCAGTCGGGGGCCATGGGGCTGGCATCGCTTGCGGGCGGGATGCTGATCCGGCGCGACGCGCAGGGGCTGGTGCAAAACTACTGGATGGCCGCCGTTGTCGGGATCGTGGCCAGCCTGATGGCCTTGCGGGTGGCGACAGGGCTGAAGCTGCATGGCGCCCCGGTGGCAGGTGCCGGGCGCTGAGGGACAACCTGCGCATTGTGCGTCCTTTTTGGAGCTTTGGCACCTCGGCCGGTAAAACCCGCCAGAGCGCGGCGGTATGGGATTGCAATCGGGGCAGGCCGGGGGCATAGTGAAAGCACGACAAACGATGCATACCGTTCGCCGGGCCGTCCTGGATGCACAGGGCGGCGTACTTTCACCGAGTGCCACAGGAGACTTGTTTATGAACCTGACGATCAGCGGTCACCATCTCGAAGTTACCCCCGCCCTGCGCAGTTATGTCACATCCAAGCTGGACCGGATCACCCGCCATTTCGACCAAGTGGTCGATGTCAAGGTGCTGCTGACAGTGGAAAAGCAGAAGGAGAAGGAAAAACGTCAGCGTGCCGAGTGCAATATCCACGTGAAGGGCAGTGACCTGTTCGCCGAGAGCTCCCATGCCGACCTGTACGCCGCGGTCGATGAACTGGTGGACAAGATGGACCGGCAGGTGGTACGCCACAAGGACCGCATCCAGGACCACCACTCCGATGCGCGCCGTCGCATGGACGCATGAAGCCTTCCCGCGACCGGGCATGGATGCCAGGCGCCGTCAGACCGCCCGCACTGGGCGGTTTTTTGTTGCAAGCGTGCGGTGGACGTGTTCAATTGTTAGCGTTTGTTCCAAGCCGTGCATAATCGCGCCTGAATTGCCATGAACCGTCTCGCCTCCATCCTGCCTGCAGACCAAGTGCTCGTGTGCGTTGATGCCACCAGCAAAAAACGCGCTTTTGAAGAAGCGGGTCTGTTGTTCGAAAGCCTGCACGGCTTGTCCCGGGCGCTGATCACCGACAGCCTGTTTGCGCGCGAGCGTTTGGGTTCGACAGGTTTGGGTCACGGTGTGGCCATCCCCCATGGGCGGATCAAGGGGCTGAAGGCGCCCATGGCGGCGGTTTTCCAGCTTGCACACCCCATCGGCTTCGATGCTCCGGACGAGCAACCTGTGGGGCTGCTGATCTTCCTGCTGGTTCCCGAGGCAGCCACCCAGAAACACCTCGAAATCCTGTCCGAGATTGCCGAACTCCTGAGTGACGGGCCGCTGCGCGAGCGGATCAAGGCCTGCACCGACGCCCCCGAACTGCACGGCATGATTGCTGGCTGGCAGTCCACCCAGGCCGCCTGAGACCGCTGGACGCCGCTGCGCCGTGAAGCCCAACGTCGTCAGTGCCGATGTCCTTTTCGAAGAGTTCCGCTCGCACCTGAAATGGGAGTGGGTGGCGGGTCTGGGTGCGTCAGAGCGCCGATTCGACGAAGTGGCGGTGCGTTCCGCCCGCTCGGGCGCCGATCTGGTGGGCTATCTGAACTACATCCACCCCTACCGGGTGCAAATCATTGGTGAGCGCGAAATTGCCTATCTGAGCAACGCAACCCCCGATGACTGCAAACGCCGCATCTCACGCATCGTGACGCTGGAGCCGCCCGTGCTGGTGCTGGCAGACAACCAGGTAGCCCCGGACGAACTGCTCTCCATGTGCGAACGGGCGCAGATCCCGATGTTCGCCACGCGCGAGTCGTCAGCGTTTGTCATCGATGTGCTGCGTGCCTACCTCTCCAAGCACTTTGCCGACCGCACGACCATGCACGGTGTCTTCATGGACATCCTGGGCCTGGGCGTGCTGATCACCGGCGAGTCGGGCCTGGGCAAAAGTGAACTCGGGCTGGAATTGATCTCGCGCGGCAACGGCCTTGTGGCCGACGACGCCGTCGACCTGTTCCGCATCAACCAGACCACCATCGAAGGCAAGTGCCCCGACCTCCTGCAAAACCTGCTGGAGGTGCGTGGCATTGGGTTGCTGGACATCCGGGCCATTTTTGGCGAGACGGCCGTGCGCCGCAAGATGCGCCTCAAGCTCATCGTCCACCTGGTCCGCAAGGAAACCCTGGAGCGCGATTACGAGCGGTTGCCCTACGAGCCGCTCACGCAGGACGTGCTCGGCGTGCCGGTACTCAAGGTAGTGATTCAGGTGGTGGCCGGGCGCAACATCGCCGTGCTGGTTGAGGCGGCCGTGCGCAACACCATTTTGCAGCTGCGCGGCATCGACACCTACCAAGAATTCATCGATCGCCACCGCCGCGCGATGGAATTGGGCTCCTGAGGCGGGAGCCTACCTGTTGCGCGTGTGCGCGCACTGTGCGCACTGGCCATACAACGCCATCGAGTGGTCCTGCACCACCCAACCCTTGGCCTTGGCCACGAGTTGCTGGCGCTTTTCGATTTCAGGATCGTAGAACTCCTCCACCTTGCCGCAGGATGTGCAGATGAAGTGGTCGTGGTGCTTGCCCTCGTCGAGCTCGTACACCGCCTTGCCACTTTCAAAATTGCTGCGGCTGAGGATTCCGGCCTGTTCAAACTGGGTCAGTACCCGGTACACGGTGGCCAGCCCGATGTCCGAGCGCTCCTCCAGCAGAACCCGGAACACATCCTCGGCGGTCATGTGGCGCTGCGTGCCCTTCTGAAAAATCTCGAGGATCTTCAGCCGGGGCAGTGTGGCCTTGAGACCGGTGCTCTTGAGTTCGTCGATGTTTGTCATGGCAAGGTCTTTGCTGCGCCGCTCGACTGAGCGACGGACGCTGAGGGGGCGCCAGGTCCGGGGGCCTGCCGCTACAATGGGTCGATCATATCCTCAAGCTTTTTTCCATGTCCGCCCATGCCCATCGCAGTGTTCGCCTGGGGTTCGCCCTTCTGCTAGGCGCCGGCCTCACCGCCTGCGGCAGTTTCAATAGCGCCAGCACCCGCCTGGCCAGTGTCATCACACCCTACAAGGTGGACGTCGTCCAGGGCAATTTCGTTTCGCGCGAGCAGGTCCAGGCGCTGCAAAGTGGCATGGGGCGCCAGCAGGTGCGTGACATCCTGGGCACTCCCCTGGTCACCAGCCTCTTCCATGCCGACCGCTGGGAGTATGTGTTCACGCTCAAGCGGCCGGGCGAGCCTGTGCAGGCACGCAAGCTCACCGTGTTCTTCAAGGGCGATGTGCTGGAGCGCTTTGAAGGCGACGAAATGCCCTCCGAGAGCGAGTTTGTGGCATCGCTCGATGCCCGCAAAGGCAAACGCAAGGTTCCGGTGCTCGAAGCCACTGAAGAGCAGTTGGCCAAGTACCCACCCCAAGTGCCCGGCAAGGCCGATGACGCAGCCTCTGCTCCCCCTTCGCCTGCTCAGAGCTACCCACCGCTCGAATCCACTGCGCGCTGAACCCGACCGCCTCGCGCCGTCCCGCCAGATTTCAAGGAACGACATGACTGGGACTTCTTCCCCTGCACACCCTGCTGCCCCCTTCCGCGTTGCCGTGGCGGGCGCCTCCGGCCGCATGGGCCGCATGCTCATCGAGGCTTTGCGCGCCAGCGATGACTGCGTGCTCACCGGCGCGCTCGATGTGGCTGCCAGCCCCGCCATCGGCTCCGACGCCACCGCGTTTCTTGGTGTGGCCAGCGGCGTGCCGATCACGTCCGATCTGCGCGAGGGGCTGAAGAACGCCGACGTGCTGATCGACTTCACGCGTCCCGAGGGCACGCTGGCCCATCTGGCAGTGTGTGCCGAGCTGGGCGTCAAGGCCGTCATCGGCACCACCGGCTTCACCGAAGCGCAGAAGGCCGAGATCACTGCCCACGCGCAACGCACCGCCATCGTCATGGCGCCCAACATGAGTGTGGGCGTCAACGTCACCCTCAAGCTGCTGGAGATGGCGGCCAAGGCGCTGTCCACCGGTTACGACATCGAAATCATCGAAGCGCACCACCGCCACAAGGTCGATGCCCCCTCGGGCACCGCGCTGAAAATGGGCGAGGTGGTTGCCGGAGCGCTGGGGCGCGACCTCAAGGACTGCGCCGTGTACGCCCGCGAAGGCGTGACCGGCGAGCGCGACCCATCGACCATCGGTTTTGCCACCATCCGGGGCGGCGACATCGTGGGCGACCACACCGTGCTGTTTGCCGGCACCGGCGAGCGCATCGAGGTCACGCACAAGTCGTCGAGCCGCGCCACCTATGCGCAGGGCAGCCTGCGCGCGGTGCGCTTTTTGCGCGCTCACCCCACCGGCATGTTCGATATGTTCGACGTGCTGGGTCTGGCGTGAACACCCCCCTGAGCGGCCGTGCCGCTTCCCCCCGCTCTGGCCGCGCGGTGCGCGGCGCGCTGGGGGAGCGCTTGCGCGGCGTCTGCGGGCCCGGGCCGCATCGGTTGCAGCCGCGGCTGGCGCATTGCGGCGCCTTTGGGGGCTGAAGTGGATCCGCTGCATTGGTGGCACCAAGGCGATGCGGTGACGCAGGCCACGGCGCTGCTGCTGCTGGCCATGTCGGTGGCGAGCTGGGTGGTCATCGTCTGGAAGGCCTGGCTGCTGCGCCGGGGCAGCACCGATGTGGCGCGCTGCATGGCGGCTTTCTGGCAGGCGCCGGGTTTTGCGGCTGCGCGCCAGACGCTTGCTGCTTTCGACCGCGAGGCCCTGGTGCTGCCGCTGGTCGCCGCCGCCGATGCCGTGGCGACGGCACCCCCCACGGGCTCACTGGCACAGTCGGGCAGCATGGGGCAGCAGCTCACGCGCGTGCTGCGCGACGCCCTGCATGCGGTGCTGGGCAAGCTGCAATTTGGCCAGGTGCTGCTCGCCACGGTGGGGTCCACGGCGCCCTTTGTTGGTCTGCTGGGTACGGTCTGGGGCATCTACCATGCGCTCTCGGAAATTGCCGGGGCGGGCCAGATCAGCATTGACCGGGTGGCCGGGCCGGTGGGCGAGGCGCTCGTCATGACGGCTGCCGGTCTGGCCGTGGCCATCCCCGCAGTGCTTGCCTACAACGTGTTCGGCCGCATCGTCGGGCGCCTGGAAGCCGACCTCGAAGGCTTTGCGCTGGATCTGCGCGAACTCCTGCTCGGTCCGGTGGCGCCGCAGCCACGGGTGGACTGAGCTTAGCCCAACCCCCTGCCATGGCCTTTGGACGACTCGAACGCACCAGCGGGCCCCAGCCCATCAGCGACATCAACATGACGCCGCTGGTCGACGTGATGCTGGTGCTGGTGGTCATCTTCATTCTCACGGCGCCGCTGTTGGCCAGCTCCATCCGGCTGGACCTGCCGCGTGCCGACGGCGCGGTACCCGGCGCGCCGCCGCAGGCGGTTGCGCTGGTGGTGGACAAAACCGGTCAGGTGTATGTGGACGACCTCCCGGTGACACAGGCCGGGCTGGAGCAGTATCTGCAAGGCGTTGCAGCCAGCCACCCTGACACCGAAGTGCAACTGCGCGCCGATGCCGCCGTACCCTATGGTCGCGTGGTCGAGATCATGGGTGCGGCGCATGCGGCGGGGCTGGCGCGCATCGGTTTTGTGGCCGAACCTGCCACCGGCAGCAAGCCGCCCACAGCGCGCTGACAACGGGGACCGGGCGCTGGCAGCGCCTAAAATCCGGGCAGTGCAGCGGTTTGTGGCTGCTTCCACCTTTTTTCGGGCTTCCATGCAAGACAAATACCAACACACCGAGGTCGAACGCGCCGCGCAGACCCACTGGACGGCCATCGACGCCTACCGCGTGACCGAAGACGCCGGCAAGAAGAAGTACTACGCCTGCTCCATGCTGCCCTACCCCAGCGGCAAGCTGCACATGGGCCATGTCCGCAACTACACCATCAACGACATGCTCACGCGCCAGCTGCGCATGAACGGCTACAACGTGCTTATGCCCATGGGCTGGGACGCCTTCGGCCTGCCGGCCGAGAACGCCGCGCTGAAGAACGGCGTGCCGCCCGCCCAGTGGACCTACGAAAACATCGCCTACATGAAGGGGCAGTTGCAGGCGATGGGGCTGGCCATTGACTGGAGCCGCGAGATTGCGGCTTGCGATCCGGATTACTACAAGTGGAACCAGTGGCTGTTCCTCAAGATGCTGGAAAAGGGCATTGCCTACCGCAAGACCCAGGTGGTGAACTGGGATCCGGTGGACCAGACCGTGCTGGCCAACGAGCAGGTTGTGGACGGGCGCGGCTGGCGCACGGGCGCGATTGTGGAAAAGCGGGAGATCCCGGGCTACTACCTGAAGATCTCCGACTATGCCCAGGAGCTGTTGGACCATGTCCAGATCGGCAACGACAAGGCGACGCTCAGCGGCTGGCCTGACAAGGTGCGGCTGATGCAGGAGCACTGGATCGGCAAGAGCGAGGGCGTGCGCTTCGCCTTCACACACGACATCCGGGGCGAGGACGGCGCGCTGATCCAGGACGGCAAGATGTACGTGTTCACCACGCGCGCCGACACCATCATGGGCGTGACCTTCTGCGCCGTGGCGCCCGAGCACCCGCTGGCCCAGCATGCCGCACGCGGCAACCCGCCGCTTGCCGCCTTCATCGAGGAATGCAAGACCGGCGGCACCACCGAGGCCGAACTGGCGACGCAGGAAAAGAAGGGCATGCCCACGGGGTTGGCCGTCACGCACCCGCTGACCGGGGAAAAAATCCAGGTCTGGGTGGGCAACTACGTGCTCATGGGCTACGGCGACGGCGCCGTGATGGGCGTGCCCGCGCACGACGAGCGTGATTTTGCCTTTGCGCTCAAGTACGGCATCGAGATCAAGCAGGTGGTGCTGGTCGATGGCGAGGCCTTCAACTACCACCAATGGCAAGACTGGTACGCCGACAAGCAACGCGGCGTCACGGTCAACTCCGACAGCTTCAGCGGGCTTTCCTACAAGGACGCCGTGGCCGCCGTGGCCCATGCGCTGGGCGAAAAGGGCCTGGGCGAACTCAAGACCACCTGGCGCCTGCGCGACTGGGGCATCTCGCGCCAGCGCTACTGGGGCACGCCCATTCCCATCATCCACTGCCAGGACTGCGGCCCACAGCCCGTGCCCGAGAAAGACCTGCCCGTGGTGCTGCCGCAGGACCTGGTGCCTGATGGCTCGGGCAATCCGCTGAACAAGTGCGAGGCCTTCCTGAAGGTGGCTTGCCCTTGCTGCGGCAAGCCCGCACGGCGCGAGACCGACACCATGGACACCTTTGTGGACAGTTCGTGGTACTTCATGCGCTACTGTGACCCCAAGAATGCCGACGCGATGGTGGCGGGCGGCGCCGACTACTGGATGCCCATGGACCAGTACATCGGCGGCGTCGAGCATGCGGTGCTCCACCTGTTGTATGCGCGTTTCTGGACCAAGGTCATGCGTGACCTGGGCCTGGTGAAGGTGGACGAGCCCTTCACCAAGCTGCTCACGCAGGGCATGGTGCTCAACCACATTTACTTCCGTCGCAATGAAAAGGGTGGCAAGGACTACTTCCCGCCACTGGAAGTAACGCCCACGCTGGACGCGCAAGGCCGCATCACAGGCGGCACGCTTGCCGATGGAACCGTGCTGGAGTACGGCGGCGTCGGAAAAATGGGCAAGTCTGAGCGCAACGGCGTCGATCCCCAGGACCTGATCGAAAAATACGGTGCCGACACCGCGCGCCTCTACACCATGTTCACCGCGCCGCCCGAGGCCACGCTGGAGTGGAACGACGCGGCCGTGGAGGGCAGCTACCGCTTCTTGCGCCGCGTATGGAACTTTGGCGTCAAGTTATATGCTATGGATAGTGTAGCTGCTAACGCAAGCGTGACGGGCGCTGGAAGCCTAAAAGACGTGAAATTTGGCAAAGAAGCCAAGGCCCTGCGGCTGGAGATCCACTCGGTGCTCAAACAGGTGGACTACGACTACCAGCGCATGCAGTACAACACGGTGGTCTCCGGTGCGATGAAGATGATCAACGCGCTCGAAGACTTCAAGGCCATGGACAGCGCTGGCGCCCAGGTGGCGCTGATCGAGGGCTTCGGCATTCTGCTGCGCTGTCTGTACCCGGCCACACCGCACATCACGCACCAGCTCTGGAGCGAACTGGGCTATGCCGCGCACCTGGGCGACCTGCTCGATGCCCCCTGGCCACAGGTCGACCCGGACGCGCTGCTGCAGGACGAGATCGAGCTGATGCTGCAAGTCAACGGCAAGCTGCGCGGCTCCATCCATGTGCCCGCCGCAGCCGACAAGGCCGAGATCGAGCGGATTGCCCTGGCCAGCGAGGCCTTCACTGCGCACGCGGGCGGTGCGGTGCCCAAGCGCGTGGTCGTGGTGCCCGGGCGCCTGGTCAACGTGGTGGTGTGACGTGGAACACCCCCCTATGTCGCTTCGCTCCTTCTCCCCGCTCTCGCATCGCCGTGCGATGCGGGCAGGGGGACGGCGCCCTCGCTGCGGGGCGGTGCTTGCGTGGCTGCGTCCCGCCGATGGGGCCGCGCCGGTTTTACGCGCGGTGGGTGATGCAAACGCAACGGATCTCTGATATGCAAAGACGCACCTTGCTGACCTTCGCGCCTGCCGCCCTGATGGCGGGTTGCGGCTATCGCCTGCGGGGGGCGCCGGAATTTGCGTTCAGCACGCTGTTCATTGTGGCCCCCGCAGGGTCTGCACTTGCGCGCGAGCTGCATCGCACGCTGGAATCTTCGGGCGGGCGTCTCAAGGTGCTGCGCGACGCTGCGGCCTTGCCCACGGCGGATGCAGTGCTGGACCTCTTGTCCGAGCAGAACGAACGCGCCGTCGTCGGGTTGACGCCCTCGGGCCAGGTACGCGAGCTGCAGCTGCGCCTGCGCGTGCGCTTTCGGCTGCGTACGCCGCAGGGCGATGAGCTGATTCCCGAGTCCGAGATCCTGCAGGCCCGTGACATCAGTTACAGCGAAACCATTGCGCTGGCCAAGGAGGCCGAAGAAAACCTGCTGGTGCGCAACATGCAGACCGACATCGTGCAGCAGCTGCTGCGCCGCCTCGCGGCTGTCAAGGCGCGCTGAACGGGGCGGCTTCCACGCGGTTGCGCCCGGCCTGCTTGGCGCGGTAGAGCGCCGCGTCGGCTTCGCGCAGCGTGCCCTCGAACCCGTCCACACGGCCCTGCGCCAGGCCGGCGCTCAGGGTAGTGCCAGGCAGTGGCCCGCCCTGCTGGAACTGCGCCCGCAGTTGCTCCAGCGTCTGGCGCAGCGGGATGGCCTGGTCTGATCCGAGGGCGACGATGACAAACTCCTCACCGCCCAGCCGCGCCGCGCGGCACGTGGGCGACCCGCAGCCATGCAGCAGCACGGCCAAATGCCGGATCACCTGATCGCCCAGGGAGTGGCCGTGTGTGTCGTTGAGCTGCTTGAAATGGTCCAGGTCCACCATGCCCAGCGTCAGCGGCAGGTGTGGTGCCTGTTGATCCACCCATTGCCGCAGGCCCAGGCGGTTGAGCAGATCGGTCAGGGGATCGTGTGTGCGCTGGTGCTCCACCAGCGCCATGAGGTCGCCCGAGATCACCAGCACCAGGCCTACCACCCCGCCGATGAGTGACATGCCCGCCGCCAGCACCGACCCGGAGTTGATCAGTGTGGTGCTGACAGAGCTCTCCACCAGACCGAAGGCCGCAGCCACGGTGCGCAGCCCCATCAGAACGGCAAAGACCACGCCCAGCAGCGCCAGCAACCGCATGCCCGCCTGGTGCTGGGCGCGCGACTCCCCCAGCGCCGTGCGGGCCAGCAGCACCGCCAGGCAAGCCAGCAGCAACGACAGCAGGCCAATGCGCCAGCGTGGGCTGGGTGTGGCCAGACCAAACCACAGCGCAATCGCCAGCCCTGCCACGCAGCTCGCCAGCAGCCAGCCCCAGTGGGCGGGCATGCCGCGCAACCGCCGCACGCCCCCCAGCACCAGCGCCACGCCGGCCACCATCAGCACCACAGCCAGCACCAGCCCTGCCAAGGGAGTCAGCCAGGCCTGCAGCATGTTCAGCGTGAAACCCACCGATGCCAGCAGCACGCCACCGGCTGCCTGCTGCATGCCCGGCAACCTGCGGCCCAGGGCGCGGTTGGTGATCAGCAGCACCAGCGCCAGCAGCGCCGCCGACAGCGACAGGGTGATGCCCATGCCGCGGGGATCGAGGTAGGTCCACCCCGTGGGGGTCATGGTGCGGCTCCTGTTGCGGGGGCGCATTCCACACGGTTACGTCCCCCCGCCTTGGCGGCATACAGAGCGCCATCGGCCTGGCGCCAGAGGGACGGAAAGTCGCAGCCCGCCGTGGCCAGAGC
>Ga0138256_10004929_pt1 | contig 14165 bp, 14 predicted proteins | sample KNB2016incub_MG_FD_105486 | JGI IMG/M metagenome (GOLD analysis project Ga0138256, IMG submission 105486) | Active sludge microbial communities from wastewater in Klosterneuburg, Austria - KNB2014incub_MG | ecosystem: Engineered > WWTP > Activated sludge > Unclassified | place: Austria...
TGTTTCTCCAAGAATATGAATTTGATTTTTACTGTCAATTGAAATACTTGATCCGAATTCATTGTAAAACCAATCTCCATTATGTGCTGGAATATTGCTGCCACCAGTTTTCATCCATTTAAACTGTCCTGAACCGCCTAACGAGTAAATGAAGAAGTCAGTATGCCCTTTTGAAGTATAAATAGTATCGTTAATCTTAAACCCATCAGAATAAGATCCTGTAACATAGATATCATTTGTCTTTGCTACTGCAATATCAGAGATACGGGTTATGCCGGGACCATCAGCTTTATTTATCCAGAGAATATTGCCGGAACTGTCACATTGTAAGATAAAAATGCCCGATTTGTCTGGGGACAAAAAGGTACTGTCTCCGATGGTAATTTCTATTCCATAATAGCCTCCGAAATAATAGCCATTCTCATTGTGTTGGATAGCAGTTATATAAGGAATGCCTTTGCTTTTAAAGTCTTTTTTCCAAATAATATTTCCAGTAGATTTATCCAATTTTGAGATAAAGGCATGATAGGTACCATACGTATTTTCTGCTTCATTTCCTCCAGCTAAAACATTTCCATAATCATCAAACTTTACCCTATATACTCCGATACCTAAGGTTGAAGTAATTTTATCGTACCATTGCACTTCTCCGTCAGGTAATAATTTCACAATGAAACTTCCTTGTCCGTAAATAGTTTTGCCGAATGCTGATGTCTGATCACCATATGAAAACACAGATGCTACAATCGAACCATCATTAAATAAATCTAGTGACGTAATTGGAGCATCCGTTGCATATCCACTTAAAGAATAACTCTGAACCATTTTAGTCCATAGGAGAAGGCCTGTTTTAGAATATTTTTTATAAAACCATTACTTGAAGCACCCTGCTGGTAAGTTCCGGAGATATACATATTACTTGCTTCATCTACAAATACCCGACCTAAGGTTGCGCCATCCACAAATATCGATAAGTTTAGATTTTTTATTGAATCGAACCGTAAGAGAAATCCAGAAAATGTGGCAATTGGTTGATGAGAGATAACTTCGCAGTTAATAGAAAAAGAAGAGTTGTCAAATATTCCGGCGCCTATATTCTGAATGTTTAGAAATGATCCTGTTATATAATAGTTATCATGCCTGTCGGTATAGATTGAACCGCTGTAATCAAAAGATTTACTTGCCAGTAATTTTAGACCAGACCATTTTGGCTCTTGTGCGAAAACAGTAAAGGCAAGGTTTAATATGACAAAGATGATTGATAACTTTTTCATTTTATTTTTTCTTTCGTAAGAATAAAAGCCTTGGATCAATAACAACTCCAAGATTATTATGGCTGATTCTGTAATAGACTAACTGGGCTGATATTTGATCAGTATAATAAAATTGGTATTGCAGCATCAGCCATGGCGCATCTTTAAAACGAAAGTTGGTTGCAAGAAAGGGTTCAATAAATTGAACACGGGATACGCTCATATCCTTGAGATAATAATCAAGCGTTTGCTGTTCTGTATAACTTGTATTGATTGCAGAGTGCCCGGTATTGACATATTTAAAACCAAGACTCAGAAAAAAGTTTTTTCCCGGATGTAATGATAGTGAAGGCTGAATGAAAAATTTATTGATACTGGCATTGTAAAACCCAGATGAAGTTGTGTTTCCGTTTTGAGTATACCTGTCTGTAATTTTCAGCTTTCCAAAACCATATCCTGCAAAACATTCAAATATGATCGACTTGTTATTTGTAAGCGGGTAGAAAATTCCTGCACCTAATTCAAACTGGTTTCTTTTATAATTCACCATGTCAGTGTAAGTAGAAGAATTATCATTGTATTGAACCTGATCCCTTTCTTTAATGGTACCTGAATAAGATGCCAGTACAGCAAAATGATTGGTGATGGCATAAGCCGATTGAAGATTCAGGTTTAGTTCTGTGTTTTGATCGACAGTAGATTCCAGAGTTGAATAAGTTCCAATTGATACAGTTGCTGCCAGCCTCGATTCATTCTTTTCTTTAAAGCCGGGAGTATTTGGCGCAACAGGCGAATAGGCATAACGAACCTCTGAGCAGGAAGTAAAAAGAAAGAGGAGGCTGATAATACAAAGGGTAAAATTGTTCATAACAATGGGATTTATTGGTGGAATATACTTGTACTAAAGTAAGCCAGTATTCAATCCATTAATGATCAACTATTCGCCTTTAATGCGAATTCAATGCAGTAAATTCGCCTTTAATGCGACTTTTAGGTAATTTTAGAGTCATTGTATCATTAAACGCAACTGATTATGGAGCAGCTTCAAACTAATTTCTTTAAACACCTGTCTCAAAAATTAGCAGCAAACCGAAAAATGTCGGATGAATTGGTTGAATTACTGGGCATCAGTAAAGGGGAGGCCTATAAAAAAATTAATACAAAAAGCCTGTTGACCATTCCTCAGATCAAACTGCTTTGCGATAAATTCCAGGTCAGTTTCACTATTGAAGGAAAGGAAAACAGATCGAGTGCCAATATTAATTTCACACCATTTCATACAGGTAAAATTGAAGTAAAAGATTATATCAGAAGCCTTGAAAAATTCCTCAGCAACATTGCCGCTTCAAATAACGGGAAGTTAAGTTGTGCTACTGATGATGTTCCCATCTTTCACCTGTTTCAATATCCGGAGTTAACTGCTTTTAAACTGCATTTTTGGCAAATGCGGATCATTGACCAGGCTCCTTTTAAATTTAATGTGAATGACTGGAGTCCTTCTATTTTGCAACCGGCGGCAAGACTGCATCAGCTATACCAAACAATCCCCAGTGTTGAAGTATGGACCAAGACAAGTTTACTGAATACGCTGGATCAGATAAAATATGCAGCAGAAACAAAAATTATTACAGATAAAAAAGTTGGAAGGCTTATCTGCAACCAATTGCGTTCAGCATTGGCAGAAATAGAAATGTATGCGGTTAACCGAAACAAAATAGCAAAAGGAGATGCGTCTTTCGATTGGTATTTTTATGACATTATCGGCACCATTACTTATTTAGCTGAAATGGGCGAGGAACTGTCAACCTTTATCCGTTTCAATACATTCAATACTATTCAGGAAGAGAATGGCCCTTTATGTAAGGAAGTAAAGCACTGGCTGGAAAACTTAATTAAAGATGCAACAGGATTCAGCGGGCAGGGAAGTGTACAACGAAATAAGTACTTAGCCGCTGCTTACGATCAATGCGATGAAATGGCGGAATTGTTTTAGTTTACCCAATAAAAAATCCATCCACAACAAAAAGCTGTGGATGGATTTCAGTATTATGACGATTTGATCTGATTAATAATCTCTGTTGTAACCGCCGCCGCCGCCGTTGCCACCTTTGTAGCCACCGCCGCCGCCACCTTTGTAGCCGCCACCGCCGCCGCTGCCACCTTTGTAGCCGCCGCCACCGCCACTGCCGCCGCGGAAGCCACCGCCTCCACCGCCGCCGAAGCTGCGTTTTTTGAAGCCACCGTCATCTTTCTTAGGCTGAGCTTCGTTAACTACAATTTTACGTCCCTGAACATCTGTATCGTTCAGTTGTGCAATTGCAGCCTGCGCTTCTTCTGCATTCTCCATTTCTACGAATGCAAAACCTTTGCTACGGCCAGAGAATTTGTCGGTTAAAATTTTGGCAGAACCAACAGTACCAAATTGTTCAAATAATGCAGCCAGGTCTTCGTTCGTCATGGACCAGGACAGATTTCCTACGTAAATGTTCACAAGAAAAAAATTAAAAACTAAAAATAATGAACCAGGTAAGCGACTGAAAACCGTAGGAAACTCATCAGCAAGAAAAGGACCTGAAGGCTCAGAATGCAAAAACTAATTCACATTAACGTAGTAAAGATAGGGATTTTGTTGAAAGACGGGTATTCCGGCCCATATTTCAAAAAATATTTTTCAACGGGTGTTATTTCACCTCCTGCATGTCTACCAAACGCTTATAAAAGCCGTTTTTTATAACCAATTCGTCGTGGGTTCCCCTTTCTACAATTTCCCCGCTCTGCAAAACAAGAATTTCATCAGCATGCCTTACAGTTGAAAGTCTGTGTGCAATCACCAAACTGGTACGTTCTTTCATTAAATGATTGATGGCATCCTGTACAAGGCGTTCACTTTCTGTATCCAAGGATGAAGTTGCTTCATCAAGTATAAGAATGGGTGGATTTTTCAGTACGGCTCTTGCAATGGTTACTCGCTGGCGTTCACCACCACTCAGCTTACTTCCCCTGTCGCCGATATTTTCATCATAGCCATTATCTTTTTGAGTAATGAAATGATGTGCGTTGGCAATCTTTGCTGCTGATTCAATTTCTTCTTTGGATGCTTCCGGTTTTCCCAACGCAATATTACTGGCAATGGTATCATTGAAGAGGATAGGTTCCTGTGTAACTATACCCATTAATTGGCGGAGACTGTTGATAGAATAATCTTTAATATTCATTCCATCCACTAAAATTTCTCCGCTGCTTACATCATGAAATCTTGGAACAAGATCAGCCAGTGTTGATTTGCCTGATCCGCTTGAACCTACCAACGCAACTGTTTTTCCTTTTTCGAGAATAAGATTAATATTATTCAATACAACAGTGTCGTTATAAGCAAACGAAACATTTTTAAACTCAATACTTTTTTCAAACGAAGGAATAAGAACCGGGCTTGTTTTTTCTTCTACTACTACGGGGGCTTCAATAATTTCTTCAATACGCTCAATGGCAGCGCTTCCCCTTCTTGTATTATAGTATGCTGAAGAAAGCGATTTTAATGGATTGATCGTTTGCGTGAAAAATAAAATATAAGTAATGAACCCATCAGGTGTAAGGCCACCTGCATTATTTCCCAATACTAATTTGCCGCCAAACCAAAGTACTCCGCTCAATACCATTACACCCATAAATTCGGATAATGGAGAAGCCATATCTTTTCTGAAATTAATACGGTTACGGAGTTCACCAAGATTCACATTCATTTCATGAAAACGCTGTCCTAAAATCTTTTCCGCAGTAAATGCTTTAATGACTCTGATGCCACTGAGTGTTTCATCAAGTATAGATAAAACCAATCCATTTTTTTCCTGCGCTTCAGTTGATTGTTTTTTTAAAGACCGGCTTACTCTTCCTATAATGAATGCAGTAAAAGGAAGAAACACCAGCAAAAACAATGACAATTGAGGGCTGATGAGCACCATCATTACGAGATAGAAAATTATTGTCAGCGGTTCTCTTATTAAGGCTTCCAATGCCATCATCACACTCCATTCCACCTCGTTCGCATCATTGCTCATGCGGGAAATAAGATCGCCTTTTCGCTGTTCTGTAAAAAAGCCAACCGGTAATTTTAAAACTTTATCATAAAGGTCGCCACGTAACCTTGTCATTACACCATTACGGATAGGAGACAGAACCCGATAAGACAGATAGAGAAAAGTATTTTTTAGTAAAATGGAAATGATGATAATGATACAAATAAAAGCCAGTGCTGTTTGCGTGCCGTTTTTTTCTATCAGGTTACTGATGACGTACTTTAAATATTCGGAAATTCCTTTTGCTGAAAAAATAAATTCAGGCTGAGCTAAAACACGATTTGATTTATCAAAGAGTAATTGCAGAAATGGCGCCAGCATAGCAAGTGACACCATCGAAAAAACAATTGATAAAACAATAAAAAGGAAGTAAAGACCAATTTTTCCTTTGTAACCCGTTAAATATTTAAAAATCCTTTTAAACTCTTTCATGATATAAACGCCGCAAAGTAACTACTTTTACATCGTATAATTGTTGCAGATATGTTAGAAGGAAAACGACAGAAACAGATAGCCGGGGTAATTCATGAAGAAATAACTTCCATCTTCAGAAAAATGGGACTGAGTATGGTGGATGGAGGATTAGTGTCCATTTCATCTGTAAAAGTTACTCCTGACCTGCTGGAAACAAGGATCTACCTAAGTGTGTTCCAGGCAAAGGATAATGCTGCCGTTTTAAAGAAAGTTGAAGACAAAGCCCATGAAATTAAGCGGGAACTGGCTTCCAAACTCAAACATCAGCTGAGAAGAATCCCTGAAATAAAATATTTCCTGGATGATACATTGGATCATGTGTTTAAAATGGAAGAGTTGCTGAAAAAAATTGAGGATGAGAAGAAGGAATATGAATGAACAGCCCGATAGTTGGCAGCCGATAGTTCAGACTAAAAAGCACTTTAGTATCCCCAACTAATAAATTACAAACCACAAACTTTGAATTTCCTCTTCGCCTGGCGGTATTTCAAGTCAAAAAAATCAACGAATGCCATCAATATTATTGCATGGGTTACGGTAACGGCCATGGCTGTCGGCACCGCTGCTTTGGTTGTTGTATTAAGTATTTTCAATGGATTTGAAGGGTTGGTGAAAACATTGTATTCTTCATTTTACCCTGATATACGTATTACATCAGCTCATCAAAAAGTAATGTTGCTTGATTCAGCCATGCTGCAAAAAATAAGGCTGCTGAATAATATTGAAGCTGTAAGTATGGTGGTGGAAGAAAATGTTCATTTACAGAATGGAGATTACAAAACAAATGCAGTGATCAAAGGAGTTGATGACTTTTACAGTAAAGTAAGCGGTGTTCCTGAACGGGTGTTAAACGGAAAATTTGAAACCGGAACAGATGAACAACCGAAGCTGGTTTTAGGAAGCGGAATCGAAAATGCATTAAGTCTGCTAAGCGACCGGGCCTTAACTCCTGTTACTGCCTATCTTCCAAAAAAGGGGGTTGAATTTTCTGATAATCCAATGGATGCAATCAGCACCGTTAATCTGCAGCCTGCCGGTTCATTTTCTATTCAACAGGATTTTGATAACAAATACGTTATTACCAATCTTTCTATTTTAAAGCAAATGCTTGGATTGAAAACAAACGAATACAGTTCAGCCGAAATAAAATTAAAAGAACCTGCAGCAGAAAAAGAAGTGATTACTGCTGTTCAGCAATTGCTGGGAGATAATTACCTGGTGGAGAACCGCTATCAGCAAAACCGTTCCTTGTTTGCAGTAATGCAGATGGAAAAATGGGCCATCTATGGCATTTTATCACTTATTCTTATCATTGCTGCCTTTAATATGATTGGTGCATTAACCATGCTTGTACTGGAGAAAGAACAGGATATACAAATTCTGCAGGCAATGGGTGCAGGCAAATCGTTTATCCAAAAAATATTTCTTACGGAAGGGGTCCTGCTCGCATTTACAGGAAGTGTAATAGGAATTGTACTGGCTTTAATATTCAGTTATCTGCAGGTAACGTTTAAGTTGATTCCCCTGCACGGATCTTTTGTAATTGATTATTATCCCGTACAAATATTTATTTCAGACCTGCTACTGGTAATTGCAACGGTATTTGTAATCGGACTGCTTGCATCATGGGTTCCGTCTGTAAAAGCTGCCAGGCAAAAAGTTTCCTTAAGAGCCCAGTAATTAATAGTGCTGAAACTCATTTCCTTTTTTATCAGATTAAGGATAGGCTTTCTTTTGCCAAATTATGCTTCATTGCCTTGAAATACAGTGCGGTAAGGTATTCTGTACAACCCAATGACCGACTGGATGGCCGCCCTGTCAGCCATGTACCATGCGAACAATATCTCTTCTTATTGTGCAGCTATTTCTTTCAGTTCTGCCATAAATTTTAATTGCGGATAAAGCTGACAGAAAAAAAATTTTCAGCATTAGTAAACTTTTTCACCATTTCCGGGATCATACAAGAGAAAATTATAGCGAAAAGACATAAAAATGGGTTATCCACGTTTAAGAACAATAACTATTTTGTCTTTCGGGCTATATGTTTAGCTTTGCATCATACTTGAAAAGAACAACTGCATGGATCACCTTCTTATCGGCTCAGTAATTGCCTTCTTAATTACTTTTTCTGCTATACCCATTATCATCAGGGTAGCGGAAATGAAGCATTTGTTTGATCTCCCCGATGACCGGAAAGTACATGCAAACCCGGTTTCTCCTTTAGGAGGGATTGGAATTTTTGCAGGATTTATCATGGCCTTTCTTATTTCAGCTCCAATTGGATATCCTGAGCTGCAATATTATGCCGTTGCTTTTTTATTGATTTTTTTCCTTGGATTGAAAGATGATATTATAGTTTTAACTCCTTTAAAAAAGTTTCTGGGTCAGCTTTTAGCTGCTTTTATTATCGTTTATAAAGGAGGAATACTCATCGACGGAATGTTTGGTTTCATGGGCATGGAAAAAATGCCGATGCTGATCAGTTTAGTGTTTACTTACCTCACAATTGTAGTAATTACCAATTCCTTCAATCTTATTGATGGTGTGGATGGCCTGGCAGGATCATTGGGATTGTTTACCACACTGGCATTTGGAACTTATTTCTTACTGGCACAGCAGCCGCTTTATTCTGTAATGGCTTTTTGCATGGCAGGCAGTATGGGTGCATTTTTAATCTTCAATATTTCGCCGGCAAAGATTTTTATGGGCGATACCGGTTCCCTACTGTTAGGTATTGTAAATTCTATACTGGTCATTAAATTTATACAGGTAGCAACCGTACCAACAGCAACCATTTATTTACCTGCGGCACCTGCAATTGGATTTGCTATTTTATTTGTTCCCCTGTTTGATACCTTGAGAGTATTTGCATTCCGCATCCTGTCAAGACGCTCGCCTTTCAGCCCTGATCGTAATCATGTACACCATTTGCTTCTTGAAAAAGGCTGCAACCACAATATGGTTACATTTTTAGCAGTAACATTTAATATTCTCATTGCAGCAGCTACTTTCATGGGCCGCAACATCAATATCACTTTTTTATTGCTGGGGTTGATCAGTGTTGGTTTTTCAGTCATCAGCTTACTAATTTATTCAAACCGGAACAAGCGCAGAAAGTTGTTCCCGCTGTCATTTGAATCAAAAGTGAAGACTGTGAGCGAAACCAAGATTATTCCCCTGAAAAAAGGCTCAGCTGTTCACGAGCCTGAAGAAATGGCAAAATAATCTGCTTCTCATTTTTTTATTGGTTTGACAGTTGAACAAACTATTTTATTAGGTTTGCAGCTAATTAATTATTAATTGTATGTCAGAAGAGCTTTCGTTAATTATGGACGATGCTGAAGAGCACATGAAAAAAGCCATTCAGCACCTGGAGATTGGTTTAGTTAAAATCCGTGCAGGAAGGGCCAATCCAAATATGCTTGATGGAATTGTTGTCGACTATTATGGTACGCCCACAGCTATTGGCCAGGTTGGCAATATCAGTGTAGTTGATGCCAGAACCATCACTATTCAGCCATGGGAAAAAAACATGCTGCAACCAATTGAGCGTTCTATTATTAATTCAAACATTGGATTAACTCCGCAAAATGATGGCAACATCATCCGTCTATTTCTTCCTCCACTAACAGAGGAGAGAAGAAAGGAACTGGTAAAACGTGTAAACGGAGAAGGTGAACTTACAAAAGTGGCTGTCCGCAATATCCGCAGAGATGCAATTGAAAGTATCAAAAAATTACAGAAAGAAGGATTGAGCGAAGATGCTGCAAAAGATGCTGAGAAAGATATCCAGGTACTGACAGATCGTTATTCTCAACAGATTGATAAACATCTGGAAGCAAAAGACAAAGAGATCATGTCTGTCTGATAAATAGAAAACTGAACAAAAAGGGATGCAGCAATAGGTCCCTTTTTTTAGTGCCTGTTAGCTAAGTAAACTCCCAGGAGAATAATCAAAAGGCCAGCCATTTGAAAAAAAGTAATCGTTTCTCCGGCGTACAATCCCCATGCAACAGCAACAAAAGGAATTCCGTAAGTAACCATGGATGAAAATAACGGTCCTGCTCTTTTCATCAGCATATAAAAGAGAATAGAGGCAACGGCTGTTCCAAAAATACCAAGTACTGCAGAGGCACTGCTTGCTTTAATAAATGAAAGATCAGAAAACGAATGATTGAAATACCCGGATAAAATGAGAATGAGTAAGGAAGGTATAATCAGTGAAACAAAGGCAACCGCTGCTATGTTTAAAGAACCCACATGTTTCAACCGGTGACTGATAATATTTACATTTAAACCATAGCAAAAGGTGGCAACTAAAATAAGGGAAGCATACAGCAAATTACCTGGGCTGGTGCTTCCTTCTTTTGAAAAAAACAATAACAGCATACCTGAAAACCCTACCAGTACACCCAGTAATTTTTTCCATTGAACAGCCGATTTAAAAAACAATGCTCCAACTGTAATAACGAATAAAGGAGTTAATGCATTCAGCATGCCTGCGAGCGCACTGTCAATTTTCGTTTCAGCAACACAAAAAAGAATGGCAGGAATAAAGCTGCCCAGTAATCCTGTTATAATAATGGTGACCAGGTCTTTCCGCTGAATTGCACGAAAACCCTTTAGTGCAAATGGAAGCAGGATCACTCCCGCACTCAGCATACGCATGGCAGCTACTTCATAAGCTGTTAACTCTTTCAGCCCCTCTTTCATTAAGATAAAAGAGCTGCCCCAGATAAAGCAAAGAATAAGAAACAGGAGCCAGTTATACAGTTTTGAGTTCATAAAATAAGTGGCAAATATGAATGAAATTGACGGAATAGATGCAACATGTTTATTTTCGTAAAAATTATTTTATGGCACCAGTAAAATTATCCACTATCAGTACCCGGGCACCAAAGGGTCAGGACAAAGAAAAAATAAAAACCAAAACCGAAAAGATTCTGATTGAGCTGGATGAGTTACAGAACCTGCTGATTGCTGAAAATAAACATGCTCTGTTAGTTATTATTCAGGGTATGGATGCAAGTGGAAAGGATGGTGCACTGCGTAATGTATTTGGCTCCCTCAATCCATTGGGAGTTGGTGTAAAATCCTATAAAGCTCCAACTGCAGAAGAACTGTCGCATGATTTTTTATGGCGTGTGCATGAAAATGCTCCTGCAAAAGGAATGATCAAAATTTTCAACCGAAGCCATTATGAAGATATACTGATTACCAGGGTGCATGGCTGGTGCGATGATGAAACTGCAGTGCAAAGGATGAAGGCCATTAACGATTTTGAGGAATTACTTGTAAATCATAACAGCACACAGATACTTAAATTTTACCTGCACATTTCACCTGAAGAACAACAGGAGCGTTTGAAAGAACGTACACATGATCCTAAAAAAATGTGGAAATACAATGAAAAAGATTTTGATGAAGCAAAACTGTGGAAGAAGTACATGGGATACTACCAGGAATGCTTTAACACCTGTAATAAAGTGCCATGGCATATTGTTCCAAGCGATCAGAACTGGTATAAAGAACATGTAATTGCCACAACAGTGTATGATACGCTTAAGAAGCTGAAGATGCAGTATCCGGGGTTGAAAAAATAAACTTTGAATTTGAATAATATTTTTTCAGATTTGCAGTACAGCTAACATGCAACCTTCTCATCTGCTTACCAGTCTCCAATTTTTAATCAATAAAATCAACTATTATGGGAATGCTTAAAGAATTCAAAGACTTTGCAATGAAAGGCAATGTGGTCGACCTGGCCATAGCTGTTATCATTGGCGGTGCTTTTGGAAAAATTGTTAACTCTTTAATTGAAGACATTATCACCCCGTTATTACTGAAACCTGTATTGGAAGCCGCCGGAGCCGCAAACATTGAAACATGGGCACCGGGAGGCATGCTGTTAGGTAAGTTCATTTCAGCCATCATTTCATTTATTGTAATAGCCTTTGTATTATTCCTGATTATTAAAGGAATGAATGCTGCCAGTAAAAAGAAAGAAGAAGCACCTGCTGCAACGCCGGAAGATATTGTTCTGCTGCGTGAAATTCGGGATGCACTGAAAAAATAAAACGATTCTTTTACGAAATGCGGCATGAACAATGTTCATTGCCGCATTTTATATTCTTACCTCTGCAACGATGGCATTTTATTTGCCGTCATTGAGAATTAAAATAACTCTTATGATTAAAAAAATCTTTCTTACAGCAATCATCACCGTTGCTGCTGCCGGTTTGTATGCCCAGGATCAGCAGGTACAAAAATTAAAAAACGAAGCCAAGCGGGAAATTAAAAAAGATGAAAAGCAAAAAGAAGGCTGGACAAAAGGTGGTGTGTTTAACCTTAACCTCAGCCAGGGAGCCAGTCGTAACTGGGCGGCGGGGGCAGAAAAAGCATCGTTTTCCATTAATGCTCTGGCGAATACATTTGCTTATTATAAAAAGGGGAAGAATTCATGGGATAATACCCTCAATATGCAGTATGGGATTGTGAATGCAACGAGTATAGGAACAAGAAAAAATGATGACCGTATTGATCTGCTTACACGCTATGGCTATCAGCTAAAGAACCCAAAGTGGTACGTTTCTGCATTGGGGAATCTGCGTACGCAATTTACTGATGGATTTGATTATTCAACAACTCCAGGTAAAACACAAAACTCCGGATTCTTTGCTCCTGCATATTTGTTGTTATCTCCCGGTTTATTGTTTAAACCAAATACAACATTTGATGTGTTTGTTTCACCTGTTACAGCAAGGTGGATTATTGTAAATGATGCCAACGCCACTCTGAGGCCGCTGTACAATATTCCGCTCAATAAATCCAGTGTAAATGAAATCGGTGCTTTTTTAACAGCCAATCTTAAAAAGGATCTGGCAAAGAACATCAACCTGGTGAGCAGGCTTGATCTGTTCAGTAATTACCGGAATAATCCGCAGAACGTAGACGTTTTCTGGACAAACGTGATTGGAATGAAAGTGAATAAATACATCGGAATTACCTACGGTTTTGATCTGATTTATGATCATGACGTAAAAAATGTAAAAACCGGGGGGCTGATGGGCACTCAGCTCAAATCTTTATTGGGAGTAGGCTTTACGGCAACTTTTTAGTACGGTTTACTTCCCTACATTTGCAAGTCCCGGAAGTTAATTTTCCGGGACTTGTTCGTTTAAAAATAAATCGCTTTGCAAACAGAATCATACCAGATAAAATTGCCGCAGTTTGAAGGTCCTTTCGACCTGCTGCTTTTTTTTATTGAAAGAGATGAACTGGATATTTATAATATCCCTATCACGAATATCATCAAAGATTTTCTTGCCTTTATTCATAAGAGTGAACAGCTGAACATAGAACTCAGCAGTGAGTTTATTTTGTTTATTTCAACACTTATGCGCATTAAGGCAAAAATGCTGCTGCCAAGAAAAGAAATTGATGACCAGGGAAATGAAATTGACCCACGCCAGGAACTGGTAGATAAAATTCTTGAATACAAACGGTTCAAAGAAGCAAGCCTGCAAATGGCTGAAATGGAAGGGTTGCGAATGCTGATGCTGAAGCGTGGAAATATTGCCAGCGAACTTTCTTCGATTGGTGAAGAAACAGGTGAAGGAACCGAGATACAAACCATCACCATGTTCAAGCTGATGAAAACGTTTGAACGTGTAATGAAAAAACACCACGAACGTTTCAATAAACCGGTACATACAGTAGTTCAGTATAACTATACAATGGAAGGAAGCCGTGAGTATATGTTCAATATGGTGAAACAGGAAAAAATCATGCCTTTTGAAAAATTATTTGATATCTGTGAAAACAGAATTCATGCAATTTTTCTTTTCCTTTCATTGCTTGAACTTTCGCAGCAGCAATACATGAGTTTACTGGTTGGTGAAGGAATGAATAATTTTATTGTTGAGTGGAATGAAAGCAGAGCAGAAGATGCCGAAGATTCGTTTGTTTATCCGCAGAGTCCTGAAGAAGGTAAATAACCGGTTAAAATATCAGAAAGCCTCATTGAAAAAATGGGGCTTTTTCAGCAGATGAGTTGAGAATATTGAAAAATGTATCATTGCGTATGTTGCTGCCATGTTCTGCGAATACACAAATGAATCAATTCTTATTTCGCTCTTCACTGCCGCCCGTAAAAGAAAATAATATCCTCCATTAAACGTTTTCTTTATCCCTTGGTCTGTACCTGTGTAAATAAATAACCACATATTCAAGAATCATGAAAAACCTCACACTGCTATTGCTGTTACTGGCATTTTACGGATGTAAAAAGCCAAACGACCCAAGTCCTCAACCCAATCCGTATGCGGAGATGTATTTTCCACCCCTTACCGGTACTACCTGGGAA
>Ga0138256_10004930_pt1 | contig 14164 bp, 15 predicted proteins | sample KNB2016incub_MG_FD_105486 | JGI IMG/M metagenome (GOLD analysis project Ga0138256, IMG submission 105486) | Active sludge microbial communities from wastewater in Klosterneuburg, Austria - KNB2014incub_MG | ecosystem: Engineered > WWTP > Activated sludge > Unclassified | place: Austria...
CCGTCCATATTGGAGCTCAGTGATTTGGCCAGCGCCAAATGCACCGGCAACAGCATCAACACCCACTCGAAATTTTGCTGGGCCAGAAATGGCAGGAACTGCAGAAAGCCGGCGACCGCAGCCAGAGCGGCAGAAAGCCAAAGCAGGTGATTGAAATACTTGCCGGGATCTTTGTTGCGCAATTTGCACCATGCCCCTGGCAATAGCGTCAATGCGAGCGGAGACATCAATAGCAAATTCGCATTGCGGTAGCCGGCCCAATGCGCGCTGCCAAACCAGACAAACAGCATCAGGCATCCCAACAGTCCCGCACCCAGCCAGAAAATGCCGGCCATACCCGACAACAATCTCGGTGTGCGTTTTGCCAGAAAGAAAATGCCGATAGCCAGGGCAATACCGATCATGAAAGCGGTTTTCTTCCACGGCGGCATGTCTTCCGGCGGCATGGAGAGGCGATGAGGCAGCAATTCTTCCTCTGCACTGACCAAAGGCCTTCCGTCACTCAACTTGATCAAACGCAATGAGTCGCGCAGGCGCATCGGAATAAACGCTTCATCCCAGCGGGAAAGCGGCTTGTCGGCAGCAGGGCCCAGGCCTGCATGAAAGCCCATCGCCATCCATTTTGCAGGCCAGGCAAGTCTCACCGATTCGCCACGATAGGTATTGCCGAGCGAGGGGCTGGATAGCTGCGTCTTGATTTGACCATTCAAAACCGTATCGAGCGAATCCCTCACGCGGGTCGAGCAGTTGGCAGTGAAATAATCATAGGTATAACGCGAATTTTCAGGCTTGGCGTTTTCCTGCAAGGCGAAATACAAATCGCGAATCTGTTTTTGGTCGAGATTCAACCATTGCACGCCAACGCCACGGCCCATGTCGCGATAAGACTGCAAGTCTTCTTCGGTCGGCAATGCGATCAATTGATACTGCATTTTCCCGTTAAGGAAATTGCTGAAGAATCCCGGTTCGCCCATGTCGAAAAAACCGAAATTGAAGGATATGGATTCTTTCGTAGCGGTGTTTTCTATGATGATGGCATCGTGGCCAAAGCGTGCCCAGAACTCCTCGCCAGGAGCCATCGTAATGACGCCCGCACGCAGCGTGGTTTCTGCCGGAGCCGTCTGCGCAAAACCAGGGTTTGAAAACAGGGCCAGAAGAAAAAGCAGCCAGCCCTTACTCATCGGCCTGAATGCTCACGACAAAACTGTGCACCCGGCGCTGGTCGGCACGGCCGACACGGAAATGAAAGCGGCCAACATTCAGCTCTTCCCCGGCTTCGGGCAAATGGCCAATGGCGTCCGTTACAAAACCGCCGATGGTGTCGTATTCGTCGTCCAGAAAGTCGGCGCCAAACTGGTCGTTGAAGTCGGCAATCGGGGTCAATGCATCGACGAGGAATTGTCCGTCGGATTGCGCGGCGATCATTCTGGCTTCATCGGCATCGTCGTGCTCGTCGTCGATTTCGCCGACGATTTGTTCCAGCACATCTTCAATCGTGATGATGCCGGCAACGCCGCCGTGTTCATCAACGACGATTGCCATGTGGTTGCGTGACTGGCGGAATTCCTTCAGCAGGACATTGAGTCTTTTTGATTCGGGAATCAGCACGACTGGGCGCAACAGTTCCCGGATATTGCCCGGGCCACCATCGGCAACGATGCCGCGCAGTAAATCTTTCGCCAGCAAAATACCGAGAATATCGTCCTTGTCATCGCCATGGACAGGGAAGCGGGAATGTCCGGATTCCACCACCATTTTCATCAGATCGATAAATTCCGCACTGATGGGGAGAGACACCATTTGCGATCGCGGCACCATGATGTCGCTGACCTGATGCTCGGAAACGCTGAGTGCGCCTTCCAGCATTTTCAGGGTATCTCCGCTCAGGATGCCGTTTTGTTTGGCATCGCGCAGAATTTCAATGAGGTCTTCGCGGCTTTCGGGTTCGCCCGAAAAGGCGTGACTTAATCGCTCCAGCCAGGAGCGCTTTTCCATGGCGGTACTCCTGTCGTCAGGCATGGGGGTTTGGAAGTAGCCCTGTGGGCGGTGACGCTAGTCTAGCAAATTCATATTTCACTTCGGTTCAATTCTCGCCTTCATAGGGGTCTGCATAGCCCAAATCGGCCAAAATATCCCGCTCCAGCTGCTCCATGAGCAGCGCTTCCCGCTCATCTTCGTGGTCCATCCCCAGCAAATGCAGTACTCCGTGTACGGTGAGATGGGCATAATGCGCCGCCAGGGTTTTGCCTTGTTCCTTGGCTTCCTTGGCCACGACCGGCGCACAAATCACCAGATCGCCAAGTAGCGGCACATTCACGCCTTCCGGCAAATCAGCGGGAAAGCTCAGTACATTGGTCGGGTAGTCTTTTCCGCGGTAATGCCGATTGAGGGAGCAACCTTCTTTCTGGTCGACGATACGGATTGCCAGGTCGGCCTTTCTAATCCGGCCTTTTACTGCCGCCGTTGCCCATTTCTTGAAGCTTTGGGCCGACGGAATGCCTGCGCGGGGCAGTCCATAGCTGACGCTGACATCAAATTGAATCGGGCCGCGGGTCATTGTCTATCCTCTGTCGGTCTTGCACAGTCAGACGTTTCGGCTGCCTGTGGATTATAACATTGCCGAATTCTGAGCTTTACATCTCGCAAAGTGCAAGCTTGAATTAGCTTGCGTGGGTAAATGAAAGCTGTGCTTGGGCCGGCCGGGAGACAATCATCGATTGTTGATGTCGAGATTGTGTATGCGCTTTTGCACTGATGTGACTATGGATTTTTTGATGGCCTTGCCGAATAAAAGCATGTGGCAGATCGCTGTTTTTTCCGGCGGAACGCGATAAAATATGCAGCCAGCGCAAACGCTGCCGTGACCGAATCATGCTGTTTCCGGTATGAGTCGCTTAAAAATCACCTCTCGTATTTGAAGCGAAGTGGCCAGTAGGCTTCTTCGCTCTGCTTATGTGCCGCCTATCGGAGCTCCATAATGAAACACCTGATTTCCATCATCACACTCGCAGCTTTTCTAACTACAACGACTGCGCATGCAAAAAATCCGAAGGATTTGCCGACGCCAATAGTTTCGAGTGTGCCAATGGAATTGCGCATAATCCAGCGCGAAATTTACGTTGAAGTACCGAACAACGGTGCCGGTGCCGCATTTCTAATCGGCGGGGTAGTAGGCGCTCTTGCCGGCGCAGCGATCAACAAAGCTACGGTTGCCGGTGCCGAAAAAAGAGTGTCCGAGATTCGTAATCAGCTGATTGATTATAACTTCCAGAAACAATTTGAAACTGCATTTCGCGAAAAAGCCAACATGCAAGCGCTGCACCAGAACCAGGAAATCAAGTTGTTGCATACGACCTATGCCGCAGACGCCGGCGACAAGTCGGCGAGCATCGGGAAAAACGTGCTTGTCGTGCAGCCTTCTTATTTGATTAACAACAAGTTTGATCAAGTAAGTGTCCGGATTGCAGTTTGGCTAATGGATCGTGAAATCAAAAGCAACGGCAAAATAAAAACCAGAATCACCAATATGCGTAATTTCAAGTATGTGGTGCTATTGGACTCAAACGATAAAGACAGCGCAACAGAGACAGCAAAGGCGGTTGCAGAACTTGGCACTGATCAGTTGGTGACCATTGTTGACCGCAGCATTGATGGCGCTATCGAGTTGTTCAATCTGAGCATGACGGCCGATGTCAAAGCGCAATTGGCCAAGGGCGGAAAAATAGCACTTTACGACGTATTGGGAGAACAGGTGCGGGGCACGATTATCGCAAAGACTTCAGATTCGCATGACGTTTTCTTTCAGAGGGGTTCGCCGCAAAGTATCAACGGCTTTAATAATTTCATGTCATTTTCCCGATCTTCGGAACTCGGAATCAATGTGGCAGGCAGTGCGCCTTGATACGCAGTGCCGCTTTCGCCTCATTGATACTGCTCTCTGGCTGCGTGACGCATGAAAAGAAAATTGTAGACGCAGAGATATCAAGGCATCTTGCTGCGTCGAGCCCCAAAAGTAGCGGTACTTGCCAGTCAGGCTTCGTGACAGTGTCTGATGGCAGAACGGATATCGGGATGGGCGCAGTCATTGGATTGGACGCCACGCTTGCGGATGCAAAGTCGGTGCTCTCTACCGAGTTGCGGCGTGCGGGCGTGAATGTTCGGGAATCACAATCGGACGCAATCAAGCTCACGTTGAAACATGTCAATCTGAGCCAGCAATATGAATCACGAAGTATCAGCGTTGTCGTTATCGTGGAAGTTCCGGGGTATCCCCAGAAAATTATCCGTAGCAGTGAGACAAGTGTTATCTGGGCCGGCAAGACCGTGGAAACAGAAAAGGCGATAGCAAAAGTGTTTCGGCGTACGGTGGGTCAGATTGTGGATTATCTAAATGCCACTTGTGCCAGACCTGCCGAGAAAAAATGATTTATTGCACGCCGGGAGATACTTGCCGGATGGCCTGCAGTTTCTTGCCAAGTTTCATTTTCAAGAAATGCAGGTCTTTTTCCCTGTAATTGACGAGAAACGCGGTCTCCGCCGATCGCAATATCGGTAAATCACTGGCGGTATCGCTATACGCTTTCTTGTATGGAGGCAGATAACCATTTCTGATCAGTTCGGAAAGCTTCACTTCGCCATTGCATTGCACGGCCGAAATCATCCCGCCGAAAAATCGCGCGCTTTGCGATGTCACCAGTCCGACCTGGTTTTCCATGCCGAGCCGGCGGATGAATGCGCTTGCCATTTCATGGCCGGCACCCGTCGCAATGACAACCTTCTTTCCTTCCGCAATATCCTTTCGACATTCGGAAAGCACGGGCTCAATCGGATTGATCCGGTATTGCTCGATGAATTGTTCCAGAATTTCCGAATAGCCCGACTCCGTCATGCCCACGCTGGCAATCCATAAATATATGGAGACACCAAGTCGCCTGAGCGACGGGATATGCAACATCGGATAGGCGAAGGGCGCCACCAAAGCAGAAAGCACCAGTCGACCGATACTCGCCCTGATGCGTTGCTTGATAAAGGCACCACCGCAATCGCCGCGGAACAAGGTGCCATCCATGTCGTAGACGACGATTTCCGTTTCCGGATTATTTGTCGGCATTGTCGTTGGTGGCATCCCGGGCGTCATAGGCACGCACGATCTTCGCTACCAATGGGTGGCGCACGACGTCTTTGGCCTCGAAGAAAGTAAAGCTGAGGCCGTCGACGTTTCTAAGCACGTCGATGGCATCGCGTAAACCGGATTTTTGATGTTTCGGTAAATCGATCTGGCTCATGTCGCCGGTGATAACGGCGGTAGAGCCGTAGCCGATTCTTGTCAGAAACATTTTCATCTGCTCGATGCTGGTGTTTTGCGCTTCATCCAGAATGACGTAGGCATCGTTCAAGGTGCGTCCGCGCATGTAAGCCAGCGGCGCGATTTCAATGACGTTGCGTTCCAGCAACTTGATGACTTTGTCGACGCCAAGCATTTCGTAAAGTGCATCGTAAAGCGGGCGCAGATAGGGATCGACTTTCTGGGAAAGATCACCCGGCAGAAAGCCGAGTTTTTCCCCGGCTTCGACGGCGGGACGCACCAGTAAAATCCTCTGTACGCGCGATTCATTCAAGGCTTCCACGGCCGACGCCACGGCAAGATAGGTCTTGCCGGTGCCGGCGGGACCGATGCCGAAGTTGATATCGTGTGTCGCAATGGCGTGCAGGTATTTTGCCTGGTTTTCGCCCCGGCCTTTCACCACGCCGCGCTTGACCTTGATCACGACTTCCTGCGGCGAAAATTCGGGTGCGGAAAAACGCTGGTATTCGGCCGTTCCCAATCGAACATTCAAGCCTTGAAGATCGATGGTTTCTTCCTCGGTCTCGGAATAACACTTCTTGATGAAACGTTCTGCGGCATCCACCGCTTTCTGGTCGCCGGAGATGCGGAATACATTGCCGCGGTTGGCAATTTCCACGCCCATCCGCAATTCGATTTCGCGCAGATGTTCGTCGAAGGGGCCGCATAGATTGGCAAGGCGTTCGGGATTGTCCGGGCTGAGAGTAAAGTCGTTGTGGTTGGCTTGGGTCATATGTCCAGACTGGAGTTTTCGTGCTTGATCGGGTTGCGGTTATTTCGTCGCGTAAAGCTGGTTGCGCATTTTCTCGATATCCATTTTATGGATGCGGCGTTCGATGTTTTTCCAGATGACGTGGTATTCATATTCGCCTTTTTTCATTTCGGCAATGGCGGCATCTTTAGTCCAGCCCTGGATGATCATGCGGTAACTTGCCATCATCAATCCGGTGCGGTCGGCGCCGTGCGTACAGTGCACCAGAATCGGCTGGTTGGCCGGATCATTCATGATTCTTAAAACCGCGAGAATGTCTTCTTCTTCGATATCCCAGGTGTACAGGGGATAGCGTTTGAACGAAACGCCCGGCGTTGAGTGCAGGGGTTCGTCCTTGTCGCGCTTGCGGAAACTCAAGACGGTCTTGATGCCGAGTTGCGCAATGGCGCTGCCGCTGTTCTTGTCCGGCTGTGCACTCCGATAAATCATCGGTGTCACTTGATGAAGATTCGACAGGCCTTTTATATCAAGCGGGACGGCCCATTCGGCCGGGCGAGTGGATGCGGCGCCAGCCGAGTCCCTGGCAAACGAATCAGGCGCCGACGTAAACAGGAAACAAAAAACGAGGAGTGGGAAAATATATTTCATGGCAGTTCGCATTTTTTAGTGCTTAATCCTGCTCAAGCGGCTTCAGTTTCGTTGATCACCAGACGACCACGCAGTGAATTGGTCATCGCATCGGTAATCAACACATCGACAAACTGTCCGATCAAGCGCGGGTGGCCGATGAAATTGGTGTAACGCATGTTTTCGGTGCGGCCCGTCAACTCACCTTCATGCTTCTTGCTTTTGCCTTCGACCAGAATCCGCTGCGTGGTGCCGATCATGGCATTCGAAATATTGCGGGCATTGTTGGTGATGGTGTTTTGCAATTGATTCAGGCGCGCGTGTTTGACTTCATCGGAGTTCTCGTCCGGCAAGTTGGAAGCCGGTGTTCCCGGACGCTTGGAATAAATAAACGAAAAGCTTTGATCGAAGCCGATGTCGTTGATCAACTTCATCGTCGCATCAAAGTCTTTGTCGGTTTCGCCCGGAAAGCCCACGATGAAATCGGATGAAATCGTGATATCGGGCTTCGCTTCGCGCAACTTGCGGATTTTTGCCTTGTATTCAAGTGCGGTGTGATTGCGCTTCATCGCCGTCAAGATGCGATCCGAGCCCGATTGCACCGGCAAGTGCAGAAACGATGCCAGTTCCGGCACATCGCGATGGGCTTCGATTAAAGAGTCGCTGAATTCCATCGGGTGCGAGGTGGTATAGCGAATTCGGCCGATGCCTTCGATTTGCGCAATGGCACGAATCAGCAAAGCCAGGTCGGCTTTGTCGTCCGATTCAAACATGTTGCCGCGATAGGCATTGACGTTCTGGCCAAGTAGATTAACTTCGCGAACGCCTTGGGCGGCAAGCTGCGAGACTTCCAGCAGGACATCGTCAAACGGGCGCGAAACTTCTTCGCCGCGTGTGTAGGGCACCACGCAGAAGGAACAATACTTGCTGCAGCCTTCCATGATCGATACGAAAGCGGTGGGGCCTTCAGCGCGAGGCTCGGGCAGGCAGTCGAATTTCTCGATTTCGGGGAATGAAATATCAACCTGCGGCAAGCCGGTTTCGCGTTTGGCATCGATCATTTGCGGCAAACGGTGCAGGGTTTGCGGCCCAAATACGAGATCGACGTAAGGAGCGCGCTTGATGATCGCATCGCCTTCTTGCGAAGCCACGCAGCCACCGACACCGATCACAAGGTTCGGTTTGTCCTTCTTGAGCTGTTTCCAGCGGCCCAGTTGGCTGAAGACTTTTTCCTGGGCTTTTTCGCGAATCGAGCAGGTGTTGACCAAGATGACGTCGGCCTCGGCCTCGTTATCGGTCAGTTCCAGGCCGTGTTCGGCCGCGAGTACATCTGCCATCTTGTCCGAGTCGTACTCGTTCATCTGGCAGCCGTGGGTTTTAATGAATAACTTGCCTGAGGCAGGTATCCCGGTCATGGCGCTTAATCCGGTCGGGAGGAAAGGGAAGCTATTTTAGCCTCAAGCTGGCCCTAATCCATCATAAATCTGCTCTAAACACTTGGAATTTATGAAAAATAGGGAGAAACTGCGGGCTATGCGTAGATTCAGTCTCCTCATATTGCTGTTCGGATGGGCTGCTGCAGCGAATGCCGGCAATCTCTACCGTTGTGTCGGCAGTGATGGCATTCCGAACTACACAAGCAAGAAAGTCGCCGGTGCCGAATGTAAAGTCGTCGCGAAGACGACTCCGGAACACGCTAACGCAAATCCTGCGCCTGTTGCTCCGGCACCTCCGGCCATGCAGGCGGCGGCTGGATCGTCTGCCGCCACGAACTCGGTGGCCGTGACGTCCAATTCCCCTGCTTCAAAACAAACCAGCGCCGCCGCACCGAAATTTTTGCGGATGGGTTATTCAACAACCTATTCCTATGTTGATGCCAATGGCGTCACCAATTACAGCAATACTCGTCCCAAGGGAGTTGGCAGCGTCAAAGTCATCCGGAGCGAATACGCGATTTTTTCGCAGCCCTCCTGTTATGCCTGCGGCCTCGCCACTTCCTATAGTTTTGGCTCGGTCAAGCTCAATACCGCCGCTTTTTCTTCGGAAATCAAAGCGGCGGCCCTTGCTTACGGTGTTGAAGAAGCGGTCGTTCGAGCCATTATCCATGCCGAATCGGCATACCGCCCGCACGTGCAATCGCACAAAGGTGCGCAGGGCTTGATGCAATTGATTCCGGCGACGGCGAAACGTTTTGGTGTCAACGACTCCTTCGATCCGGCCCAGAATATCAATGGCGGCGTGCAGTACCTAAGCTGGCTGCTTCGGCGCTACAAGCAGGATCTGACTCTCGCAGCCGCTGCTTATAACGCAGGCGAAGGCGCCGTGGACCGTTACGGCGGCGTCCCGCCATACAAGGAAACTCGCCTTTATGTCGCGCGAGTGGGGCAGTTGGCCGAGCGTTACAGAAAGGCTCTTTGAAGTAAGGAATAGGACTTCACGTTTTTATCCGTTGTCGCCTGCTTAGGCCATCCGTTACAATATGCTGTCTTGTGGGTCGGGGGTTGACCTGCATCTATCTTTCATTTTAGACAGCATCGGAGCGCCTAATGGCCAACGAAGAAGTCAGCAGTACCCGTCGTAATTTGCTCATCGCCACCGGAGTTGTCGGTGCGTTTGGCGTGGCCGGTGCCTCTGTTCCTTTCATCAGCTCATTCCAACCGAGTGCACGGGCAAAAACTGCCGGCGCTCCAGTGGATGTGGATATCAGCAAAATCGATAACGAACCCGGCATGCGCATGATTGTGCAGTGGCGCGGCAAGCCCGTCTGGATTTTCAAACGCACCAAAGAGCAACTGGCGGCATTGCCAGGTCTCGACGGTATGTTGCGTGATCCTAAGTCTGACAACGTTGACCAGACCCCGGCGTTCGCCAAGAACGAAGCGCGCACGATCAGCGGCAAGGAAAACATCGCGGTGATCGTCGGTGTTTGCACCCATCTGGGGTGCTCGCCAACATTCGTGCCCGAAATGCTGCCGCAGGCATTTGATTCGGAGTGGAAAGGCGGCTTCTACTGCCCTTGTCACCAATCCCGTTTCGATTTGGCTGGCCGCGTGTACCAGGGTGTCCCGGCGCCTTCCAATCTTGAAATCCCGCCGTACCATTTTGTTGACGAGAACAAGATTATCGTTGGCGTACCTCCACAGGGAGCGGCTTAATGAATAAGATAGACAAGGCAGTTGCCGGCCTCACGGGTTGGTTTAACGAACGCGCGCCTGGCTTCGTGCCGGCCTACAAAAAGCATATGTCGGAGTACTACGCTCCGAAAAACTTCAATTTCTTCTATTACTTCGGTTCTCTGGCACTGTTGGTGCTGGTAAACCAGATCGTTACCGGTATCTTCCTGACGATGCATTTCAAGCCTTCGGCAGCGGAAGCGTTTGCCTCGGTCGAATACATCATGCGCGATGTACCGGGCGGCGACATTATTCGTTATATGCACTCGACCGGTGCCTCGCTGTTCTTCATTACCGTTTATTTCCACATGTTCCGCGGACTTATCTACGGTTCCTACCAGAAACCACGTGAGCTGGTCTGGGTGCTGGGCGTGTTGATCTTTCTGGTACTGATGGCCGAAGCCTTCCTCGGTTATGTGCTGCCGTGGGGTCAAATGAGCTACTGGGGCGCACAGGTAATCATCAATCTGTTTGGTGCCGTGCCCGTGATTGGCCCGGAGCTGACCGAGTGGATCCGTGGTGACTATCTGGTTTCCGATGCCACCATCAACCGATTCTTTGCACTTCACGTGATCGCATTGCCGCTGGTTATTCTCTTGCTGGTTGTATTGCATCTCGGTGCCTTGCATGAGGTTGGATCGAACAACCCCGAAGGCGTCGACATCAAGAAAGTCAAAGATCCGGAAACCGGCAAATATGCCGATGGCATTCCTTTCCACCCGTATTACACGGTGAAAGATCTGTTCGGCGCCGGCTTCTTCCTGACGATTGCCGCCTTCATCCTGTTCTTCGCTCCGACCTTTGGTGGATTGTTCCTGGAGTACGATAACTTTATTCCGGCAGATCCATTGGTTACGCCAGCGCACATCAAGCCAGTCTGGTACTTCACGCCTTATTACGCCATGTTGCGTGCGATTCCGGACAAGTTCTTCGGCGTCGTGGTGATGGGTGCCGCTACCCTGATCCTGTTCGTACTGCCATGGCTTGACCGCAGTCCGGTGAAGTCAATTCGCTATCGCAGCACCTTCAGCAAGGTAATGATCGCGCTGTTCACGGTTTCGTTCCTGACCCTGATGTGGTTGGGTATGCAATCCGGTAGTGCAACGCAAACGATGGTTGCTCGCGTACTGACCGCATTCTATTTTGGCTTCTTCATCTTTATGCCTTGGTGGAGCCGTATCGGCGAAACCAAACCAGTTCCTGACCGGGTGACCATGCATGACTAAGATTCGCTTTCTATTATTGAGTCTGTTGCTCGCCCCGGGGCTGGCATTGGCTGCCGGCGGCACTGCCCCGATGAAATCCGCACAAGTGGATCTGGATGACAAGGCAGCACTTCAACGTGGTGCCTCGCTGTTCATGAGCTACTGCTCGGGTTGCCATGCGATCAGCTATCAGCGCTACTCGCGAATTGCGCAAGATCTTGATCTGACGCCGGAGCAAGTCGAACAAAATCTGATCTACAACGATCAAAAAATCGGTGAAACCATCAAAACCGGCATGAATCCGGCAGATGGCCAGGCCTGGTTCGGTAAAGCTCCGCCTGATCTCAGTGTTGTATCGCGGGCCAAAGCGCAAGGCGCCGACTGGGTCTATAACTATCTGATCTCGTTCTATGTCGATGATTCTCGCCCGATGGGATGGAACAATACGGTGTTCCCTGGCGCCTCGATGCCTCATGCATTGTGGGAATTGCAGGGTATGCAGCATGCTAAAACCGAGCCCAAGCACAAAAATGCGAAAGGCGAGCCGCAAAGCTGCACGATGGGCGAATACAAAGGCGAATGCATCATCGGCTTTGAACTGGCCGAGTCTCCGAAGCCACGTTTAAGCCCTGAACAATATGACCGCGTTGCCAAAGACATTACGTCGTTCCTTGCCTACGTCGGCGAGCCTGGCGCTGCCAAACGCGAATCCATCGGTGTATGGGTCGTACTGTTTCTTGCCTTCTTCACTTTCGTCGCCTATTTGCTGAAAGTCGAGTACTGGCGCGACGTTCACTAAAGCATCTTCGAAGTCTTGCATCGACCGCCGGATTGTCATCAGTCCGGCGGTTTTTGTTTTTGATGTCCGGTTTGCCAGTGCAGCAATCGTTACTTCTTGTAACAAAGGCTTGCGAAGTCTCTAGCATTTGGGGCAACGTAAGGGCTTGAGGTGCTGACAGGGTGTCATCGCTTCGGCAGTCGAGGAAAGCTTATGGTTACCAGTGTTCGTTTACGCAATACGCTAAGCCTGTTTTCCGCACGTGATTGCGTGGTCTGCCATCGAGTCCGACTGGTTCTTGCCGCCAAAGGCGTCTCTTACGAATTGATCCCGGTCGATGTCGCCAATCCGCCTGAGGATCTGGTTGATCTGAATCCCTATCATTCCGTTCCAACACTGGTCGAGCGTGATTTGGTGCTGTATTCGGCGGGTGTGATCAGCGAGTATCTGGACGAGCGTTATCCGCACCCGCCGCTAATGCCGGTGGATCCATTGTCGCGGGCAAGAATTCGACTGGCGATGCAGCGACTCGAAATAGACTGGGTTCCGCAGGTGCAGGCAATGCAGGCGGGTACCAAATCACAGGCCGAGACCGGCCGAAAGCGGATGAAAGAGTTGCTGATGCAATCGCTGCCCTTGTTCAAGGCATCGAAGTTTTTTCTCAACCCCGAGATGAGTCTCGCCGACTGCGCCCTGGCGCCTATCATCTGGCGTTTGCCCAACCTCGGGGTGGAGCTGAACAAAGACCTTAAAATTATTGACGATTACGGCATGCGGATATTCCGCAACCCGGGTTTTATGCGTAGTCTGACCCCTGAAGAAAAAGTATTGCGCGAGTTGAACTAGTGTCCGAGAAAACCCCCACCATGAATTCGAATCGGCCATATTTACTGAGGGCACTAAACGAATGGATCAACGATAACGAGATGACTGCCCATCTCCTGGTCGATGCCACGCGCGAAGGTGTGCAAGTGCCGCGTTCAGCTGTAAAAGAGGGACGCGTAGTCTTGAACATCGCCCCGCGAGCAGTGGCGCATCTGGATTTGAATAATCGCGAAGTTCGCTTTAATGCCCGTTTTGGCGGCGTAAGTCAGCTCGTAATCGTGCCGATGACTGCCGTGCTTGCCATCTACGCGCTGGAAACCGGGCAGGGCATGATGTTGCCCGACGACGGCATGATGATGCATGAAGAAAACCCCGATGATATGCCCGATCCGCCGGACAGCAACGGCGAAGGTACGAAGAAAAACGTCTCGCATTTGCGAGTGGTGAAGTAACTTCCGGCATCTGTCGGCCACTTACTGGTGACTTACGATGGATTCGTCATCCTTGGGCATTGGGCCCACCAGGCCCACAAGTTCAGTACCCAGTAAAACGACATGGCCGGCGTAGCGGTCGTCGCCATTGTGCGAATACTCAAATCGAAATTTACGCTCCCAGCCAAGCCAGCCATTGCTGTTTCGGCGAATGCGAATCCCGATCATATGCGCACTCTGATCGAGCCACTGCACCCCTGCACGCTGGCAGGAGCGTTGGCCGTAAAGCAAGGCCATCTCGGCTGCCGAGCGTCCCGAAGACCAGAAAAGACCGGCCGGTATGGCCAAAAACATCAACACTAATATCGTATCCATGCCGCAAGTGTGTGTAAGCTGTCTTCATTCGGCAAGGCCTACCCCCTGCCGATTTTCACAAAGCACGGATAAGATATGGGGCAAGGGCCAGGTGATGGCCCTCAATAATTCGCAGGAGAGCGAGAATGAAGCTGGTTTTTCCCAATGGTGAACATGGACAGGTACTGTTAAACCCAGGTGTTAATCGCATAGGTTCCAGCGCAGAAGCTGCGGTGGTCCTGACGGTCCCGGGCATTGCACCTGAGCACTGCACTATTCATGTCACGCAAACCGGCGCAAATCTTCAGGTGCCATCGACTGGCGGTCCGGTGGAAGTTAACGGCAAGCGTGTTGCGGATTTGATGGCTTTGCGTGCGGGCGATACCTTGATGATTGGTCCGGTGCAAGCGCGTTTCATGGTGGTTGAAGTGGCTAAAAGCGCTTCAGTTCCCAGCGGCAACCCCGATGAAGATTCCGGTGCGACACGAGTCCGCATGGCGGTACCAAAATATGTATTGCGCGGTGTTTCGGGAGCGGTCTTCAGCAAGGTGTATCCGGTAGCAGGTCCTGTTGTTATTGGCCGAGCGGCAGAATGCGATATCTCGGTGCCAGCCGATGAAATTTCCCGTCGCCATGCATTGGTCAAGCCTACGCCGGATGGTTTGTCGGTTGAGGATCTTGGTTCTTCGAACGGTACCTACATCAATAACAAACG
>Ga0138256_10004931_pt1 | contig 14164 bp, 14 predicted proteins | sample KNB2016incub_MG_FD_105486 | JGI IMG/M metagenome (GOLD analysis project Ga0138256, IMG submission 105486) | Active sludge microbial communities from wastewater in Klosterneuburg, Austria - KNB2014incub_MG | ecosystem: Engineered > WWTP > Activated sludge > Unclassified | place: Austria...
ATCTCGGCGCGCTCGAAGAACGACTGGCCGCCGGACAGCGCGTAGGGGATTTTCTGGTCGCGCAGATGCTGCTCGAAGGCGCGCGCCTGGTGGTTGCCGCGATAGAGGATGGCGTAGTCGCCCCACTTGCCGCGATGTTCGAAGCGGTGCGCCGCCAGCTTCATCACCACCTGCTCGGCTTCCTGTTCGCTGTCGGCCACGGCGTTGACCTGGATGGCGTCGCCATGCCCGAGGTCGGACCAGAGGCGCTTCTCGAACAGCTTGGTGTTGTTGCCGATGAGGCTGTTGGCGGCCTTGAGGATGCGGGTGGTCGAGCGGTAGTTCTGCTCGAGCTTGACCACCTTGAGCTGCGGGTAGTCGGCCTGCAGGGTGCGCAGGTTCTCCACATCGGCGCCGCGCCAGGCGTAGATGGCCTGGTCGTCGTCGCCCACCGCCGTGAAGGAGGCGCGCGGGCCGGCGAGCTGGCGCAGCAACTGATACTGGGTGCGGTTGGTGTCCTGGTATTCGTCCACCAGCAGATAGCGCAGGCGGCCCTGCCAGCGCGCGACGGCTTCGGCATCCTGCGCGAACAGCCGCACCGGGAGGCGCAGGAGATCGTCGAAATCCACCGCCTGGTAGGCCGTGAGCGCGCGTTCGTAGTCGGCGTAGAGGCGCGCCGCCGCCAGCTCCAGTTCGTCGACGGCGAGTGCGGGTGCCGCAGCCGGTTCGACCAGGGCGTTCTTCCATCCCGAGATGCGCCACTGCAGGCGCCTGAGCCGGGCCTTGTCGGCTTCCTTCGCCAGCTCGGCCAGCACCGAAGCGGCATCGGCGGCATCGAAGATGGAAAACTGCGGCTTGAGGTGCAGCAGCCTCGCCTCCTGCCGCAGGATGCGCACACCGAGGGCGTGAAAGGTGGAGACGTTGAGCGCCGCGAGCGACTGCCCGGCGAGCAGCTTGCCGGCGCGCTCGCGCATTTCCTTCGCCGCCTTGTTGGTGAAGGTGATGGCGGCGATGTGCTCCGGCCGATAGCTGCACTGCTCGACCAGATAGGCGATTTTCTGCGTGATGACGCGCGTCTTGCCCGAGCCGGCGCCGGCCAGCACGAGCAGCGGCCCGTCGAGATAGCGCACGGCTTCGCGCTGTGCAGGGTTGAGGAGGTCGGACATGGCAGGAGGCAGGGCGGCGCAAAGCCCGCCGCGGAGCTTAGCGGGTCGCGCCGGGGGCCTTTCGCAACTGCGCGCCGGCGCGCGCCGGAACGGGGATGACAGCCAAGGGCAAAGCGATGAGAATGCGCGGTGGGAACGCCATGTTGGTCACCGGAACGATCACGGGGTATTCTCGCACGGATGCCGGGAAAGGAGAGCCGATGGGCGCACCGAGCTGGAAGCAGTATTTCATCTACCAGTCCGACTACCAGCACTGGGCCGACGAGGTGCTGTTCGAATGCCTCGGCCGCCTCGACCCCGCCGCGCTGTTGGAGCCGCAGGGGCTGTTTTTCGGCACGATCCACCACACCATCGACCACATGCTTGTCGTCGCCGAACTGTGGCGGCTGCGCCTGCAGGGGGAAAGCCCGATCGTCGACCTGAAGGCGCTGCACCACCCGGACTGGCGCGAACTGAAGGCGGGGTTGCGGCAGGAGACGCGCGAACTGCAGCACTGGCTGGAGCGCCGCACCGACCCCTTCTTCGAGTCCGAAATCGCTTATCGCAGCATCGACGGCAAGGAACGCCGCAACTGGGTGCGCGACGTCCTCACGCACATGATGGCGCACCGGGTACATCACCGCGGCCAGGTCTCGGCCGTCATCACCCGGCTGGGTGGTCCGGCGCCGGAAATGGATTACATCTACTACAAGCGCTCGGTCGACGCCGCCCTCGGGCAGGCGCGCTGAAGGCACCTCACAGCAGGGGCCGCAGCCGCGCGTCGAGCTGCGCCGCACCGAGGCGGCCGAGGTGCGCCAGGCGCAGCACCCCGTTGCGGTCGATCAGGTACAGCGTCGGCGTCCCCTTGACCGCGCCGAACGCCTGCAGGTGCGCCGGCGCGCGCATGGCGACGGGGAAGTCATACTCGTTGTCCTTCCAGAATTCCTCGAGGGTGAAGCGGTCGGCGTCGACCGACAGGGCGAGGATTTCGAAGCCGCGCTTGCGGTGCTTGTCGTAGAGCGCCTGCAGTTCGGGCAGTTCCTTCTGGCAGGCACCGCACCAGCTCGCCCAGAACACCACCAGCACCACCTTGCCGCGCAGGGCCGCGGCGGGCAGCGGCCGCCCGTCGAGCAGCTGCGTGTCAAACGGCTGCACCGTCTGGCCGGGAACGGGTTGGGCCTGCACCGCCGCAGCAAGGCAAATCATCGACGCAAACAGCAGCCGGCGCAGCATGGCGGCCAGCTTCAGGCCACGCCGGCCAGGTGCGCCTGCCGGTCGGCGTGGTAGCTGGAGCGCACCATCGGTCCGCAGGCGGCATGCGAGAAACCCATCGCCCGCGCTTCCTGCTCGAAGCGCGCAAAGGCGTCGGGGTGGACGTAGCGCAGCACCGGCAGGTGGTGGGCCGAGGGCGCCAGGTACTGGCCGAGGGTGAGCATGTCGACGCCGTGCGCGCGCAGGTCGCGCATCACCTGGAGGATCTCCTCATCGGTTTCGCCGATGCCGAGCATCAGGCCGGACTTGGTCGGCAAGGCGGGATGGCGCGCCTTGCACTCGCGCAGCAGGGCCAGCGAGTGGGCGTAATCGGCGCCGGGACGCGCCTGGCGGTAGAGCCGCGGCACCGTTTCCAGGTTGTGGTTGAAGACGTCGGGCAGCGCCGCCGCAAGTGTGTCCAGCGCGATTTCCATGCGGCCGCGGAAATCCGGCACCAGGACCTCGATGCGCGTGGCCGGCGAGTCCTGCCGCACGGCGCCGATGCACTCGGCGAAATGGCCGGCACCGCCATCGCGCAGGTCGTCGCGGTCGACGCTGGTAATGACCACGTGGCGCAATTTCATGGTCGCGACCGTTGCCGCCAGCTTGGCCGGCTCCCCTGCATCGGGCGGCAGCGGCTTGCCGTGGCCGACGTCGCAGAACGGACAGCGGCGTGTGCACAGGTCGCCAAGGATCATGAAGGTGGCCGTGCCATGGCCGAAGCACTCGCCGATGTTCGGACAGGACGCCTCCTCGCAGACCGTATGCAGGGCAGCCTCGCGCAGGATGCGCTTCACTTCGCCGAAGCGCGCCTGGCCGGCGCCGGCCTTGACGCGGATCCAGGCGGGCTTCTTCAGCGGCGCGGCCGCCGGCACGACCTTGATCGGAATGCGTGCGGTCTTCGCCTCGCCGCGCTGCTTTTGGGGTCTTTCCGTGCTCATCGTTCGATTTCCCGCGACAACTGCAACAGGAGCGCTTCGCCGATCTCCGCCCAGCCCTGCGCTACGCCGAGGTCGGCCAGGCGTGCGACCCGCAGCCCGGGGTAGCCGCAGGGGTTGATCGCCGAAAAGGGGGCGAGTTCCACGTCCACGTTCAAGGCCACGCCATGATAGCAACAGCCGTTCCTGACGCGCAGCCCGAGCGCGGCAACCTTGGCGCCGGCGACGTAGACCCCCGGCGCGCCGGCGGTGCGCTCGCCGCGGATGCCGTGCGCCGCCAGCAGCGCGATCACCGCCTGTTCGATGCGGGCCACCAGGCCGCGGACTTTGAAGGGGCGCCGTCCCAGGTCGAGCATCAGGTAGGCGACCGCCTGGCCCGGCCCATGGTAGGTGATCTGGCCGCCGCGGTCGACCTTCACCAGCGGGATGCCGGTCTCGCGCAACAGGTGCTCGGGCCGGCCCGCCAGGCCCTGCGTGAAGACGGGCGGATGCTCGACCAGCCATATTTCGTCCGGCGTGCCGGCATCGCGCCGCGCAGTGAAGGCCTGCATGGCGCGCCAGGTCGGCTCGTAGTCGGCGCGCCCGAGGCGACGCAGGAGGATCCGTCCCGCGCCCGCTTCCGTTTCCGCGGCAGGGCCGGAATGGCTCACAGCACGACCTTGACCGCGGGATGGGCGGTCAGTTCGCGATAGAGCGCGTCGAGCTGTTCGCGCGAGACGGCGCGGATGGTGCAGGTCAGGGCAAGGTAGCCGCCTTTCGCGCTGGTGCGCATCTCCATGCCGGCGGCGTCGAAATCCGGCGCATGGCGCAAGACCACGTCGAGCACCGCCTGGGCGAAGCCGTCCTCGCACCGGCCCATGATCTTGAGCGGGAAATCGCAGGGGAAAGCCAGAAGGGACGTGTCACTCACCGCCGCGCATCGCCGTCGCCTTGAAGGCCTGGTACCAGTCGTACATCCTGCGGAAGCATGGCCCCGGCGCACCGCTGCCCACCGGGCGGCCGTCGAGTACGGTGATCGGCAGCACCTCCTTGGTCGATGAGGTCATCCACAACTCGTCGGCGGCGCGCATCTCGGCTTCGGCGATGTTGCGCACCTCGGCCGGCATCCCGTTGGCGGCGGCCAGCTCCAGCACCACATCGTAGGTGATGCCGGGCAGCATCAGATGGTTCTTCGGCGGCGCCAGCAGCACGCCATTCCTGACAGCGAAGATGTTCGACGCCGCGCCCTCGATCAGGCAGCCGTCCCGCAGCAGCAGGGTCTCGACGCAGCCCGCGTCGACGGCCAGCTGCCGCAACAGGCAGTTGGCGAGCAGGGAGGTCGCCTTGAGGTCGCAGCGAAGCCAGCGGAAGTCGGCGGCGGAAATCGCCGCGATGCCGGTCTCGCGCAGAGCCGGTGGTGGTGTCGTCAGGGGCTCCGACATGAGGAACGCGGTCGGCACCGCAACGGCCGGGAAGGCGTGGTTGCGCCGGGTGTCGGCACCGCGCGTCACCTGGAGGTAGACCGACTGGTCCTCGGGCTCGTTGCGGGCGATGATTTCTCCGACCAGGCGGGCCCACTCGGCGTCGCCGAACGGGTTGGCAATGCGCACGCCGGCGAGGCTTGCCCCCAGGCGACGCAGGTGCTCGGGCAGGCGAAAGGCGCGGCGCGAGTACACCGGAATGACCTCGTACACGCCGTCACCGAAGAGGAAGCCGCGATCCATCACCGAAACCTTCGCCTCCGCCACCGGCATGAACTCACCATCGAGGTAGACAACGCTCATTGGACAGCCCTCCCTCCCATCCGCTCACCGATGCGGGCAACGCCGGCGGCAACGCGGCACGGCGTCAGGTAATCGGCTGGACTCATTCGAACCAGAGCCGCAGGGTGTCCCAGGCGCGACCGATGGCGCCGGCGACGGGCACGGTTTCCAGGGCCACGACGGCGTAGTCGCCGTAGGGTTTGTCGTCGAGCGTGAGCCGCAGCGTGGCGACCTGCTGGCCCTTCTGCACCGGCGCGAGGAGCGGCTGCTGGCTGACCAGGCTGGCCTTGAGCTTCGGCGCCATGCCCTTGGGCAGGGAGAGCGTGAAATCGTCCGGGAAGCCCGCGCCGACGAGATTCTGCGCGCCTTTCCAGACGCGCAGCTGCGAGATCGCCTGGTCCTTGCCGTAGAGCCGCACGGCGTCAAAGAACTGGAAACCGAAATTCAGCAGCTTTTGCGACTCCTGCGCACGCACGGAATCGGAGGCGGCCCCCATCACCACGGAAATCAGCCGCCGCGCACCGCGCTTGCCGGAAGCGATCAGGCAGTAGCCGGCATTCTCGGTGTGGCCGGTCTTGACGCCGTCGACGGTCGGGTCCAGCCACAGCAGCCGGTTGCGGTTGGCCTGGGTGATGCGGTTGTAGGTGTAATCCTTCTGCGCGTAAAGCGGGTAGTACTCGGGGAAGTCGCGAATCATCGCTGCCGCGAGCATGCCGAGGTCGCGCGCAGTGGAATAGTGTTGCGGATCGGACAGGCCGGTGGCGTTGGTGAAGTGGCTCTGCTTGAGGCCGAGCCGCTGCGCCTCGCGGTTCATCGCCTGGACGAAGGCCTCCTCGGAACCCGCGATGGCCTCAGCCAGGACCACACAGGCGTCGTTGCCCGACTGGACGATCATCCCGCGCAGCAGTTCGTCGACGGTAACGGGCCGGTTCGGTTCGACGAACATGCGCGATCCCTGCGTCTTCCAGGCCCGCTCCGACACCGGCACGGTCTGCCCCGGCTGCAGCGTCTTCTGCCTGAGGGCGGAAAACGCCAGGTAGGCCGTCATCAGCTTGGTCAGCGAAGCCGGTTCGATGCGCTCGTCGGGATTGTGGGCGGCCAGCGCCTGGCCGGTCGAGAAATCCAGCAACAACCAGGATTTCGCCGCGACGGCGGGGGCTTGCGGCACGACCTGGGCGTTGGCCGCGGCGGCGAGGAAAAGGATTAACAGAAAACCTGTGAATTTCATGTCGGGAGACGGCACCGGGACGGCTGCGAATTATAGCGCGGCGACGCGGGACGCCCTGCCGTCAGCGCGGCACCACGAACGGCTTGACATCGAGCGCCTCGCGGATGCGCTCGGCGATGCGGCCGGCGTCGCGGGCATCGCGGTAGGGGCCGAGGTGCAGGCGAAACATGCCGTCGCGCGGTGCGATGCGTATCGGCTCCGCCAGCCAGGCCAGCTGCTGCAGCAGGCGGGTGCGGAAACTTTCGGCGTTCTCCTGACTGCCGAAGGCACCGAGCTGGAGGAACACGCCGCGCGCCTCGCTCACCGCCGGCAGGGATGGCGGCTCGGTGGCGGGCGCGGTGAGCGCGGCAATCGGATCGGGGTCGGCGACGGGGTCCGGCCGGGCGCGGGGCGGCGCCGTCGCGAGAGCCGACCCAGCCGCCGGGGAGATCGGCGCGGGCGAGGAATCGCCGGGAAGCAGGCTTTCGACCTCGACCAGGGTGCTGCCGCCGCCGATGTAGCCCAGTTTCCACGCCGCCGCATAGGAAAGGTCGATGATCCGTTCGTGCAGGAACGGTCCGCGGTCGTTCACGCGGACGACGACCGAGCGGCCGCTGGCGAGGTTCGTCACGCGCGCATAGCTGGGGATCGGCAGGGTCGGATGCGCCGCCGTCATGGCATACATGTCGTAGGTCTCGCCGCTGGAGGTGCGCTGGCCATGGAATTTGCGCCCGTACCAGCTGCCGATGCCGCGCGCCTTGTACGTCCCCAGTGCCTTCATCGGCACGTAGTCCTTGCCGAGCACGGAATACGGCCGGTTGGCGAAACGATGCAGCGGCTCGGCCTTCGGCTCGGCATCGGCGAGGGCATCGAGGTTGTCCGGCACGTTCTCGCCCGGCCCGTCGTCCTGATAGAAGCCGCCGCCGCGCTTGAGGATGTACTGCGGCTTCGGCGGCGGCTTCGCGGCTGCAGGCGGTGCAACGGCCTCATCACGCTCGACTGCGCGCGGCGGTTGCGTGCCGCAGCCGCCCAGCAACAGCACGAGGGTTGCGGCATACGCGGCGCAATCCGGCCGCCGGGCCGCCGTGACCGAAGGAAATCCCGGTAAAACAAGGCCAGACGGCACGCGCCGGAGGCGCAATCCGCGCAGGAGCCAATTGGTTGCGACCGGTAACAACCGAGCGCAGCGAGCAAGCAGGCTCCCCTGCCCCGGGGCAGGGGTCGGGGGATGGGGGGACATCATTTCTGCACCAGCATGCGATGCTTGTGGATGCTCATCAGGATGCCGGCGCCGAGGAACAGCGTCACCAGCGCCGTGCCACCGTAGCTGATGAAGGGAAGGGGCACGCCGACTACCGGCAGGATGCCGCTGACCATGCCCATGTTCACGAAGGCGTAAGTGAAGAAGATCAGCGTGACGCTACCGGCGAGCAGGCGCGAAAACAGCGTTGCCGCATTGGCGGCGATCATCAGGCCGCGGCCTATCAGCAGCGCATAGAGCACCAGCAGCGCGCTGTTGCCGAGCAGGCCGAATTCCTCCGACAGCACGGCGAAGATGAAGTCGGTGTGGCGTTCGGGCAGGAACTCCAGGTGGGTCTGCGTGCCGTTGCCCCAGCCCTTGCCGAAGATACCGCCCGAGCCGACGGCGATGGTGGACTGGATGATGTGGAAGCCCTTGCCGAGCGGATCGGCCTCGGGATTGATGAGGGTCAGGATGCGGTTGCGCTGGTAGTCCCGCAGCAGGGACCATGCCAGCGGCAGGCTGGCCAGGCCGGCGAAGAAGAGCACGGCCAGCACCCGCCACGACAGCCCGGCGAGGAATATGACGAAAAAGCCGGCGGCGGCGACGAGGATGGCGGTGCCGAGGTCGGGCTGGCGTGCGATCAGGGCGACGGGCAGTAGCAGGATCAGGGTCGCCGCAATCCAGTCGCGCACCCGCAGCGCGGCTTCGTGCTTCTGGAAATACCAGGCAAGCATGAGAGGCACGGCGATTTTCATGATCTCCGACGGCTGGATGCGCATAAAGCCGAGGTTGAGCCAGCGGCGCGCACCCTTGGAGACGTCGCCGAAGACCGCAACGGCAAGCAACAGCAGCACGCCGCCGACGTACAGTGGCAGCGCCAGATGCATCAATCGCTGCGGCGGCGCCTGAGCCGCGATCCGCATCGCCACCAGCGCAACCGCCAGATTGAGGAACTGGTTGTTGAGCCGCTCCGGGGCGGCACTGCCCAGCACCAGCAGGGAGCAGGCGAGCAGCAGCGCGAGCAGCAGCAGCAGCGGCGCGTCGACCGGTGCGGCGAGCCGGCGAGCCCACAGGCGCGGGCGAAAGGAGAAATCAGTCATCCTCGCCGACCTCCACATCCTCCGCCGCCGCCTCCCGGGGCAGTTTTCCGAGCAGGTAATAGTCGAACACCTGGCGCGCGATCGGCGCCGCCGACTGTGCGCCGAAGCCGCCGTTCTCCACCAGCACGGCGAGGGCGATCGTCGGCTTTTCGGCCGGTGCAAAGGCGATGAAAAGCGCGTGGTCGCGCAGGCGTTCGCTTACCTTGCCGGCCTCGTACTTGGCACCCTTGAGGCTGAAGACCTGCGCCGTGCCGGTCTTGCCGGCGGAAAGGTACTCCGCCCCAGCAAAGGCACGCGCGCCGGTGCCCTCCTTGTTCACGCCGACCATCGCCTGCCGGATGACCTCGACGTTGGCCGGTTTGAGCGGCAGGGTGCGCAGCGGCTGCGGTTCCACCGGAGTGCGCTCGCCGGTCGTTATGTTCTCGATGTACTTCACCAGGTGCGGCCGGTACATGACGCCGCCGCTGGCGATCGCGGCGGTGGCCTGGGCCAGCTGGATCGGCGTATAGGCGTTGTAGCCCTGGCCGATGCCGATGGAGATGGTCTCGCCGGCATACCATTTCTGCTGCTCCGGCTTCCTGAAGCGCTTGCGCTTCCATTCCTGCGAGGGCAGCACACCCTCGGATTCGCCCTGGATGTCGATGCCGGTGCGACTGCCCAGCCCGAGCTGGCGCATGAAGCCGGCGATGTTGTCGATGCCCAGGTCGTTGGCGAGCACGTAGTAGTAGGTGTCGCAGGAATGCACGATCGACTTGTACATGTCCACGATGCCGTGGCCGCCCTTCTTGTCGTCGCGAAAGGTATGGCCGCCGAAGTTGAAGAAGCCGGGGTCGGAAATGGTCTGCTGCGGTGTGCGCCGGCCCAGTTCCAGCGCCGCCAGCGCCATGAAGGGCTTGAATGTCGATCCGGGCGGATAGGCCCCATTGAGAGCACGGTTCACCATCGGCTTGTCCTCGGAGGTGTTGAGCACCTCCCAGTCCTGCGGCGCGATGCCGTCGACGAACAGGTTCGGGTCGTAGCCGGGCATCGACACCAGGGCGAGGATGCCGCCGGTGGACGGCTCGATCGCCACCAGCGCGCCGCGCCGCTTGCCGAAGGCGCGCTCCACCACCTGCTGCAGCCGCAGGTCCAGCGTCAGGGCCAGATTGTTGCCGGGCACCGGGGGGGTGCGCGCGAGGACGCGCACCGCGCGGCCGCCGGAATCGACCTCGACTTCCTCGAAACCGGTCTGCCCATGCAGCTCGAACTCGTACTTCTGCTCGAGGCCAGTCTTGCCGAAATGCTCGGTGCCGCGGTAGTTGTCCTCCGCGTGGCGCTCCGCGATGGTCTCCAGGTCACGATCGTTCACCCGGCCGATATGGCCAAGCGCGTGCGAGGCCGACTCGCCATTGGGGTACTGGCGAAACAGCCGGGCCTTGATTTCCACGCCGGGGAAGCGATAGCGCTGGGCGATGAAGCGCGCCATCTCGACGTCGGTCAGTCGCGTGCGGATCGGCAGGGATTCGAAATTCTTGCTCTCCTCGAGCAGCTTGCGGAAGCGCTTGCGGTCCTTCGCCTGGATGTCCACGACGCGCCCCAGCTCGCCGATCACCGCATCGAGGTCCGCCACTTTGCCCGGCGTGATCTCGAGCGTGTACGCGGAGTAATTGCGTGCCATGACAACGCCGTTGCGGTCGGCGATGACGCCCCGGTTGGGCAGGATCGGCACCAGCGAGATGCGGTTATCCTCGGCACGCGTGCGGTAGTACTCGTGCTGGAACACCTGCAGCCAGACGAAGCGGGCAAACAAGGCCCCGAAGGCGCACAGCACCAGCGCGCCCGCCACGGCCAGCCGGCGACGGAAGCGTTCGAGCTCCTGCTGCGGGTTCTTGAATTCGGCCGGAGACATCGGGTCAGATGGGCCGGTTCTCGTCCTTCTCGACCGGCCGATACTGCGGCAGCAGCAGCGCGAACGTGAGAGGGAACCAGAGCAGGGCGCCGGTGAAGCTGCCGAGCAGGTAGCCCCAGCCGGGGAAGTCGGCGCCGGCAGCAAGGCGCGTCACCACCATCACCAGTTGCGTGCCAAGGAGCATCGGCAATACGTGCAGAGCCTGCTGGCCGAGCGGAAACCACAGCACGCGGCGCGACAGCGAGGTGGCGGCATAGGCGAGGAGCAGATAGGCGAGGGCGTGCTGGCCCATCACGCTGCCGGCGGCAACATCCATCACCAGGCCGAGCAGGAAGGCACTGCCCATGCCGACACGCAGCGGCTCGCGCACGCCCCAGAAGGCGAGGATCAGTGCCACCCAGTCGGGGATGCCGATGGCGCGGCCATAGGGGACCATGTTGAGGAACAGGGCGACGCCGAGCGAAAGCAGAATGAACCAGTGCTTGACCGGCAAGAGGATGCGGCGCGAACTGTGCGTCGGCTGCGTCGCCATCAGTCGCGCCTCCGCCCCTTCTTTCCCTTTTTCGGGGTTGCCGGCGTGTCGACCGCGTCGGCCGGGAGCGCCACGCCCTCGCGGCGGCCGAGAATCAGGACCTGGCCGTACTTCTCGACACCGGCGGCCGGATCGCAAACGATGCGGGCAAAGGAATAGGCGGCATCGCGATCGACGCGCGCCACGCGCGCGACGGGCAGGCCGGCCTGGTAGACGCCATCGAGACCGGAGGTGACCACCTTGTCGCCCGGCACCACGTCGGCGTTGGCAGCCAGGAAGCGCAACTCCAGTTCGCCGCCGCCGGCGCCGAACAGCACTGCGCGCAAGCCGTTGCGCACGATCTGCACCGGCACCGCCTGGTTCTTGTCGGTGATCAGCGTCACCTCGCTTTGCAGCGCATGGACGCGCGTCACCTGGCCGAGCACGCCCCGCTCGTCGACCACCGCCTGGCCGCCGACGACGCCCTGCTGCGAACCCGCGTCGACCACCACGCGGCGGGAAAAGGGATCGCGTGCCGCGTAAAGGATCTCCGCCAGCACGGCGGGAACCGCCTGGCGCGCGCGCATGTCCAGCAGCTCGCGCAGCCGCCGGTTTTCCAGCTCCAGATGCTCCTGCCGCAGCAGCCAGTTGGCGCTCTCCAGCTCCCGCCGGCGAAGCTGGGCGTTCTCCCGCTGCAGGGCGGATACGCTGGAAAAATAGTCGCCCACCCGCTCGATCAGTTCGACCGGCGCATAGGCGGCGCGCTGCAGGGGGTAGAGCGCCGCCGAGACGGCGTGGCGCACCAGCTCAAGGTAGTGGAAGCGCAGGTCGAGCACGAGCAGGGAGAGCGCAAGGAGGACGAAGAACGCCAGCCGCGCGAGGGGCGCGGGTCCGCGCTTGAAGAAGGGGGGCGCCTGGTGACCGGCGACGGACATGGGTCAGGGAGAACCGGGCGGCAGGATGCGGCGGCACGCGCGCCGCGGGGCGCGGGCTTCCAGTTCTGGCCGCAGGCCCGGAACCGGCGCCCGCACTTACCGCTCACTCATTGGCGAAGATGCTCCCCAGCGTATCCACCTTCTCCAGCCCGATTCCCGAGCCGCGCACGACGCAGGTGAGCGGATCTTCGGCGACGATCACCGGCAGTCCGGTCTCCTCCATCAGCAGGCGGTCGATGTCGCGCAGCAGCGCGCCGCCACCGGTCAGCACCATGCCCTTTTCCGCGATGTCGGCGCCCAGTTCGGGCGGCGTCTGTTCCAGTGCCGACTTGACCGAACCGACGATGGCGTTGAGCGGTTCGGTCAGCGCCTCGAGGATCTCGTTGCTGGAAATGGTGAAACTGCGCGGGATGCCTTCGGCCAGATTGCGGCCCTTGACCTCCATCTCGCGCACCTCGGAGCCGGGAAAGGCCGAACCGATTTCCTTCTTGATCGCCTCGGCGGTGGTCTCGCCGATGAGCATGCCGTAGTTGCGGCGGATATAGTTGATGATGGCTTCGTCGAACTTGTCGCCGCCGACGCGCACCGATCCGGCGTACACCATGCCGCCGAGCGAGATGACGCCGACCTCGGTGGTGCCGCCACCGATGTCCACCACCATTGAACCCGTGGCGTCGGCAACCGGCAGTCCGGCGCCGATGGCGGCGGCCATCGGCTCCTCGATCAGGTACACCTGGCTGGCGCCGGCGCCGAGCGCCGATTCGCGGATGGCGCGCCGCTCGACCTGGGTCGAGCCGCACGGCACGCAGATGATGATGCGCGGGCTGGGCGAAAAAAGGCGCGAGTCATGCACCTTCTTGATGAACTGCTTGAGCATCTGCTCGGTAACCGTGAAGTCGGCAATGACACCGTCCTTCATCGGCCGGATGGCGGTGATGTTGCCGGGGGTCTTGCCGAGCATCTGCTTGGCGGCGGCGCCGACGGCCTGGATCGTCTTCTTGGCGTTCGGCCCGCCCTCGGTGCGAATCGCCACCACCGACGGCTCGTTGAGCACGATGCCCTTGCCGCGGACGTAGATCAGGGTATTGGCGGTGCCCAGGTCGATGGCCAGGTCGTTGGAAAAATAGGAGCGGAGAAAACCAAACATCTGCAAGTCCCTGCGGGTGCGATAAATCAATTGCCTATGATACTCTATTGCGCCCCGCAAAATAAGGTTCCGGCATGTCCCTCAGCCTCGATCAAGTCCAGCGCATCGCCCATCTCGCCCGAATCGAGCTGGCGCCCGGCGAGGCGGCACCGACGCGCGACCGGCTCAATGGCATCTTTTCGCTGATCGAGGCCATGCAGGCGGCCGACACCGCCGGCGTGGCGCCGATGGCACACGCGCAGGACGTGGTCCAGCGCCTGCGCGACGACCGCGTCACCGAAAGCGACCGCCACCGCGAGTTCCAGCAGGTCGCGCCCGAGGTGGAAGCCGGCCTCTACCTCGTCCCCAAAGTCATCGAATAGCCCGCCGGATCCCGGCCGCAGGACGCCGGCACGCAAACATGATCAACGCCAGCCTCAAGCAACTCGCCGCCGCCCTGGCGGCCAGGCAGATTTCCAGCGTCGAACTGGCCACGCTGTTCCTCGACCGCATCGACGCGGTCGGGCGGCCGCTCAACGCCTTCATCAGCACCGACCGCGAACAGACCCTGGGGATGGCGCGCGCGTCCGACGCGCGCCGCGCCGCCGGGACGGCCGGCGCACTCGACGGCATCCCCATTGCGCACAAGGACATCTTCTGCACGCGCGGCTGGCTCACCACCTGCGGCTCGAAGATGCTGTCGAATTTCGTCAGCCCCTACGATGCGGCGGTGATCGAGCGCTGCGGCGCCGCCGGCCTGGTCACCCTCGGCAAGACCAACATGGACGAGTTCGCCATGGGCTCGTCCAACGAAACCTCGTTCTACGGCCCCGTGAGGAACCCGTGGGACCGCAGCGCCGTTCCGGGCGGTTCCTCCGGCGGTTCTGCCGCAGCTGTTGCGGCTTGCCTGGCGCCGGCAGCGACTGGCACCGACATCGGTGGTTCGATCCGCCAGCCGGCCGCACTGTGCAATCTGACCGGCCTGAAGCCGACCTACGGCGTGGTTTCCCGCTACGGCATGATTGCCTTCGCCTCCTCGCTCGATCAGGGTGGTCCGCTGGCGGGTAGCGCCGAGGATTGCGCGCTGCTACTCAACACC
>Ga0138256_10004934_pt1 | contig 14163 bp, 12 predicted proteins | sample KNB2016incub_MG_FD_105486 | JGI IMG/M metagenome (GOLD analysis project Ga0138256, IMG submission 105486) | Active sludge microbial communities from wastewater in Klosterneuburg, Austria - KNB2014incub_MG | ecosystem: Engineered > WWTP > Activated sludge > Unclassified | place: Austria...
AGCACGCCGAGCACCAGGCCCGCGACGAGCGTGCCGAAGATGTTGCCGATGCCGCCGAGCACGACGACGGCGAAGCTGATCAGGAGCCACGTCGCGCCCGCGCTCGGCGTGAACGCGAATGCCGTGCCGATCAGCACGCCGCCCATCGCGGCGCAGGCCGCGCCGAGCGCGAAGGTCAGCGCGTGCACGCGCTGCACGTCGACGCCCATCGCGGCGGCCGCCACCGGATCGGCCGAACTGGCGCGCAGGTCGCGCCCGAACGCCGTGCGCGACACCAGCAGGTGCACGCCGACGACGAGCAGCACCGAGACGACGAAGCCGATGACGTAGATCTCGGCCACCGTCACCGGCCCGAGGTGCAGCGGGCGCGCCGCGTACGGCGCCTCGATGGCGCGCGTGTCGGCGCGAAACGCCAGCAGGTAGGCGTTCTGCAGAATGATCGAGACGCCGAACATCGTCATCATCGGCGCCTCCATGCCCTTGCCCGCCAGCGGCGCGATCAGCAGACGCTGCAGCGGCAGCGCGAGCGCCGCCATCGCCAGCCCGACGAGCAACAACCCGGCGATCGGGTCGATGCCGAACTGCTGCAGCGCGAACCAGCCGAGATAGGCGCCGCCGACGAGCAGCTCGCCGTGCGCGAGGTTCACGAGCCGCATCACGCCGAGCGCGATCGACAGGCCGAGCGCCGTCAGCGCCAGCATGCCGCCGAGCAGCAGGCCCGAGGCCAGGCTGCTGGCGACGACGGCGGCGTCGGGCAGGGCGAACGGCATCGTCGTCGCGATCGGCGGCTTCTACTGCGACATGCGCGGCGGCGTCAGTTCGCCGCCGGCAACGGGAACAGCAGCTTGCCCGTCGCGCGGTCCTTCGGCCACACGACGACGGCCTTGCCCGACTGCCACTGCATCATCGTGATCGGGATGCGCGACGTGTGGTCGGCACCGAACTTGACGGGCCCGACGACGTAGCTCTTGTCCGTCTTCGCGATGGCGGCGTTGATCTTCTCGCGGTCGGTGCTGCCGGCGGCGGCGATGGCGTCGAGCAGCACCTGCGCCGCGGCGTGCGAGTCGGCGATGTGCTGGCTCTGCGTCTGCTTGGTTTCGGCCTCGAAGCGCTTGCCGAGATCGGCCGCGCCGGGGTACGGGAAGCTCGGGTCCCAGTAGCCGCCGACGAGCACGCCGTCGGCGAGCTTGCCCAGCGCCTGCGCGAACTGCTCGGGCTCCGCGCCCTTCTCCATCACGAGCAGCTTGGGGTTGTAGCCGGCCGACGCCATCTGCTTGCGGATTGCGATCGCCTGCGGCGGGATCGCGTCGACGAGCGCGACTTCGGCGCTCGCCGCCTTGGCCTGGCCGATCATCGAGGTGAACTGCTGCGCGTCGACGGGGAACGAACTCGAGTGCGCCACTTCGTAGCCGCCCGCCTTGGCGGTGGCAGGCCAGATCTGGCCGCCGACGACCTGGCCGTCGGGGCCGTTGTCGGCGAGGATCGCGACCTTCTTGTTCGTCGCAAGTCCGTAGTCGGCCATCATGCGGAACGGCGCAGTGGCCAGATCGCCTTCGTCGAAGAACAGCACCCAGGCGTAGTTCCACTTGCGCACCGACTTGAACGCGCCGAGCGGGTCGCATCCCGCCACGATCGGCACCTTGCGCCGTTCGGCAACGAGGGCGCCGGCGTTGACGAGCGCCGGTGTGCACGAACCGAGCATCGCGACGGCCTTGTCGCGCGAGATCAGCGTCTCGGTGTTGCTCGCCGCGACGTTGGGGTCGGTCTTGTCGTCGCGGATGACGAGCCTGACCTTCGTCGCCTTGCCGGCGATCTTGATGCCGCCGGCCTTGTTGAGGTCGGCGACGGCCGTCTCGTAGCCCCACTTCTGGTAGTTGCCGAAGCCCGCCAGCGGGCCCGACAGCGGCAGCGACGCGCCGATGACGATCTCGTCGGCGGCGATCGCCGCGCCGGCGACGGCGAAGCTTGCAGCGAGCAGCGCAGCCGCGCGCAGCGTTTGGAATGCGAAGCGCATGTCGAGTCTCCTTGTCTCGTCGTTCGTTCGGTGGGCGGGAAAAATCGAAGTCAGAAGGCGACGTTGGCCGCGCCCTTGAGCGCCAGCATCTCGCGCGCCTCGGAGGGGGTGGCGACCTCGAGGCCGAGTTCCTCGAGGATGCGGCGGATCTTCAGCACCTGGGCGGCGTTGCTCGGCGCGAGCTGGCCGCGGCCGAGGTAGACGCTGTCCTCGAGGCCGACGCGCACGTTGGCGCCCATCACGGCGGCGTGCGTCAGGAGCGGCATCTGGTGGCGCCCGGCGGCGAGCACCGACCAGCGGTAGCTGTCGCCGAACAGGCGATTGGCCGTGTCACGCATGAAGGTGACGCACTGCGGATCGGGGCCGATGCCGCCGAGGATGCCGAAGATGGTCTGGATGAAGAACGGCGGCTTCACGAGCCCCGCGTCGACGAAGTGCGCGAGGTTGTAGAGGTGGCCCACGTCGTAGCACTCGAACTCGAAGCGCGTGCCGCAGCCTTCGCCGAGGTCCTTCAGGATGTGGCGGATGTCGCGGAAGGTGTTGCGGAAGATGATGTCCTCCGTGCCCTCGACGTAGGCCTGCTCCCAGCCGTACTTCCACTGCTTGATCTTGGCGGCCACCGGATGGATCGAGAAGTTCATCGACCCCATGTTGAGCGACGCCATCTCGGGCTTGAAGCGCAGCGGCGGCGCGAGGCGCTCCTCGAGCGTCATCTTGGTCGAGCCGCCCGAGGTGATGTTGATGACGGCGTCGGTCGCCGCCTTGATCGGCCCGAGGAACTGCGCGAACACGTCGGGGTCGGCGCTCGGGCGGCCGTCTTCGGGGTTGCGCGCATGCAGGTGCAGGATCGCGGCGCCGGCCTTGGCCGCATCGATCGCCTGCTCGGCGATCTGCGCGGGCGTGAGCGGCAGGTATTCGCTCATCGTCGGCGTGTGGATCGCGCCGGTGACGGCGCAGGTGATGATCACCTTGTCGGTGCGCTTGCTGGCCATGTCGTTCGTCCTTCGTCGTTCGTCGGTCAGGCGGCGTCGGCCGCGTTCATTGCCTTGAGATGCGCCAGCACGCGCGCGCGCAGCGCGGCCTGCTCCTCGGGCGTCCAGCGCCGGAAGCCCTCGCTGCTCTTCATGCCCAGCCGCCCTTGCGCGACCAGCTGCTCGAGGTAGGGCGACGGCCCCGGCGTCGCATCGATCGCCGGCAGCACGGTACGGTGGATCGCGAGCGTGAGGTCGGTGCCGACCAGGTCGGCGTTCTCCAAGGGCCCGAGCACCGGCAGGCGGCGTCCGAAGCTCGCCTTGACGACCGTGTCGACGGTCTGGGCGTCGCACACGCCCTCGGCCACCAGCGCGATCGCCTCGCGCCACAGCGCGTGCTGCAGCCGGTTGCCGATGAAGCCGGGCACGTCCTTCTCGACCATCGCCGGCGTCTTGCCGACGCGCGCGAGCAGCTCGAACATGCGCCGGGCCACGCCTGCGTCGGTGTGCGCAGTCTTGATCACCTCGACCAGCGGCACGAGGAACGGCGGGTTCCACCAATGCGTGCCGAGCGCGCGCGCCCCCGTCTTCAGGTCGGCCATGATGTCGGTGATCGGGATCACCGAGGTGTTGCTCGCCAGCGTGGCGGTGGCCGGCGCCAGTGTCTCGAGGCGCGCGAACAGCTCGCGCTTCCACGCCAGGTTCTCGGGGCCGGCTTCGAAGACTACGTCGGCGTCGCGCACGGCGTCGGCGAGGTCGGGCGAGCCGTGCACGCGCTCGACCGCTGTCGTGTCGAGCCCGAGATCGGCGAGATTGCGGCCGATGCGTTCGCGCAGCGACGCGAGCGCCGGCGCCGCGACGTCGTGCACGCGCACCGTGTGGCCGGCCAGTGCGAAGACCTGCGCGATGCCGTGGCCCATCAGACCGGCACCGATCACCGCAATCCTGTCGGCCCCTCGTCCGACGGGACCGTCGGCCGATCCCCCGAGGGGATGCGGGCCGGCTTGGGAGCGGCCCGGCGCTCGGCCCGCAAACTCGCGTTCCATCGGATCAGCCCGCCGTGTAGCCGCCGTCGGCATAGACGGTATGGCCCGTGTGGAAATCCGATGCACGCGAGCACAGGAACAGCAGCGGCCCCGCGAGGTCTTCCGGTTCGCCCAGGCGCCCCATCGGCACGCGCGCGAGGAAGCCGGCGCGCACCGCGTTGGCCTTCTCGTTGTCCTCGAACATCCACGCCGTCAGCGGCGAGCGGAACACCGTCGGCGCGATGGCGTTGACGGTGATGCCGTGCTTGCCCCACTCGCAGCCGAGCGCGCGCGTCAGGCCGTCGGTGGCGGCCTTGCTGGCGCAGTAGGCGGTGTAGCCGGCCGGATGGCCGAGCTTGCCGCGCGCCGAGCTCATCAGCACCACCTTGGCCTTCGTGCCGCGCGGAATGACGCGCGCGCCGAACGCGCGGCACAGCAGCCACGCGCTCGTCAGGTTGCCGTCCATCACGGTCTCGAAGCGCGCGAGCGACTGCTCCGTGATCGGGCACGGGTCATTGAGACCCGAGCCGACGACGAGGATGTCGAGCGCGTCGTAGGCCGCGAGGGCGGCGTCCATGATGGCGTCGCAGTCGCCTTCGGTCGACGGGCGGCGCGCGACCATCGTCACGTCGGCGCCGAGCGCGCGGCAGGCGTCGGCCGTCTCGGCCATCGCCTTTTCATTGCTCGCGGCAAGCACCAGGCGCGCGCCGGCGCCGGCCAGCACCTTGGCGGCGAGGCTGCCGAAGGCGCCCGACGCGCCGGTGACGACGGCCACCTTGCCGCGCACGTCGAACAGCGACTGCGGGTTCGCCAGCCAATCGGGGGTCTTGCTCATGATGATGTGCTTTCGCTCAGGTGATCTCGTAGATCGCTTTCGGCGTGCGGTGCAGGCATTCGCCCGGGCCGTTCGCCTCGATCAGGTAGATGTCGGTGTTGTGGACGAACAGGCGTTCGTTGAGCACGCCGGGGTGGACGACGATCGCCATGTGCTGCTCGATCGTCATCGTCTCGTCGTCGCGCACCAGCGGGCGCTCGACCATGTCGTGGCCCATGCCGTGGATCGACAGGCGGCGCTCCTCGGCCAGGCCGTGTTCGCGCAGCCAGGCGTTGTGGCGGGCATGGATCTCCTTGCACGGCGTGCCGGGCACCAGCATCGCGAGCGCGGCACGCTGCGCGTCGAGCACGCGCGCATGCACGTCGCGCAGTTCGTCGCTCGCGCGGCCGAGCACGAAGATGCGCGACAGCTCGGTGTAGAAGCCGCCGGCGCCGTTGTTCTCGACCAGCAGCGAGAACACGTCGCCCGCCTGCAGCGTACGGCCCTGCATCGAGCGCGGCCGGAAGCTCGCCGCCTGCCCCGGCGGCGCCGACGAGGCGAGGAAGATGCCCTGCTCGCTGCCGAGCAGCTGGCCCTGGTACTGCGCGTAGGCGGCGATCTCGAAGTCGCGCAGCCCCGGGCGCACGAAGGCGGCGACGCGCGCCATCACCTCGTCCTGCATCGCAGCGACTTCTCGGATGCGGGCGCGCTCCTCGTCGCTCTTGATCGCCTTGATGCGATCGACCACGTCGGTGAAGTCGATCACCTCGACGCCGGCTCCCGCCAGCCCGTCGCGCAGCGCGGCGCCGAAGCCGTGGTACCAGCCCGCCGGCGCGACGGTGCCGACGCGCCGCGCGCCGAGGCGCTTGAGTTCGCCGAGCGCCAGCTCGGCGTCGTAGGCGGCGGTATAGGCCACCGAGGGATAGCTCGGGGTCGTCAGGCGCCGCTCGATGCCGTCGGCCGCGCCTGCCGTTTCGCGCACGAGGCCGAACGGCCCCTGCTCGATCAGCGAGATGCCGCCGTCGACGGGGAACACGGCGCTGGTCGGATAACCGTTGGTCGCCGGCTGGTTGGTGAACCAGCGGATGTGTCCACCGACCCAGTCGCTCGAGTTCTGCACGACGAGGGCATCGACGCCCTGCTCGCGCATGCGCTCGCGCACGGCGGCCCAGCGGCGCTGCATCTCCTGCGGCGACAGCGCGTTGCAAATCCTCGGGTTGACGTTCATGGCTTCACGTCCGCTTCGGCCGCGCGACGGTGTTGTGCAGATCGCCGAGACGCCCTTCGAGGAAGAGCCGCAGGTTGGCGTCGACGATGGGGAACGCCTGCTGCAGATAGATGTCGCTCATGCCGCCGAGCAACGGCGTCACGATCACGCGCGGCTCGCGCCACCAGGGGCTGTCGGCCGGCAGCGGCTGCTGGCGGAACACGTCGAGCCCCGCGCCGGCGATGCGCCGCTCGCGCAGCGCGGCGAGCAGCGCCGCCTCGTCGAGCACGCCGCCGCGCGCCGCGTTGACAAGGTACGCGCCCGGCTTCATCGCGCCGATGACGCTCGCGTCGACGAGGTTCTCGGTGTCGGCCGCGAGCGGCACGATCAGCACGACGAAGTCGGCCTGCGACACCGCCGCCGCCAGCTCGCTGCGCGCCAGCACGCGGTCGAAGTGGGGAATAGCGCGCGGCGTGCCCGAGACGCCGACCACCGTCATGCCGAAGGCCTTGCAGCGCGGCGCCAGCGCCTCGGCGATCGCGCCGACGCCGACGATCGTCACCGTCTTGCCCCACAGCAGCGGCTGCGGCCAGCGCTCCCACGCGGCAGCGGCCTGGTTGCGCTGCATGCGCGGGAAGTCGCGCGCCAGCGCGAGCATGTGCAGGAACACCAGCTCCGACATCTGCGGGCCGTGCATGCCGCGCGTCGACGTGACGACGACGTCATCGCCGAGTGCGCGCAGCGCGACGATCTGGTCGGTGCCGGTCGTGAGCGACTGCACCCAGCGCAGCTTCGGCGTGCGCGCCACCAGCTCGTCGTCGAACTGGAAGTGGTGGCCGATCATCGCCTCGATCGACACGCCCTCGCGCGCCGCCAGCGCCTGCGCCGCGTCGCGGCCATCGACGCAGGCCAGATCGGGCGCCGTCAGCGTGCCAAGCGTCATCGCGGCGAATTCGGCGGCCGGCGCTTCCGGCGCGCCGATGTAGAGCACGCGCGGGGACATCGTCACTCCGGCAGGACGCCGATCTCCTTGGCGATCTCGCCCCAGCGCGCCGACTCGCTGCGCAGGAAGGCGCCGACCGCGTCGACGCCCATGCTGCCGTCGACGATCGGGCCGATGGTGCCGATGCGCGCCGCCACGTCCTTGTCATTGAGCAGCGCATTGACGTCGCGGTTGGTGCGTGCGACGGCCGCCGCCGGCGTGCCCGTCGGCGCGACGATGGCGAACCAGCCGACCATGTCGAAGCCGGGCAGCTTCTCGGCCAGCGCCGGCACCTGCTCCCAGCCGGCGACGCGCCTGCCCGCGGTGGTCGCGAGCACGCGCAGCTTGCCCTGGCGCGCCAGGCCGGCGGTGGAGGCGAGGTCGGCCACCATCGCGTCGACATGGCCGCCCATCAGGTTCTGCGTGCCGACGCCGACGTTGGCATAGGGCACGAGGTTGGCGCCCGCCTGGGCGCGCGCATTGAACAGGCGCGCGATCATGCCGCTGAAGGTGCGCGGACCTTCGTTGCCGAGCGTGAACTTGCCGGGGTTGGCCTTGGAGGCCGCGACCAGGTCGTCCACCGTCTTCACCGGCGAGTCGGCGTTGACGAGCAGGCCGAAGGGGCTGCGCGCGATGAAGGCCACCGGCACGAAGTCCTTGTGCGGGTCGTAGGGCAGCGTCTTGAACAGCAGCGGATTGGTGACCAGCGCCGCCGTCGTCGCGAAGTAGAAGGTGTAGCCGTCGGCAGGCGATCGCGCCGCCGCCTGCGCGCCGATCGTGTTCTGCCCGCCCGGCTTGTTGTCGATCACGATCGCCTGGCCCCAGGCCGCGGCGAGCCGGTCCGACAGGATGCGCGACACGTTGTCCGGCCCCGATCCCGGCGGCTGCGACAGCACCCATTTCACCGGCCGCTCGGGCCAGCCGTTGGCGCGCGCCGCAGGCAGCGCGCCGGCAGCGGTGAACGCGGCCAGCGCGGCCGCGAAGTCACGACGATTCATCAATGGAGTGCCCCTCTCGGTTGTGGATGCAGCGCGCTCTTCGGCGCGTCGGTTCAGCGCGCGCCCGGTGGATACGGCATCACGACGAGGATCGTCGCGACCTCGTTGCCGTGGTTGATCACTTCGCGCGACTCGTTGGACGGAATCGTGCAGCTGTCGAGCGGGCCGAGCACGACTTCCGCGCCCGGCGTCTTGACGGTGATGGCGCCGGCCAGCACGACGTAGACCTTCTCGAGCGGCGAGCTGTCGGGCCCGGCACCGCCGCCGGGCAGGTAGTGCGACAGCCCGACCCAGAAGCCATCGGGCCCGCCCGGCATGAAGCCCTGCAGGCGCAGCGAGCGCACGTCGCGGTGATTCGGCGCCTCGTACGGCTGCGCCTCGCCGAAGCGGGTGACCTTCATCAGCCTTGCCCGTTCTCGAGGCGGTACGTGCCGCGCTTGTCGACGATGGCGACCAGCCGCACGATGCAGCCGTCGCCCTGGGTCCAGCGCCACGGGAAGGCGGCGAAAGTGACGCGCTTGCCGGTGACCTTGTCGAGTTCGCCGCCGACGTTCTCGATGCCGCAGATGCCGTGCTTGAGGATCGCCTGGTGGCAGGGCTCCCACTCGGGGAAGTCCTCGATCACCTTGCGGCCGGTCTCGCGCTCGTATTCCAGGTTGACCTGCGGCAGCAGGCCGTTGGGCCAGCCCGGGCCGTGCGGGCCGATCGCAGTGCCCAGCGGATGGTCGAGCGCCTGCGTGTCGGTGCCGATCATCTTGACCTTCTTCTTCGCGAACCATTCGCCCGCTTCCTTGTAGAAGCCGGGCGAGTAGGCGTAGTACTGGCGGCTGTCGGCGTAGTACTTGTGCCAGCCGGTGTTGACGATGACGATGTCGCCCTCGCGGATCTGCGGCGTCGCGGCCTCGAGGTCGGCCGCGGTGATCACTTCCCACTTCTTCTTCGGGATCGAGACCACGACGCCGGTGCCGAAGAAGTACGGCAGCGGCACCTCGTCCATGAACGGCGTGCCCTCGACGACGTGCGCCGGCGCGTCGATGTGCGTGCCCGAGTGCATCACCGTCGTGATGCGCTGAGTCAGGACGCCCGACTTGGCCATGTTGTGCAGGCGCTCGATCTTGACGTCCTCGAAGTAGGGCCAGCACGGCTGACCAAGGCCCCACGGATGGCTCAGGTCGTAGAACTCCAGCCCCATGTCGTTGTTGAGGTTCTCCTGGTAGGTGACGCCCCGGATCGTGATGGTCATGCGTGTTGCTCCTGTGATCGTCGTTGACTTACTGAACCGCTATCCGGTACATTTGTATCGCTATCCGGTTCAATGGCGCAACTTTCGGTGAGAAGCCGCTCGGCCGCCATGCGGGTTAACCCGCAAACGGACCGGCTGGCACACTGGCGCAGCCTCGCAAGACGGAACCGATGACGACGAAGACCAAGACGCCCGCGCGCCGCGCCGCCTCCGGCGCCGACGCGGCCGCGACCAATGCCGCCAAGTCGGGCGTGCAGGTGATCGCGCGCGCCGCCGCCGTGCTGCGCGCGCTGAAGGACAACCCCGCGGGGCTGAGCCTGGGCGAGCTGGCCAAGATGCTCGGCCTGGCGCGCTCGACGGTGCAGCGCATCGTCGACGCGCTCGACGCCGAGAACCTCGTCATCGCAGCGTCGCCGACGCGCGGCGTGCGGCTCGGGCCGGCGCTGCTCGCGCTGGCCGCGGCGACGCGCTTCGAGATCGCCGAGATCGCGCGGCCGACGATGACGGAGATTTCGCGCGAGTGCGGCGAGACGGTCGACCTGTCGCTGCTCGACGGCGACAAGCTCGTCTTCGTCGACCAGGTCGCAGGCGTGCACCGGCTGCGTGCCGAGTCGGCGATCGGCGTGTCGTTCGCGCTGCACTCGACGGCGCCGGGCAAGGCCATGCTCGCCGCGATGGACGACGACGCGCTGCACAACCTGCGCCCGCGCCTGAAGCTCACGCGCCACACGCGCAACACGATCACGTCGTGGAGCGTGCTCGGGCAGGCGCTCGCCACCGTGCGGCGCAGCGGCATCGGCAGCGACGAGGAGGAGAACTCGCTGGGCATCTGCGCGCTGTCGGCCGCCCTCGTGCTGCCCACCGGCGAGCTCGCCGCCGTGTCGGTGCCGGTGCCGACGCAGCGCTACGCCGGCTCGCGAGCACGCATCGAGGCGCTGCTGCGCACCCACTGCCAGCGGCTGCAGCAGTCGCTCGGCGGCGCGCGCTCGCAGGCGGCCTGAAGGGCTCGGGCGCTCCCGCCGGCCGCTGCCGCGCCGACCGTCCCATCGCACGGTCGCAACGCGCGCAAGGCAGGCCCTGCAGCCGGACATTGACCCCACTTGCAGCGCGCGCGGCGCTCGCCGATCATCCGCGCCACAACAATCAACCGGTCAAGGAGACAACCGTGATGAAGCGACTGGTGTTCGCGATCGCCGCCGCGCTGCTCGTCGCGGCCTGCGCCGGCCCCGCCACGCAAACGCCTTCCTCCGGCAAGACGGAGGTCTGGTGGCTCGGCCAGGCCGCCGTGCGCATCACGACGCCGGGTGGCAAGGTGATCGTGATCGACCCGTGGATCACGAGCAACCCGAAGACGCCCGCGCAGTACAAGAGCCTCGACGCGCTCGGCCCCAAGGTCGACCTGATCCTCGTCACGCACGCCCACTTCGACCACGTCGCCGACGCGCCGGCGCTCGCGCTCAAGCACAAGGCGCCGGTGTGGGGCCCGGCCGGGCTGAACCAGACGCTTAGCACGCTGGGCGTGCTGCCGCCCGAGCTGTCGCCGCGCTTCGGCAAGGGCGGCACGATCACGCCCTGGGGACCGGCGGGTGTGAAGATCACGGCGACGCACGCCGAGCATTCGTCGGAATTCGGCTGGAAGAACCCGGCCACCGGCAAGGACGAGGTGCACGTCGGCGGCGAGCCGGTGGGCTTCATCGTCGAGCTGGAAGACGGCTTCAGGATCTACCACATGGGCGACACGGGCCCGTTCGGCGATCTCAAGTTCATCGGCGAGCGCTACAAGCCCGACCTGATCCTGATCCCGATCGGCGGCCACTTCGTGCTCGACCCGAAGGACGCCGCGATGGTCACCAAGGAGTGGCTCAAGCCGCGCTTCGCGATCCCGATCCACTACGGCACGATCCCGCAGCTGAAGGGCACACCCGAGGAATACGTGCAAGCGCTGGGCGCCACGTCGACCAAGGTGATGGTGCTGCAGCCGGGCGAGAAGGCGGACTTCTAGCGGCGCCGCCGGAGCCCAACCGGCCGATCACCCCACTCGCATGATGGGAGCGCACGCCCGCGGCGCGTGGGCGAGTCGCATGCTCGCCTTCGGCGACACTGCCGCCCGGAGAGCGCGAATGCCGCAACAGACGCTGCTGATCATCGACGACGGTCCCGAGAACCTGACGGTGCTCGGCGAACTGCTGTCGCCGCACTACCGCGTGCGCGCGGCCACTTCCGGCGCGCGCGCGCTCGAGCTGGCGCTGCAGGCTCCGCCCGACCTGATCCTGCTCGACGTGATGATGCCCGGCATGAGCGGCTACGAGGTGCTCGAGCGGCTGCGCGCCGCGCCGGCGACGCGCGACATCCCCGTCATCTTCGCGACGGCGATGACGGCCACCGAAGACGAGCGGCGCGGCCTCGCGCTCGGCGCCGTCGACTACGTGACCAAGCCGCTGCGCCCGGCCATCGTGCTGGCGCGCGTGCGCACGCACCTCGAGCTGAAGGCGGCGCGCGACCGCCTGCGCAGCGACAACGTCGCGCTCGAAGCCGAGGTCGGCCGCCGCACCCACGAGGCGCTGGTGATCCAGGAGGTGACGATCCGGGCGCTCGCGCGGCTGGCCGAGACGCGCGACAACGAGACGGGCAACCACATCCTGCGCACGCAGGAATACGTGCGCCTGCTCGCGTCGCGCCTGGCCACGCACCCGCGCTACGCGGCGCAGCTCGACGAACACACCGTCTCGCTGATGGCCAAGTCGGCGCCGCTGCACGACATCGGCAAGGTCGGCATCCCCGACCGCATCCTGCTCAAGCCCGGGCCGCTGACCCCCGACGAATGGATCGTGATGAAGACGCACTCGAAGCTCGGCGCCGACGCGATCGCGCGCGCCGAGGCCGACACGCACGAGCGCGTGCCCTTTCTCGCCCACGCCAAGCAGATCGCGATGCACCACCACGAGCGCTGGGACGGCAGCGGCTACCCCGACGGCCTGGCCGGCGACGCGATCCCGCTGGCGGCGCGCATCATGGCGCTGGCCGACGTGTTCGACGCGCTGATCTCCAAGCGCGTCTACAAGGCGGCGCTCGCCTTCGAGCAGGTGCGCGGCGTGATGGCCGAGCAGCGCGGCCGCCACTTCGACCCCGACATCCTCGACACCTTCCTCGCCGGCTACGACGATTTCTGCGCCGTCGCACGCCGCCTGCCCGACGAGGAGCCGGCGGCCGACGCGATGCCGGCGCGCTGAGGACGAGCGACGCCGTGCCCTGGCCCGATCGCGCCCGAGCCGCCGACGCGGCGCGCCGCATCGCGCTGCTGTATGCGCTGTTCGGCGCGCTGTGGATACTCGGCTCGGACTGGCTGCTCGAGCGGCTGGTGCCCGACCCGGTCTGGCTGGTGCGCGCCGGCGCGCTCAAGGGCTGGCTGTTCATCGCCGTCACGGCTGCGCTGCTGTATTTCGTCGTGCGCCGCATGTCCGGCGCCGGCGCGCGCGCCGCTGCCCCGGCCGCCGCCGCGCCGCCCGCGCAGCGCGCGCTGTGGCTCGCGCTGGGCGCCGCGATCGTCGCGTCGACCGCGCTCGTCGCTCGCCACGACTACCGCGAGAACTACGACGCGCAGGCGACGCAGATCGAGTCGGTGGTCGCGCTGCGCGCGACGCTGGTCGAGACCTGGCTCGGCGACCGCGTCGCGCACGGCCGCTTCGCGCGCAGCAGCCGCCTGTGGGCGACGCTGCACCAGCGCTGGCTCGACGGCGACGCGGCGGCGCGCGAGCAGCTGATCGAGCGCGTGGCCGAGCTGCGCAAGGCGATGGGCTCGCACACGGCGCTGGTCGTCGATGCGGACGGCGCCACCGTCGTCGCCGAATCCGGCGCCGACGCCGAGCCGGCCGTGCCGGTGCTGCGCAACGCGGTGCGCCGCGCCATCGCCAGCGGCGAGGTCCAGCACACCAGCATCTATACGCATGGCGACGGGGAGCAGCGCCGCACCTGGATCGACGTGGTGGCGCCGCTGGTCGCCGGCGGCACGCCCGCGCGCGCCGCCGTCGTGCTGCGCGTCGATCCGAACGAATTTCTGTTCCCTGCGCTGCGCGACTGGCCCGTCACGTGGCAGACGGCGACGATGCTGCTGGTGCAGCGCGACGGCGACACGCCGGTCGGTTCTTTCGGCCGCAACCCGCGGCCGCTGTCGGCGCCGCGCCTGCTCGCGGCGCGCGTGGTGCGCGGCGAGCTGCCGTTCGGTCGCGCCGCCGCCGGCGAGGACTTCCGCGGCACGCCGGTGCTCGGCGCCGTGCGGCCCGTATCCGGCAGCAACCTGTTCCTCGTCGCCAAGGTCGATCTTGCCGAGGTGCGCGCGCGGGCGCTGCAGAACACGGCGTGGATCGGCGCGGCCGGCGCGCTCGCGCTGCTCGGCAGCGTCGTCGCGGCGTTACTGTCGCGCGACCGCCGCGCGCTGGAAGCGGCGCGCGCCGCGCAGTCGCGGCTCGACGAGCGGCTGCGCGAGCTGGCGCTGACGCAGGCCGTCGCCGAAGCCTCGAACGACGCCATCTTCGCCAAGGACCTCGACGGCCGCTACATGATGTGCAACCGCGAGGCGGCGCGCCTGATCGGGCGCCCGGTCGAGGAGATCGTCGGCGCCGACGACCGCGAGCTGTTCCCGCCCGAACAGGCGGCGCGGCTGATCGCCAACGACGCACGCGTGATGGCCGAGAACCGCATCTCGACCTTCGACGAGGAACTGAGCACCGCCGACGGCCTGCTCACGCTGTCGGCCACGAAGGGGCCGCTGCACGACGAGGCCGGGCGTGTCGCCGGGCTGTTCGGCATCTCGCGCGACATCAGCGAGCGCAAGCACGCCGAGCAGGCGCTGCGCGAAGCGTCGCAGATGGTGCAGGCGGTCGCCGACTCGCTGCACTACCACATGGCCGTG
>Ga0138256_10004935_pt1 | contig 14162 bp, 10 predicted proteins | sample KNB2016incub_MG_FD_105486 | JGI IMG/M metagenome (GOLD analysis project Ga0138256, IMG submission 105486) | Active sludge microbial communities from wastewater in Klosterneuburg, Austria - KNB2014incub_MG | ecosystem: Engineered > WWTP > Activated sludge > Unclassified | place: Austria...
ACTCGCTCCCCGCCCCTCCTCCACGGAGGCTGCCATGCCTTGACCACCAACCCAGCTTCTCAGCTTCTGGAGACCGGCATCACCCTGGCGATCCTACCCGGCATCACCGCAGCGATTGACAGCGTTCTTGGCTCGCCCGCCGGCCCGCCCGTACCAAGCACGCAAGGTGGAGGCAGAATTCGATGCACCCCACACTCGCTCAGCGCTCCGTCGCGGCGAAATCCGTGCTTACCGCAGCATACCTATGAGAGGATGTTCGCGGATCCGTGTCGGGGAACGGAGGTGGATCCGTGGCGACTGCTGACCAAGTTAAAGCGATGGTGCGGAGCCACGCGGACGGAGACGACGCAAGGTTCTTCTCGGTCGCGCTCCAGGTTGCCGCGAGGGCGGCTAGGAGCGGCCAGACCACCTTCGCGCAAGAACTGCGCGATCTAGTAGAGGAGCTTCGAAAGCAACCGCCTCGATCGAGGAAGCCCGTTCCCGTGGCGCAGCCGCGTGGAGAACTCAGCGGGCTGTTGGGAGTCACCTACCCTACCACGAGGATGACGGACCTCGTCCTTGAGGCTCCTGTCCGAGACCGCCTAGAACGTGTCCTGTTGGAACAGCGGCAGCGAGACAGGCTGCGCGAACAGGGCTTTCATCCCCTGCGTAAGCTGCTGCTGGTCGGACCACCTGGGACTGGCAAGACGCTGACCGCTAGCGCGCTAGCCGGCGAACTCCACCTTCCGCTCTTTGTCATCAGGCTCGACGGACTCATCACGAAGTTCATGGGCGAGACCGCAGCGAAGCTACGCCTTGTGTTCGATGCCCTGCGCGAGACACACGGCGTTTACCTCTTCGACGAGGTGGACGCTCTCGGTGGAGAACGGGCGCGATCCAACGATGTTGGCGAGATCCGACGTGTGCTCAACTCCTTCCTTCAGTTCCTGGAGTTGGAGGAGACCGAGAGTCTGCTGGTCGCGGCGACTAACCATCCCCAGTTGCTCGACAGCGCCATGTTCCGTCGTTTCGATGCGGTTATAGAATATCCGCTACCGACCCCACCGGTGATCAAGGCGCTCGTCCTGAACCGCCTCGCCACCATCAAAATCGGGCGAGTGTCCTGGGGTCACGTGACGAAGGCTGCGGCGGGCCTGAGTCATGCTGAGGTCACAATGGCCGCGGAGCGCGCGGCGAAGGATCTCATCCTGCTGGATGGGCGGGAAATCGTAACCGCTGATTTGGTGAGTGCGCTGAACCAACGACGAGCGGAGTCAAGGCGGTAGCAACGTTTGGCCGATCGGAACCGTCCTCATATCTTCGTTGATCAGCCGGCCCAGGTGGAGCCATATACCCCGCCCCCGCGGCGAATCGAGCGGCGCGCGCTCAGTGTCCCCGACAACCGCCGGGTCCACGGCGAAGGTCTCCAAGCGCAGCTGGCTCTCGCTGGGACCGCAGGACTCCAGCGGCGTGCCGATACAACGCGGGTGGAAGGTGCCCTCGACGGAATCTATGTCACGTTCGAGAGCTTCCCGGAGATGGAGCTCGCAATCGAGAGTCTCGATGTCCGGCAAGGAATCCTCCGGCCAGAGCTCCGCTCAGTTCAGGTAGCCGTGCAACCAGACGGGCAACGAGCGGAGTTCGCCACCGTGTTCATTCCTGACGGCAGGCTCGGGTACTTCCTTCAGCGCGTCCAACAGTACCTTGAGACGGTCGAGTCAGAGCGACCGCGAAACAGCAAGCTGCTCGACAGGGTGCAAGGTGTGGCGCTGGCGTCAATTGAGCGGCTTTGGACGGATCGCCCCGAGGACTTCCCGGCCGCCGATGATGTCGTTTGGTGGGAGGTGTGGCTCCGCCGCCGCGACGGTCTGGAACTGGAGCGCCTTCGGTCGTTCGCTACGGTTCGCGACATCACAGTGGGGCCTCGAGTGCTCTCGTTCCCCGAGCGACTAGTCGTCCTCGCGTATGCGGCCGCCACGCAACTCGCAACGGCACTCGATGTCCTGGACGATCTCGCGGAGTTGCGCGCGCCGCGATCGTTGCCGCAAGTGCTCGCGAGAGAGAGAGCTGCTGACCAGCGAGACTGGGTGGATCAGCTTGTAGCGCGGACTACTGCCTCGGGGCCAGCGGCAGCTGCGGTTTGCATCCTGGACACAGGGGTCAGTCACGCGCATCCCTTGTTGGCACATTCACTCGATGCCGCGGACTGCCATGCGTGCGTTCCAGCGTGGAGTGCTTCCGACCACCACGGCCACGGTACCGCTATGGCCGGGATCGCACTGTACGGGGATCTCGGGCAGGTCATCCTCGGTGCGGACCAGCTTCATCTTCGCCACAGACTTGAGTCGGTGAAGCTCCTCCCCCCCGTTGGCACGAACCCGCCGGAGCTCTATGGAGCTCTTACCGCGACCAGCGCGAGCTTGGTCGAAATTCAGGCTCCGACGCGGTCCCGCGTTTTCTCGATGTCAATCACGGCGTCCGACACGGCGGACGTAGACACGGATCCCTCGCGCTCGGATTACGGTAAACCGACGTCGTGGTCAGCCACCATTGATGCATTGGCAGCGGGACTCGGCGTCGACACATCGGCTGAGGGCATCGTGTTGCTCAACGAAGATGACCCTGCCGACCGTCGTTTATTCCTCATCTGCGCGGGCAACGTTCGTGAAATCGAAGACGACCACCTGGCCCGGAGTGACCTCGAGCCGGTGGAGGACCCCGCGCAAGCATGGAACGCGGTGACTGTGGGGGCGATGACCGACCTTGTCACTCTCGACCCTGACGACAAGCTCTGGCGCGGCTGGACGCCTCTAGCACCGAGGGGCGAGCTCGCCCCATCAAGCCGAACCTCAGTGATGTTCGGCCGGAACTGGCCATCCAAGCCAGATGTGGTCTTCGAGGGTGGCAACGCTGCTCGTTCACCGTTGGGGACTGACTTTGACTGGCCCGAAGCTCTGCAGTTGCTGACGACAAGGCGCTTATGGCTGGATGGCCGCTTGCTCGACACTACGTGCGATACCAGCGCGGCTACGGCGGGCGTGGCTCACATCGGGGCCGAGATCATGGCGGAATACCCAAGCCTCTGGCCGGAGACTGTACGCGCCCTGATTGTCCACTCTGCCGAATGGACGCCGGCGATGCTCACGCAGTTCTGCGCGGCAGACACCCGTCGACAGCGCGTTGCTCTTCGAGCACGCTACGGCATGGGTGTTCCAAGCCTGCAACGAGCGACGCGTAGCGCGAGTGACGCCCTGACGCTGATTGTCCAGGACTCGATCCATCCATTCGACGGCGACGGGAAGATGCGCGAAATGCACCTGCATGCGTTGCCCTGGCCGGTCGAAGTGCTCGCAGAGATGGGCGCAGCCCACGTCCGGCTTCGAGTGACGCTCTCGTACTTCGTTGAGCCGAATCCCAGTCGGCGAGGATGGCGACAACGATTCCGCTATATGTCGCATGGGCTCCGATTTGATGTTCGTCGCCCTACGGAGTCGGTTGACGAATTTCGGAGGAGGATCAACAAGCTGGCGCGCGACGAGGGGACTGGCCACGATTCAGCCGCAACCGATGCGCAAGAGTGGTTTTTTGGCCCGGAGAATCGGGTCTCTGGATCTATACATTCGGACTTCTGGGAAGGCACTGCTGCCGAACTCGCGGAGCGCGGCTATGTGGCGATCTATCCTGTCTCGGGTTGGTGGAAGGATCGAAAAGACCGCGATCATAGTGATCGTGGCGCCAGGTACGCGCTTGTCGTTTCGATCGAGACGCCCGAGCAGGATGTGGATCTCTGGACTGCAGTCGCTACTGAAGTCGGGGTGCCGATCGCCATCGAATATGAATGACGTGGGGGCTTGCCGGAAGGTGTTGAGCGCGGAGGCGTCTCGGGCAATTGCGCATACTCGTTGCGGCGACCGTTTTCTTGATGTCTTTGGGTAGTCGAGTGTCACGCGAGCGTCAGGCACCTCGGCGAGCGTTGATCGCAGACACAAGGTGAGACTCAGGAACTTGTGGGACGACGTGTTTGAGGACTCGCTCTACCGTTGACGGGCGGCGCTCCGGCTCAAAGCAACTGCGGGCAGTGAACGTGGGTGAAGCGCGTGAGTGCTTCGCCTGAGGGCGTCGTGTCCGACGTTTGGGCTATCGTATGTCCCGTATGTCGGACGCGGTGCACGACCCCGTCGCTCGCGCTATTTGCGTCGTAAACGCGCGCTTGCCCGGCGTTACGCGATGCTTGTGGGCTCGGCTTGCCGTACGTCAATGTTACACGTAATGTAACATTCATGCAGGACAAGGGCATCGACGCGCTCTACCAGCTAGCGGAGCCCCAAGGCGGTTACCTCACAACTGCCCAGGCGGTTGAAGCGGGGGTCTCTCGCCGCCTACTCAGCCATTACGCGGCCCGGGGGGATCTCGAACGGGTCGCGCATGGCATCTACCGGCTCCACCGCTTCCCTGCGCACCGATTTGGGGACCTGATCGCGACCAGGCTCTGGGCTGGCCGGGGCGCTGCGGTTAGCCACGACAGTGCGCTTGCTGTCTACGGGCTAGGGTCGGCGATGCCGGCGGTCATCCACATCACCGTGCCCGGTGCCTTCCGCGGGAAGCGCCCTGGCGTCGTTGTGCACAGGGCGCCGTTGTCGTCGGCGGAGATCACCCTTCGCGATGACGTGCCCGTCACGAAGGTCGAACGGACGCTCTGCGATGTTGCGTCGATTGGTGATCCATCGATGGCCGGTGATGCAGCTCGCGAAGCAATCGAACGCGGGCTGACCACCCGCGCCCGGCTGTCGGAGACGGTTGACGAGCGTCCTGATCGCGACCATGTGCGGAACGTCCTGGGCCTCCCCAAAGCGAAGCGCACGGTACCATCGCGAGGTGGCTCGCTATAGTCGTCCGGAATCGCTTCGCCAGGCACTTGAGGATCGTCTGAAAGCACGCGCACGGGACGACTCTCTGCCGCTCGATCGGCTCCGGAAGGAGGCGGCCTTTCAGCGGTTGCTAGCGCGAATCGCCGCAACGGCGCCAAAAGGCAGTTGGGCTCTCAAGGGCGGCATGGCCATGATTGCCCGAGTCAGCTCGCGCGCCCGTGCCACGATCGACATCGATGCATCCTGGCGAGAGGATGCCGGTCGCCTCCAGACGATGGTCGAGCAGGCCGCCGCAGCTGATCTCGGCGACTACTTCGAGTTTGCGATCGGCCGCGGGAGCCCGATTCAGGGCGAGGGGCCCGAGGGCGGCATCCGCTTTCCGGTTGAGAGCCGGCTTGGCGGCCGGCAGTTTGAGACGCTTCGACTCGACGTGAACGTGCAACCTGGTGATGTCAGACCGGTCGAGCACGTGGAACTTCGAAATCTCTTCGACTTCGCCGACCTTCCGGCGGTCGTCGTTCCGGCGATACCGATTCCGCAACAACTTGCCGAGAAGCTGCACGCGTACGTTCGGGACTACGGCTCGCGCGAGAACTCAAGGCCCAAGGACCTCTACGACATGCTGCTGATCGCGGAGGAACTCAGGGTCCCGCCACTGGGTGAGCTCATGGATGTATGTTTTCAAACGTTCGGCCTTCGCGACACGCCATGGCCGCCGACATTGGCAACGCCGCCCGAGTCCTGGGCAACTCCATGGGCTGGGTTCGTCCGCGACTATGGCAGCCGGTTCGGGGAGTTGAACTCCGCGTTCGCCGCTCTCGAGGCCTTTTGGGGGCCGCTTCTCGGATACCGCAATCAACGGGCGCTGAAATGGGATCCCGCCGAATGGCGCTGGTTCGAGAGCCACTAGCCCGCGCACCTGAGACCAGCCGGGAGGAACTGGGCTGCGACCTCCAGCGGGCTGGCCTCGCCCCGTTGAGCACCTCAATTCTGCCGACATTTTGCCGACCAACTTGCCGACATGGGGTGGTACAGACCCACACTCCGCCCGATCCGGCCCCCGCGCGCTTAGGTTCAAACTGGAACATAAGTGATGATTTGGGACGCATCCAAACAGGACGGGATGGCCCTGAACGAACTTTTAATCCATTGGTCGAGAGTTCGAATCTCTCCGGGCCTACCAGATTTTGAATCTGAAGTTGACGATAATTCTGTGTCTGTACGTTAACGTTTGGGGTCGGCACCGACATTTCACCGACATTCGCAGCCACATTCAGCCCCACACAGCCCCACTTTTCGGCATGTCGCCTGGCCTCGACGGCCGTCCCGGAAAGGCTCGGTGTCCGCGAGGCGATCGCTATGCTGACGGCAGCGTGCTGTTGGGTCGGTTGGTTGTGGCCGGTCATTTTCTGGGGCTGTCAATTTCGTGCACACGGTCTGAGCAGAGCCACTCGATGGTCGTTTCGTTTCGGCTGTGAGCGAGTTGAGCGCGGGAGCCTTGCAGTGTGCACACTGCCACCCGGTGTTCGTGACTTCATCGCCCTGCCAATTTCAGATGTTGGTCCCGCCACTGTCACCGATCCTCGGCGTCCGTGCCGTCGGTGCCGTCCGCCCGAAGGATGTCGTCCATCGCCAGTGCGGCCTCGTCCTGCAGCGAAGGAAGGACGTGAGAATAGGTATCCAGCGTGATCGACACGGTCGCGTGCCCCATGCGTTCGCTCACGACCTTCGGGTGCACGCCGGCGGACATGAGGAGCGTCGCGGCCGTGTGCCGGAGGTCGTGAAACCGGAAACCGTCTGGAAGCCCGGCCTTCTTCTTCAAGCGGCGGAAACCCTTGGTGACCTGGCCAGGCTCGTAGGGCGCACCCGTGGGCTGAGGGAGCACGTAGCCAAGATTTGGGCCGGCTGGCTGCTCGGATGCAGGCTCCGTCTCCGGCAGCAGCTCCTTCAGGAACGCTAGCGAGTCCGGAGACAAACTTACGGAGCGGCTGGACCGATGCGTCTTCGTGGGCCTCATTTGAAGGCCCTGACCCGGAAGTCGTTGAGCCGTTCTCCGGATCGACAGCCGTCCTCCGGACCAATCGATGTCGGACCAGCGAAGGCCGCAGAGTTCGCCGTTTCGAGAGCCAGTCTGGATGGCGAGATATGCAAAGGGGTACATCGGGTCGCCGAGCGCGAACTGCAGGAGCGCCTTCGTCTCAGCACCATCCAGCACGTGCATCTCATGGCGGGGGACCCGTGGGGCGGAAATCGAAGCTGCCGGGTTGGATTGGATCAGCCGCCACTGGACGGCCAGTTTCAGGGCCTTGCTCAGGACTCGGTGGTGCTGGCGGACGGTGCTTTGGGCGAGACCTTCCGCCCTGCAGACCCGGTGGATCGTCTGGACGTGAATCGGTTGAATCTGATCGAGCCGGAGATGGCCAAGGTGGGGCACGAGGTGCTTCCGGACCACAATCTGATAGCGACAGAACGTCGAGGGCGCGACGTTCGATTCGGCGTACTCGGTCAGCCACCGTTCTAGGTATTCACCAAACAGCACGCCCGTCGGCACGAGTGCGATGCCCCTGTCACGCTGGGACAACAGCTCGCGTTCAGCCTTCTCGGCCTCTTTCTTCGTGCCGGGGACCGACATCCATTTGCGGCGCCTCTTCCCGGTCTTCTCGTCGAACCCGTCGTCGACGGAAACCTCGTATCGGCCAGGCGCTCTCTTTTGAATGGACATTTCAGGCGACCCGCCGAAGTGAGGTGTTCTCACCGTCCACGCCGAGGAAGGCCAGGAACGGAACCCTCAGGACGAGGTACCGTCGTCCGATCTGCCGGACGGGTGTGGGGAACTGGTTAGAGCGCACCAGTTCGTAGGCTTTGCTACGGCCGATTCCGAGTGTTGCCGCCGCGTCTTCGACGGACAGAGTTAAAGGGTCCAAGCAGTTGGTCTCGATTCAGGTGGTTGGTATGGCTCCATTCTACCTGATTCGGACTAAGTAGTCTACTGCATGAGTTTCTTGTGCCACAGCGCCGAATCCGCCCCGATCTAGTAGTCTGGCGTCTTGACGACGCTCTCCGGAACGAAGACGCCAAGAGCGAAGGTGCCAAGACCTTTCAAGCGTGGATACGAGTAGTCACAAGCATGAGTATTTTGCAGAGTACATGACCTCGCGATTGCCAGTCCACGCTGGCCGTGGAACAATGCGGCCGTGTCGAGTCAGTCGCGCCTGGTGCATCTCGGTTCAATTGCGTCCATTAGCCCTGGCCTCGCCACGTCCGGCGCTGGTGCCGGAGCGCGCAAGGGAAGCTGGGTCGTCCAGGAGGTCTCCCTGAAGGACATCCAGGACGATCGCATCGTCCGCGACGGGATCGAGAGCATATCCATCGAGTTCAAGGCGGCGACCGAGAAGCACCTGCTCAGGCCCTTCGACGTGCTCATCACCGCGCGATCCACCGTCGTGAAGTCAGCACTCGTGCCGCCATCCCTCACACGTGCGGTAGCGAATTCGACCCTTACTGTCGTCAGGCCAAGGGATCCGGACCTCAGCCCATTCCTCTGGTGGTTCTTCACATCGCGGCAGGGGCGATCACAGATCGAGGCGAGGATGGTTGGGAGTACCGTCATGCTGCTCCGGGCCGGCGCGCTCCGCGACATCGAAGTCCCGCTGCCTTCGCACCGGGAACTTCGGATTATCGACGACCTTGTCCAGGCCTCGGAGCGCGCCCACGAAGCGGCTCTCGCTGCCGCACAGATCCGCCATGAAACGGTCCGCGACAGGATCGTCGAGGATCTCCTCTCGGCAGCAGCACGCTCGCGTTCCACAGACGTTGGGGAGGAAAACGAGGACATTCCCGGCCAGGAACAAGGAGTTCCCGGTCATTCGGTGCCCATTCCCGAGCATTCCACCCCCATTTCACGGAGACCCTGATGCCACTCACTGAAGCCGAACTCGAGATGAAGCTGTGGAAAGCTGCGGACATCCTCCGTGGCCAGATCGATTCGAGTGATTACAAAAACTATATATTCTCGATGCTCTTCCTGAAGCGGCTCTCCGACCGCTTCGACGAAGAGGTAGAAAAGGCCCTCGACCACGTCTCTCGCGAGGTGGCTGAGAACGACCCCGACGAGCACGAGTTCTTCGTTCCGGCCGATTGCCACTGGAGAGCGCTGGCGCGCACGAGCATGAACCTCGGCGAGGCACTGAACGTCGCCAGCGCAAAGCTGGAAGAACAGAACCCCGGCCTCAAGAACGTGCTGCGCTCCACCAACTGGAACGACGACACGAAGCTCGGTTCACCGCAAGCGCGCGAGCGCGTCATCCGCAGTCTCATCACCCACTTCAGCTCGCTCGACCTCTCGAACCGGAACCTCACGGGCTCGGACAACCTGACCAGGAACGTGCTCGGCGACGCCTACGAATACCTCATCGAGAAGTTCGCCGACGATGCCGGCAAGAAGGGCGGCGAGTTCTACACGCCCCGGGCCGTCGTGCGGCTGATCGTCGAGATGCTGAAGCCGCGGGAGGGCATGCGCATCTGCGACCCGACCGCGGGCTCGGGCGGCATGCTCATCTACGCGGCCCAGTACGTGCAGGAGCACGGCGGCAACCCGATGAACCTGGTCCTCCACGGCCAGGAGAAGAACCTCACCACACTCGGGATCGGCAAGCTCAACCTGCTCCTCCACGGGCTCCCCGCCGCACGCATCGAACCGGGCGACGTCATCTTCGAGCCAGCGTTGCTGGACGAGCGCGGGCGGTTACTCACTTACGACCGGGTGGTCGCCAATCCGCCGTTCAGCCTGAAGAACTGGGACAGCGACCCGCAGGATGACAACCCCGCAAACCGGTTCGCGTCGAACGACCCGCACCACCGGTTCGACCGCTTCGGCGCGGTCCCGCCGAAGACCAAGGGCGACCTCGGTTTCCTCCAGCACATGTTGGCGACGACAAACAGCACGGGAATGGTGGGCGCGGTGATGCCGCACGGCATCCTCTTCCGGGGGGGGACGGAGGAGATCATTCGGAAGGGCATCGTCAGAGCCGACTTGTTCGAGGCGATCATCGGGCTCGCGCCGAACCTGTTCAGCGGGGCCAGCATCCCGGTCGCCATCTGCATTCTGAACAAGGACAAGCCGGCGGAGCGCAAGCACAAGGTCCTTTTCATCGACGCGGCCCAGCCCGGGCATTTTCGCGAGGGCAAGGCGCGCAACTACCTGGACCGCGAGCACATCGACTCGATCGTACGGGCGTACGAGGCTTTCGAGGACGTGGAGCGCTTCGCCCACGTGGCCGATATGGCCGAGGTCGAGGCGAACGACTACAACCTCAATATCAGCCGCTACGTCGATACGACGGTGGCCGAGGAGCGCATCGACATCGGTGCCGCACTGGCGCGGCTGCGCGAGCTGGAGGCCGAGCGCGACCGGGCCGCAAAGAGGATGGACGAGTTGTTGGCGGAGCTGGGCTATGGACGTTGAGTTAGTCGAGGAATTCGGCCAGGTACAGCAGCCGGTCTTGCGCTTGCTCGGGGTTCAGCCGTGCGTCCAGCGCGACCAACCCGCGCACCTGCTCGCCAATGGACATCTGTTGCCGCGCACGGACGACTATGCCTGGATGCGTGCCATCGGCGGCGAGCAACGACACATGCAACCGGGCGAAGTCGCCGACGTTGGCGGTGTAGAGGATGCGGGCCTCGCTTCTGGCGAACGCGAACTGCTCATCATCCGGCTTCCCTATCATCCCGGCATCCAGCGCTGTAACGACATCCAGGCCGCGCAGCCGGGCAGCATCGACCACGTCCGCGTCCAGCGAGTCCTCATCAAAGTAGAAGCGAAGGCCGGCCAATCAGCCCGTGGCCTGTTTGCGGCGGGCAGCCTCAACCCGGTAGGCCTCGGATTCGGCGGCAACCTCGGCGTCGATCCACTCGCGGTTGGCGAGGTAGTAGGCGATGCCGGCGTAGATGCGCGGGAGGTCGAGGTACGGGTAGCGCCGCAGGATCTCGTCGGCCCGGGCGCCTTCGCTGTAGAGGACACTCAGCTGCTGGACCGAAAACCCGGTCCCGGCCAGGCACGGGCGACCGCCGTTCACACCCGGCGTTCGCTCAATGAGCGTTTCAATCGGCACTTCCCTCGTGGCAACCATCGCCGTTCAGTCTACCAGCCCCGGCTCGGGCGCGGGCCGGTGATACGGAGCGTAGACGGGTTGCCAGCGGAGGCGCGCTGTGGGCGCTAATGAAGACGGCCTTTGGACCCGCGGTACGCTGTCGGATCTAGTGGAACTCAACGCTGCGAACTGGGAACCACGGCGCGGCGGTAGGATTCGATATCTCGACATCGCGGCTATTTCGAGGACCGGTACGATAGGCGAGCTCCGGGATATTGACGCGAAATTGGCTCCAAGTCGAGCACGCCGGATCGCACGCAGCGGGGACGTCGTTGTGAGCACCGTTCGCCCGCACCTGCGGGCCTTCGCTCGGGTACGGTCGGCACCGGACAACCTGGTCGTTTCTACTGGGTTCGCGGTTCTGACGCCGAAACGCCTTTCGGACTCCGAATTCGTCTATCAACAAGTCCTTACGGACGAGTTCATTTCGTTCCTCGATCCTCGAACGACCGGAACCGGTTACCCCGCGGTCCGCGGTGATGACGTGGTTGCGTTTCCGATTGCGCTACCAGCGCCTCTCGAACGTGAGCGTATCGGTTGTTTCTTGCGGTCCATCGACCTGGCCATCGAGAAGACCGAGGCCGTCATCGAGGCGACCGAGACGCTGCGGAAGGCGCTTCTCCAGGAGCTGCTTACGCGCGGCGTTCCCGACTGGCACACCGAGTGGAAGACGGTCCCCGGCATCGGGACGATCCCGGCGTGCTGGGAGGTGGGGCGCTTGGGTGAGGTGGCGGAGGTGCAGACGGGTCGCCAGGTGGGCAAGGCGCCACGGGGCCCGAGCGTGAGTGTCCCGTACCTGAGCGTCGCGAATGTGAAAGATGGCTACCTGCACTTGGAGACCGTTAAGGCTATGGCGGTCTCGCCGGCCGAGGTGGCGCGGTTCTCTCTGCGGGCCGGTGACGTCCTCTTCACCGAAGGAGGCGACCGAGACAAGCTCGGCAGAGGCTGTGTCTGGACAGGGGAGATCCACCCCTGTGTCCACCAGAACCACGTGTTTGCAGTGCGTCCTCATCTCCACCGGCTGAGCGCGTGGTATCTCTCGATCTACGCGGGTAGCGCGGCTGGCAAGGCGTACTTCATGGGCTGTGCGAAACAGACGACGAACCTTGCATCCATCAACTCGACTCAATTGAGGGATCTTCCGGTTCCGCTGCCTACGGTCTTCGAGCAGGAGAAAGCCCAGGCGTTGGTTGGCACAGTGGACGCGCGACTGACGCAGGAGCTGCAACTCCTGATGCACCTGCGTGATATCAAGCGCGAAACGGCCTCAGCCCTGCTTTCGGGGCGGTTGCGGGTGCCGTTTGAGGATGGAGGGGTGGCGAGATGAGAATCTCACGCGTCGTGATTGAGAACTTCAGGGCCGTCAAACGGCTGGAGTTCGAGCCGGGGACGCTCTGCACGCTAATCGGCGAGAACAACTCCGGTAAGAGCACGATCATGCGGGCTCTGAATCTGGTCCTCGGAGAGGCTTGGCCGACCGAGCGCAGTTTTTCGGAGGACGACTTTTACGACCGAGACACGACCAACCCTATCGTGATCCAGGTGTACTTCGATTCCAAGCTGACTCACACAGCGAGGAATGGCGCAACGGCGCAAGTCAGTGGTTTTGAGCTTCGCTGCAAATGCTACAAGCGCCGGACCGGCGACAAGCTTGCGGGCGATCTGGGCATCGATTTCGTTTGCATCGGCCCAAGGGGCGGTCAAGTCGACGATCCCACGGTTCGGTATCGTCCCGGCGGTCCACCGCTTCCGCCCCTTCGAGTGTCAGGAACCCTTCGCGAACAAGTGCCGCTGCTCTATGTAGACGTGATGCGCGAGTACAGCAAGCAGGACCCCTCAAGTCGATGGTCCGTCCTTCGGCGCTTGGTGCAGCAAGTCCAGCTTGAGTTCCGGAACGACAAGTCGGCCGTCGCGGTTACCCTCTCCGACGGAACTTCGAAGAAGATGACGCGAGCTGAGGCGTTCGACCACTACATGGTCCTCGCGAACGAGAGCTTGCGCACGCAGGCGTTAGAAGAACTCGAGCAGGAACTTGCCACCCACGCTTTGGAGCAGATGGGCCTCGACCCGTCGACCGATGGCGTGGCGCTGCGATTCGGCTCGCACGACCCAATCAATGCTTTCAAGAGCCTGGAGTTGCTGGTCGACCAACTGGGAATCACCTCTTCCGCCTCCCACGTCGGAGCCGGGCTGCAGAGTGCCATCGTGGTGGCGATCTTTCGCACGTACGAAGCACTCAAGAAGGGCGGCGCCATCTTTGCCATCGAGGAACCGGAGGCGTTCCTGCATCCGCAAAAGGCTCGGTATTTCGCTGAGGTCTTGGAGAAGATCGCCGATGGCGACAATCAAGTGTTCCTGACGACGCATTCACCCTACTTCGTGAAGCTCCACAAGCCGGAAAGCATCGCTTCGGTGCGACGCACGGCCAGCAGCGGGACGTTGGTCAAGCAAGCGAACCTCGGGGTGATCGCTCCGACGATGAGAGATGTCCTGAAACTCCAAACGAAGCTCACGGCGAGCCGGTCTGAGATGTTGTTCGCCCGGCGGGTCCTGCTGATCGAGGGAGAGACCGAGGCACTAGCCATGCCATTCGTGTTCGACCTGCTCGGAGTCGATCCGAACAATCTCGGTATCTCCGTGGTTGATTGCGGAAGCAAGACGGCAATTCCGTTCTACGCCAACATCCTAAAAGCGTTCGACATCCCGTTTGTCGTCCTAGCTGACTTTGACAGCACGAGTCCGATCCAAGTGAGACAAACCGAGGCTCTTCGAGCCTGTACGCCGGCGAGCGACCTCTTCTTGATGAATCCTGACTTCGAGGGCGAGTGCGGGTACGCCGCTGGAGACAAGGTCTTGGGCGCGTTCAATCACTTCACTTCGACGCCGTCGCCAGCAGTCCCGAAGGCGATTGCCGACGCCGTGTCGAGACTGGTGACCATGTGAGTCGCATCAATGAGCTCAACGAGGCCGAACTCCCCGCCCGGGACCTGTTGGTCAAGTTGGGCTGGATCTTTGTGGCCCGCGAGAGCCTCGACGCCGAACGCGATGGATGCCGGGCCGTGCTGCTCGAGGACCGGCTGCGCGAGGCGCTCAAGCGGCTGAACCCCTGGATGACCGACGACCACGTCACCCGCGCCATCTTCAACCTGCGGAATGTCCCTGTGAC
>Ga0138256_10004937_pt1 | contig 14158 bp, 13 predicted proteins | sample KNB2016incub_MG_FD_105486 | JGI IMG/M metagenome (GOLD analysis project Ga0138256, IMG submission 105486) | Active sludge microbial communities from wastewater in Klosterneuburg, Austria - KNB2014incub_MG | ecosystem: Engineered > WWTP > Activated sludge > Unclassified | place: Austria...
CTGGTAATAGCATTGAAAGCGCCCAACAACCAGGTTATAAACCTGAGCGCATTGGCAAACTTTACCAATTCTGCAGGTGCTAACTTTACCAATACAACTTTCAGTTCTGCAAGTACTACAGCCATTACTCCACCTTATACAGGTACATACAGAGCCGACCTGGCTGGTGTTACATTTAATGCACTGGGCTTTACATGGCCTGGCGGACCTACCGGTTATGTTCCAACATCTACCGCATGGAGCAGCTTATACACTACAGCTAATGGAACCTGGTCAATAGGTTTGTATGATGCAGGTGCACCAGATGGCGGGGTATTCAATAGCTGGTCATTGGAAATTGATTATATAGTTGGTGTACCGGCTACACCTGCTGTATGGACACCGGCTGCCGGATTATTCTCTAATGCAATAGCCACTACTCCGTATGTAGCAGGTACTGCAGTAGATTCAGTATGGACAAGGCCAACACCTTCTGGTGTGTACAACTACCAGGCTACGGTTCAAAGCCTGTCACCACCACCTGCAGCTGTTACCACACCAATGGCTGGCGGAAATGGTAATAATTCAGTTGCCTTTAATGTCGCCAACAACAATGCTGTAGCTATGAACCTAAACGGAATTTCTACGAATACATTTGGTTCAGGTGCCGTTGTTACCAGTGCTTTCTACAAAATAACCCCTATTTCGGGTAACCCGGGACTCATTAATGCGGCTAATGGCTGGATTCAGTTTGCTGGTCCTACCAACAGTAATGTTACTGCGGCTACTTTAAATGCTGTATTAACAGGATTATCACTTCCAATTCCTGCTGGTGCCACTTATGGTATTGTGCTCTCAATGACGGGGGCAACATTCCCTGCCTATACCAATGGTGCAACTACTACTGTTACCTATACTAATAATGGTTGTTCGATCATAACAGGTGGTAATGTAGGTTGGGGTGGCCCTGCAGCTCCAGGTCCAATGGTAAACAATCCAAGGAACTTTAATGGAGCCGTTTATCTATCGGCTGCCAGCGTTGCTCCATGTACCTCACCTGCAAGAAATATAGTTGTAACAGTTAACGAACCGCTAACGGTAACAACCCAGCCGGTTAACCAGGCAATATGTACAGATAAGATCGCTTCATTCTCAGTAGCAGTAAGTGGTTCTGGACCGTACACTTATCAATGGCAGGTGAGTACCAATGGCGGTAACACATATGCTAATGTGACCAACGGAGGTGTATATAGCGGAGCTACTTCATCTACGTTGACTATTACTGCGCCTCCGGTTACTATGAATGGTTATGTATACCGTTGCAATATTACCGGTGCGGCACCATGTCCTGCTATAACATCATTCTTCAGGATACTTACAGTATATCCGCTGCCAGTAGTTGTTATCAACGCTAATCCTACCAAGCTGATGCCAGGTATGCGGACAACACTGAATTCTTCAGTTACGCCAAATCCTGCAGCTCCTAATGGTGGTTACCAGTGGCTCAGGGATGGAATTGCAGTAACAGGTACAAGCGCTGGTATTATCTCCGGTGTGGGTACTGGTGCGCTAACTGTTGATGTTGATGGACAGGGTACTTATCAATTAAGGGTTACAGATGTTAACGGTTGTACCAACATGTCGAATATCATTACTATTACTGATTCGGTAAGCGGTAAGTGCTTCATTTATCCTAATACAAACTCTGGTAAATTCCAGGTTAGGTATTACAGTGCCGCAAACAACGTGTTACCAAGAGCAGTATCTGTATTTGATTCGAAAGGTGACAGGGTATTAACACAAAAATACATTGTGGGAAGACCTTACGACAGGATGGATGTTGACTTGAGGAGATATGGAAAAGGCTTGTACTGGGTTGAGGTTATGGACGAAAATGGAGCCCGCCTCACCATGTGCAGAGTGGTAATTCAATAAAACTAACTAATACTTAGTTATACAGTCCTCCCGCCCTGGCGGGGGGACTTTTTTTATACAAGATGTTTATTTAAAGATATTGCTACCTTCATTGCATGATAACCGAACTGGAAAGCCTATTGATAAAAAATAAACCTGGTTTCCACCCTGTTGTTGATTTTGACCCGCTGAATGAAAAACTGGTTCATTTTGATTTTACATCGGCCAATACTGAACTAAGCACTTCTGATGTTTCAGATACGACAGCCTTTTCTCAATACATCAATAACAAATTAAAAAGCGCAGGGGCAAAATTTGGTATTGGGGGGTATAATGAAAACAGGACACTTTACAGGAGGAGCGAATTGTTTAATGGAGAAGAAGCAAGATCAGTTCACCTGGGAATAGATATTTGGGGCCCGGCCGGAACAAAGCTGTACGCTCCCCTGGGAGGTGTGATACATAGTTTTGCTTTCAATGATAATGTTGGAGATTATGGCGCTACGCTTATTTTACAACATCAGTTAGACAGGATAACCTTTCATACGCTTTATGGGCACCTGAGTTTACATGATATTGCCGGGGTAAATGAAGGCTCTTATGTAATCCGGGGACAAACGATCGGGCATTTTGGCGAAGCGAAAGAAAATGGAAACTGGCCGCCTCACCTGCATTTTCAGGTAATAAAAGATATGGAATTAAAGGAAGGTGATTACCCGGGTGTATGTTCGTTATCGGAACGGCAAAAATACCTCCTCAATTGCCCCAATGCCGACCTGGTACTTGGTATGATGAAATATCTTTAAAAAAATAAAATTTAAATAAACCTTATTCGTTTAAAATTGTTTATTAACCAGGCTCAAAGCGGCTAAAATCAGTAACTTTGCAGCGGAAATACAAAACATGGAAATAAAAGCCGGTAAGCTATTAAACAAGATCAATGCCCCTGATGATTTAAAGAAATTAAGCAGGGAACAATTACACCAGGTTTGTGATGAGCTTCGTCAATATATTATCGATGTTGTTAGTGTTTATGGAGGCCATTTTGGAGCCAGCCTTGGAGTGGTGGAATTGAGCGTTGCATTGCATTATGTTTTTAATACACCCGATGATCAATTGGTTTGGGACGTAGGCCACCAGGCTTATGGTCATAAGATACTTACAGGAAGGAGAGATAATTTTCCTACTAACAGAAAATATAATGGCCTGAGTGGTTTTCCAAAACGCAGCGAAAGTGAATATGATACATTTGGTGTAGGCCATTCTTCCACTTCTATATCTGCTGCGCTGGGAATGGCTATGGCTTCACATTATAAGGGAGAAAAAGACCGGCAGCACATAGCCATAATCGGCGATGGCGCCATGACAGCCGGCCTTGCATTTGAAGCAATGAACCATGCAGGCATTGAGAAGAGTAATGTGCTCATCATTCTGAATGATAATTGCATGAGTATTGATCCAAATGTAGGTGCACTAAAAGAGTACTTAACAGACATCACCACTTCTCATACTTACAACGACCTTAGAGATAATGTGTGGAAGGCATTGGGTAAACTACCTGTTGGAAAAAAATTCAGCCGTGGAATGGCAAGTAAACTGGAAGCTAGTTTGAAAGGAATGGTAAGCCAAAGCAGTAATCTGTTTGAAGCGCTTCAGTTGCGTTATTTTGGCCCTATTGACGGACATAATATCACCAAACTGGTAGATACATTAAAAGACCTGAAAGATATACCGGGCCCAAAACTGTTGCATATTAAAACAGTGAAAGGAAAGGGATATGACCTTGCGGAGAAAGATCAAACCAAGTGGCATGCACCCGGATTGTTTGATAAAGTGACCGGCGAGATACAGAAAAAGAAATTTGATATTCCCCAACCCCCCAAATACCAGGATGTATTTGGCCATACCATAATAGAACTGGCCGAAAAAAATAAAAAAATATTAGGTATCACACCGGCAATGCCTAGTGGATCTTCGCTCAAATTCATGATGGATAAAATGCCGGACAGGGCATTTGATGTGGGCATTTGCGAACAGCATGCGGTTACCTTGAGTGCCGGAATGGCTACCCAGGGAATGAAAGTGTTTTGCAATATCTACTCTTCCTTTATGCAAAGAGCTTATGATATGGTGATACACGATGTGGCCATTCAAAAGCTGCCGGTAATATTTTGTTTGGACAGGGCAGGACTTGTAGGAGAAGATGGCCCGACACACCACGGGTGTTATGATATTGCTTATATGCGCTGCATTCCAAACATGATCGTGAGTGCGCCAATGAATGAAGCCGAATTAAGAAACCTGATGTACACTGCACAATTAGATTCTACGAAAAACCCTTTTGTTATCCGTTACCCGAGGGGAGAAGGTGTTATGCCGGAGTGGAGAACCGAAATGAAAGAGATTAAGATAGGTTCTGGTAGAAAGATCAAAGACGGTAAGGATATTGCGATACTGTCTTTCGGCCACCCGGGTAATTTTGCCGCTGCTGCAATACGTGATGTAAAAGCAGAAGGTATTGATCCTGCTCATTATGACATGCGTTTTGTAAAACCCCTGGATGAAGAAATGCTGCATGAGGTTTTCAATAAGTACAGTAAAGTGATCACTATAGAAGATGGCACCATTATGGGTGGTTTTGGTTCGGCTGTTCTGGAGTTTATGAATGAACATGGGTATAAGGCTGAGGTAAAGATCATGGGTATTCCCGACAAACTTGTTGAACATGGAACACCTAAACAGTTGTATGATGAGATAGGAATTGATGCAAATGGGATTGGGGGTATACTCCGTGCCATGTTAGAAGTACAAATTGTTTCAGTTAGATAATTTTATTCAACTCTTTTTATAGCCACGCTTTATAGCGTGGCTTTTTTTTATTTAACAGGGTTCAAAAAATTTTGTGAAAAAGCTGGCGTTAGGCATCTAAGCCTAATAAAATTTTCATGAAACTCGCCAGCAGACTTCTTATGGTAAGCAGTGTAATGCTTGCTGTCACTTCAACATTTGGATACTTTTTCTGGTATAAGCCAAAATTCAGATCTACGGCCAGTGCATTTGCTTATCGGTCGGATGAATATGATGGTAGCCATAAGACCATTCAGCGGCTGAAGCAAAAATCTTTACTGGCAAAGGATTTCGTGAAAGAGCATGGTTATAATAAAGCATATTGTTTTTTACTGGATATGCGGTTGCCTTCCGGAAAAAACCGTTTTTTTGTTTATAACCTTGTCAAAGATTCCGTAGAAATTGCCGGACTTGTGACACATGGAAGCGGATCGGAAAATGGGACAGACGAGCTTACATTCTCGAATGTTAAAAACAGTAACAGCACGTCAACAGGAAAATACAAGGTTGGTACATCCTATACGGGTAGTTTTGGACTGGCCTACAAATTATACGGGCTGGATGCCACCAATAGTAATGCATTTGACCGTTTTGTTGTACTTCACGCACATGCCTGTGTTCCAAATGAAGAAATATCTCCCTTGCCTATTTGTGTAAGTCTTGGCTGTCCCACGGTATCTCCTCCATTTTTAAACAGATTAAAAACTTACCTGGATGAATCACATCGGCCTGTATTGATGTGGATCTATTATTGAGATCAGTTCATTGGTATTTCAATGGCTAATAATTCAGCATCAGCACTGGCAGCTATAGAAAAACTATCTGTTTCAGAAATCCCAAGTGCATCCCGTTTGTTTAATTGCTTGCCATCTACCAGAACGGAACCATTAATGACTACTAAAAACACGCCGTTTTCTTTAAAAGCTGTAGAATAGGAAATTTCTTTTCCGGCATCCAGGTTGGTTAATGCGAACCTTGCATCCTGGTTTATCCATAAAGCCTGATCTGAATCAAGTGGAGAAACTACAGTTTGCCATTTATTTTGCCGGTCGTTGGTGTCGAAGTTTCTTTGGTCGTATCTTGGTTTGATATTCCTTTCTTTGGGGAAGACCCAAACCTGGAATAACGTAACAGGATCAGTAGCTGAAGCATTAAATTCTGAATGCTGCACTCCGCTTCCGGCGCTCATGATCTGAATATCCCCAGCTTTAATGACGCCATTTCCTCCTGTACTGTCTTTATGCTGTAAGGCACCACTAAAGGGAATGGTAACGATTTCCATATTGTCGTGTGGGTGGGTAGGGAAGCCGCCGCCGCCGGCAACAAAGTCATCATTCAATACCCTGAGGAGGCCAAAATGTACTTTTTCGGGGTTGTGATATTGGGCAAAGCTGAAATAATAGTTGGGCTTTAACCAGCCATAGTCTGCTGAACCCCTGTCGGCTGCTTTAAATAATATTGCTTTCATTGTCTTGTTTTTAAGTTCAATGTTTAAACATCAAAAATAATACCAAACCTGCACCTGACAAAATAGTAAAAAAAATCCCCGTGTGAACGGGGGAGTTTTAATTAAGTGCTGCTGTCTCACCGGGCAAAAGCCCCTGTATATCTTCTTCCCTGTTCTCATTCCATTCTATGATGAAATTATTCCTGCCTTCGCCGGTAAGCAAACTCATAAATCTTTGTTGTACCAGTTCCAAAAGGGAAAGAAACAGGAATATAGCATGTATACGGTTCTCACAAACATCAAATATCTTTTCAAAAGAAACAGCTTTTTCAGTACGGCAGATATCCAGCATATATTCACGACTTCCTTCCATCGTATAATTATATTGCATAACTGTATGTACCGGCCTGTTCTTTCGTTCCTGTAATTTAAAAACCACTTTTTCAAAGGCTTTCATCAATTTAAAAAGGGTAACCGTTTGTATCTCGGTTCCTTCTCCGGCTTCTTCGCCTATCTGTGAAATTTCTTTCTGCAGGTTTCCACGCTTTACCATCAGCAGCCTGAGTGCTTCCATTTCAGCCATTTTAGAAGCCGCTTCTTTAAACCTTTTATATTCCAGTATTTTGTTGATCAGTTCCTGGCGTGGGTCAATTTCATTACCATCAGCATCCAGTTCTTTGCGGGGCAAAAGCATTTTTGCTTTTATGCGCATTAATGTGCTGATGAACAAAATAAATTCGCTGCTTAATTCAATATTGAGTTTTTCAATGCTGTGGATATACGTTAAAAAATCGTTGGTGATCTTTGTAATGGGTATATTATAAATGTCCAGCTCATCTCTTTCAATAAAGAATAACAACAGGTCAAAAGGGCCCTCAAATTGTTCTAACTTGATCTGGTAGCTCGTACTATTCACTTTAGATTATCTTGATTTATTTAATAAAAAACTACCCCGTTAAGGGAGCAACAAATGTATCGATTTGTTGAGACAGTTGTGGTGCCGTAAAGGGTTTAATGTTGTAATGTGGAAAAACACCCATATACTCAAAGGGTTAAAGTTTCAAAGTAAGCCCGATACCCAATACTTCTTTCAATTGGGTCTTTTTTAAGATATCATCATCATACACAATATCTGCACTGATATTAGTGGCCAGCCATTTATTAAACTTCAGGCTTACAAGGTTCGTAAAGAAAACATCTACATTTTGGGGGTTTCTTTTATAATTGCTGAACAGGTCGAGCCTGCTTGTATATGAAGCCCATTTGGTAAATGCCTTTGCGAATTTGGCTGTGGCAAAAGCCCCCAACTCAGTATAGGATTTCCTGTTGGCCGGTACACCAAATTTGTCGGCCGTGTAAAAATCATTATCACTTTTCAAAAGAAAACGGGTTGTTATGGGAGAAACAAAAAGTGAGAAACTCTTATCGGGCCTGTAATCAATACCTGCAGAAATGATGACCTTACCTGGCGTAAGAAAACCGGAGATCTTATTATTTGCTGTATCCGTGTAGTTATATCCAGTCAGGGCCTGGGTATTAAAATTTACCAACATGGCTGTGTACCATTTTTTGGAAAGCTCATAGCCATACTTAGTTGTAATGTCAATCCTGTCATCGATTTTCCGGAATTGACCAAAACTGGTGGCATTTTGAAATCCCAACGCTATATCAAAGTAATTGTTCCAGGAATTCTTTCTTTTTTTATAATTCAGATTATAATTGAAAAGTGTAGCTACGCCAAGTGTATTTTGTTCACCACCGCTTACCCAGTTTCTTAAAGCGCCTTGTTGAACATTAATAATAAAAGTTCCCGCTTTCTCCCACCCGTCTTTTTCGGGAAGTTTAAGTTCCTTAAAAGCTACTTTCTGGAATTCCCGTATGGAAGGATCTTGTGCCTCTGCGGAAAATATAATGGTTGCTGATGCAAAAACAATAACTATGGGTTTTATCATGCCGCAAAAGTAATTAAAAATGAAGGCAGATAATGTTAACACATTTTAAAGAAACGAAGATGTGTTTACTTGCTGAGCATACAACAATTGTTAAAAACACTTCAACGGCCCTTATATTTTATTTGTTCGAAAAATTATACGCAAAGCCAATTCCCATAAGCTGAAGCCACTGTGGCGCAGGCCCTTTTGCAGGATTCACGTTGTGTGTATCGTCGTCATAGATCATGTCAAGATTAAAAGAGAAGTTGATGTATTTTGTTATTTTAGCCGTTACTACATTCGACCAAAAGATGTCAATGTTCTGTGGTTCTTGTTTGTAATTAGAAAAGAGATCAAGTCTTGTTTTGTAAGTGAAGCTGCTGCCTAGTTTTTTGAGATAGTTGACCGATGCAAAAGCACCTAGTTCATTTTTTGATCTTTTGCCAGGATCAATCCCAAAAAGAGGGGCAATCAGGTTATCAGTTACAATCACCCAACGCTCCGTTAACGGAGAGATGAAAATCGACAGGTCGGCAGTAGGCTTGTAGTCGAATCCCAATGACAATATGAGATAGGCAGGTGAAAAGGACCTCGAAATCACAGAGGATGTATCCAAACCGGCTGCTGTTTTTGAATAAGCATATCCTTTGGCAAACTGGGTACGCAAATTAAATAAGGCTGATACATTCCATTTTGGAGACAACGCGTAGCCATACTTAGTTAAAAAATCAACCCTGTCGCTTGCTTTGCGGGACCCAAGGCTTGTAGTGTTTACAATACCATAAGCAAGGTCAAGATTATTGTCCCATGAGCTTTTGTTTTTCTTATAAAAGGCGTAAACGTTAAGATAGGCATTCAACGAAAAAGAAAATTTATCCCCACCAGCCGACCAGTTACTTAAGGAACCTTCATTAATATTGAGACTGAACAATCCTCCAAGTTTCCATTTTTTCTGAATGGTGTCTTTAGGGTCTTTGGTTATTGATTTCGATGCTTCATTCTTAAGATCTTTAACTGTTTGATCCTGTGAATAGCAGTAAACTGAAGCAAGCAGTAGCCATGCGGCTGTACAAATTGTTTTCATATCGATGGTTTTCAAAAAAACTGAGCTACAACAACTGTTGTAGCTCAGTAAAGAATTATTTTTTTAAACTATCCCTTATCTCCATCAGCAAAGCATCTGTTGAAGATGGACCAGCAGGGGCTTCGGCTTGTTTTTTCTTCATGCTGTTGATAGATTTAATGACAAGAAACATTACAAAAGCCACAATAATGAAATTGATGATGGCTGTCAGGAAATCGCCCCATTTAACAGCTACTGCTTCCGTGACGACCTTGCCCGTGGCATCAGTTACCGCTTCTTTAAGGACATACATATTCTTACTGAGGTCAGCGCCTCCAATCATTCCTATCAGCGGTGACACAATCCCGTCAGTGAATGAAGAAATCACTTTGCCGAAGGCGCCACCCATTACAAATGCAACGGCAATATCCACCAGGCTTCCCTGCATGGCAAAGTCTTTAAATTCTTTAATGAATCCCATAGATGTAAAGTTTAAAGGTTAAAAATGATTCATGGTTAGATTATATTAAATGTAGTATAATAATAGTACAGAATCAAATTCATTTTCCGCAATAAGGAATTAATTGACCAACGGGTAATTAATTCAGATTAAATACATCAACTTTGCCCATCAAAATTTATCACTTTGAACAAAGGGCTTTTAAACTGGCTTATTTTTATTATTCTTTCCATCATCTGGGGCAGCAGTTTTATTATGATGAAAGAGGGCTTATTGCATTTGACAGCTTACCAGGTTGCGGCGCTCCGGATAGTTTTTTCAGGTATTGTTTTGCTTCCTTCTGCCATCAGGCATTTTAAACAGGTGCCACGCAATAAAGTGGCTATTATCTTTATGTCGGGTGCATTGGGCAGTTTAATACCTGCTTTTTTATTTTGTATTGCAGAAGAAGGTATTGACAGCGCCCTGGCCGGAACCCTTAATTCATTGACCCCCATCTTCGTTATCATAGTTGGTGCCATCTTCTTTAACAGCAAAACATCTGTCAATAAAATACTCGGCATTTTTGTAGCTTTTGCAGGAAGCATACTGTTATTGCTAAGCAAGGGGCATATGCAGGAAAGCCAGAACCTGGTGTATGTCTCATTTATTGTGCTGGCAACTATTTGTTATGGCATCAATGTTAATATGGTACATAAATTTTTACCTGAGATCGGGTCATTACAGATTGCAGCGCTTGCACTTACGCTGAACGCAATTCCTGCGTTGATCATTCTTATTTTTACCGGCTATTTCAGCTTACCGTTGACTGATCCGGGAATATTGTATTCAACCGGTCATGCTGCTATACTTGGAATATTCGGTACTGCCATTGCGTCCATTCTTTTTTACATATTGATAAAAAGAGCAGGCGCCGTTTTTTCTTCAATGGTTACTTATGGGATACCTGTTATTGCAAATTTCTGGGGAATGATCTACGGCGAGGAGGTAGGGTGGAAACAATTTGCCTGCCTGCTATTGATCTTAGGCGGTGTTTACCTGGCCAATCGTAAAGTGGCAACGTAGGGTTTTAGAAGATCATCTTAATCGGATTCGGTAAAAGAAATATTCTTTTCTCTGAGAAAATCCTTGATTCTGTCTGCATGAACACAGATACCTACGTGTAAAAAAGGACTGTTGGAAACTTTTTCTTTCCTGCCATTACTTATAATTTCAAAATTCTTCATGTCGAAACCCAGGTGTAAATGGTTGGTAGCATGCTGCATCCCGTAAATAATTCCGGAAGTATCGAATAAAGGACCACCACTTTGTCCTCTTAGGCCGGGGGTGCTCATCTCAATTCCAGTGATACCGCTATCGGGATGCATTACTGCAAAACGGGTTACGATGCCATCAATGGGAAAGGCCGGTGAATTTGGATTACCGGTATTTGTCCATTCAATATCGTCAGTATCGGGATTATGCCCGAAATTATTGAATTCGGGAAATGGGTAACCTATTCTGCACAAAGATTTGCCTTGTTTTATCTTGCCGCTGTCTTTAATAAATGAAGCATGCGAAGTATATAATATCTTATTAAATCCTTTGAATTCTAAAATAGCAAGGTCAAGCGTAGGGTGGGGATGGCAAGCGATCTCTTTTATGGTATCGAAGCAATTCAGGAAATTACTTTTTAACTGAACAGTGGTTTCGGGCAGGTATTTATATTTTAATTCAAGGCCCTGGAGGTTTCTTTTGTATTTGCCATCATTGGGGATATAGTTTCGTTCTGCTTTGTAGTTTGAAAAAGCTTGATTTATCTGTTCGGCTGCAGGTATCAGTTCCATAACATGCTTGCATGTGATGGCCACTCCATTATCATTTACAAAAAAGAAAGTAGAGCTGCCGGGAAGTATCAGCCCGCTATAGGTTCTGGAAATACTATGCATGGGCCGGGTAAACTGTAATACCTTTTCTATTGCCTGTTCAAACATAGTGTAGTTTACATGTGTATTTATAAGAGCAGAAAAGTATTTAGCCTTAGTGGGGAAAAGATTTAAACAGCCATTATTTCTTTTTCCTTTGCTGCCAAATGGGTTTCTATCAACGAAATATATTTATCCGTGGTTTCCTGGGCCTCTTTTTCGGCATCTTTACTTATATCTTCACTTAATCCGTCTTTCTGTAATTTCTTAATAGCTTCTATACCATCCCTGCGGATATTTCTTACGGCTACTTTTGCATGTTCACCTTCTGCATTGCATCGCTTTACCAGTTCTTTTCTTCTTTCTTCTGTTAAGGGAGGCATAAACAGGCGTATCACATTCCCATCATTTTGTGGATTAATACCAATATTGGCCATTGTTATTGCCCTTTCAATAACCTGGAGCATATTTTTTTCCCAGGGCTGAACAGAAATGGTACGGGCATCCAGTACAGAAATATTAGCGACCTGGTTTATGGGTGTTGGATTGCCATAATAATCAGCCATAATACCGTCGAGCATATTGGGGTTTGCCTTGCCGGCCCGTATCTTAACCAGTTCGGCTTCCAGGTGATTTAATGCCTTGAGCATTGCCGCCTCTGTGTCTTTGATTATCCTGCTTATTTCTTCTGACATGGGTTTTACTATTAATTGGCAGCAAAGCTATAAAAAACTGCCGTCATTTGGAGATTAGTCTTAAATAATGACAGGGAGATGAGAGTATTACAGCAATAATCAAAACCACAGCATTTAATGACAATGGAAATTACTCAGCTTCTACAGCTTCCGAAGCAAGATTCAGTATCTTATGAGATTTCAGGATTCCAGCATTTGCAATACTTTCATTAACTGCATTTTTATTTTTAGGACGGCTGTAATAAATGATACCGATAAAAATAAATGCCGATAACAGGAGGATACCTAAAACAGTAGTGGTACCCAAATTGCGCAGAAAAAATGCCATGGCGATAAATGAGATATTAACCAATACGCAGGTAAAAGTCACCATGCGGTGGCTAAGGCCAAGATCAAGTAAAAAATGGTGAACATGGGTTCTGTCTGGGCTAAACGGCGAACGCCTGTCTAATATCCGCAATCCGAATACACGGAGTGTATCAAAGAGTGGGATCATTAAAATGGCAAAACCTATAGCCGGTGCAGCCTGTATCGGAAAATTAGAAACGGGGTTACCAGCAACGTTTATGAATTTAATTACCAGGATAGAATTTACCAATCCCAGCAAAAGCGAACCCGTATCTCCCATAAATATTTTTGCAGGAGAGAAATTATAAATCAAAAAACCAATAGTACTTCCGGCAAGGGCTAAGGCCATAACAGCATAGGTTAGCTGACCGGCGTAAAAAAAGTAAGCACCAAAAACAAGCGTAGTAAGCAATCCAAGACTGCCAGCAAGTCCATCAACCCCATCAATGAGGTTAAAAGAATTGGTGATTACAATAATGGTGAATATAGATAAAATGATACTGGCAATATGCGGTATCTCATAGATACCCAGAAAGCCATGCATATTTGTAATTTGTATTCCGCCAAATTTTATAATGATACCTGCTGCAATTAACTGGCCTATGAATTTTTTACTGGCCGACAGGACTAATATATCATCTTTGATACCCAGGAAGAAAATGACTGTGGTTGCCGCAGCAAAATATTGAAGTTCTGAAGTGATGGCTGAAGGCACACCCATGAGGGTAGCTATGATAAATCCGGCAAATATGCCAAGGCCGCCTAAGGTAGGAATAACATTCTTATGAACTTTACGTTCATCCGGCTCGTCAAATAATTTTTTGTCTTTAGCAACCTGAATGATAACAGGGATGGCAAAAAAGGTAATCAAAAAAGCCAGGGCAGCACTAAGTAAGATATTATCCATTCTGTAAGTTTAAATCTTTCATCGGGTACTTTGCAAAAGTATTAAATATGTTTTAAGGATAAAAACCTAAAAACAATTTAATTAGACACAATTTTCTTCAAAAGAGTTGCCTGATTATTTCACGGGAAATTTACAATGTTAAAATGGGTTTTCCCGGTATTAGTATGCAAATAACGTATAAATTATAAACTTATTATTAACTATTCATACCCCGTGGGTATTTTACTTTGTATTTGAGACGATTTTGAACTACGTTTGCAACTTTTCCGGGGTTTAGCCTCAATTTTACCGGGATTAATACAGTGATGTAACTGAATTAATAAGAATAATGTAGAAAACAATGAGCGACTTAAAGAAGATTGCCTCCCAAATCCGCAGAGATATTGTACGAATGGTTCATGCTGTTCAAAGTGGCCACCCGGGCGGCTCTCTGGGCTGTACAGAATATTTCACGGCCTTGTATTTTAAGGTAATGAAGCATAACCCTAAGTTTGATATGGATGGGGTTGGTGAGGATCTGTTTTTTTTGAGTAACGGCCATATTTCCCCGGTTTATTACAGTTCATTGGCCCGCAGCGGTTATTTCCCTGTTGCAGAACTACATACTTTCCGTAAAATAAACAGCCGGTTACAAGGCCATCCAACCACACATGAACACCTGCC
>Ga0138256_10004939_pt1 | contig 14156 bp, 15 predicted proteins | sample KNB2016incub_MG_FD_105486 | JGI IMG/M metagenome (GOLD analysis project Ga0138256, IMG submission 105486) | Active sludge microbial communities from wastewater in Klosterneuburg, Austria - KNB2014incub_MG | ecosystem: Engineered > WWTP > Activated sludge > Unclassified | place: Austria...
TTTGGGAGGGCATAGCAGATCATTTAAATAATCGAGTTCCAAATACTGCATTCATGATTCCAGGAGGGCAAGCCATGGCAAAACTACATGATGCTATACTTGCAGGAAAATTAGCTGGATTTAGCTCAAGCAGAAGCCTATTTCAAGATGATATTCATCTTACTAATATTGGAAATTATTATATTGCTTGTGTGATGTTTAGCGTCATTCACCAACGTTCAGCTGAGGGATTGAAAAATAGACTTGAAGATAATTGGGGTCAATTATATTCTGTATATCCAACTGTTGAACAAGCTCGAGTTTTGCAAAAATTAGCTTGGGAAACAGTATGCTCTTATGCTAGGACTGGAGTAAAATGCACTACTGATCTACAGGATAGCCAAAATCAAATAGATGATGAATTTGTCATCAGAAATGAAGAAATTATTTCACTTAATCATGAAGAATATCAAAGCATAAAATTAATGGATATTTATGGCAAGACCATAAGTCAAACTAGTAATAAAGATCGAATTAAATATAAAAACCTTCCGTCTGGAATCTATCTGCTTTATCTAGAAAATAATGGGAGTAAACTAATTAAAAAAGTACAACTATAGTCAGAAAGTTGTTAATCTAGTCTCACTCGTTGTGGGACTAGATTATTTTTATTCAAGTGACACAGTTGCTTTTTTTCTAGAAGCTAACTATAAACTTAAATGAGTTTGTTTTAATGCAAATGATTCAATAGCAAATGTTCTATATCGGCGACTATGGTTTTACCAAAGTCTTGATCATACATGAGTTTAACTTGCTGCCACCACTGAGAGAATGGGACTTGTTTAGATTTGGACTCCAGTACATAATCTTGAATAAATTGAGGTCTCGGTCCCCAAGATCCAATGACCTCAGATGTGATTTCATCAAGGGCAATAATGATAGGGATGGATTTCCCTCCATTGGTGAGAAACTTATTTATAAGACTTTCATTTTGATCGCGGAAGAGTACTCTCATTTTGATTCGATCACATCGCTGTGTAAAAGTATTGACATGCGGTAATACATTAGCTGCATCTCCGCACCAGTATTCGCTGATACAGAGCAGTAGGATATCGAGATTTGATGAAAGCGGTTTTAGTTCAATTTGCTTGAGCTCAGTTTCGATTCTATCAATTATTTGTGTCGCTTCAATGATGTGAGGAAGTAATTTTTCATCATATTCTAATTGATGTTTATTATTTCCTTGAAGATAAAGCGTTAAGTCATCGAGATAATGCTCATATGACATTGCCGAAAGCAAAACTGAAGATTTTAAGATCATAATACTATATTTAATAAATCAAATTTTTCCCCATTCAGTTCCCTCTTTTCCATCTTTCAACTGAATTCCGATTTCTTTAAGGCTATCTCGTATTTTGTCTGAAGAAGACCAGTCTTTTCTCTCCCTTACATCTTTTCTCAGTTCGATAATAAGATTCATGAGTCCATCAGTGACGACTTGGTCAGACTCAGAAGACTCTTCTGCAATGCCGAAAATTTGAATCAAAAAAGTGTTATAACATTCCTTTAAATTTAGCCAACTGGCTTGGCTTATTTGCTTCGCAAATTCTGCATTGTTTTTGGATTGATTGATATAAGAGATCAATTGATGCATTTCTGATATGGCAAGAGGCACATTGAAATCATCATCCATGGCACTATAGATATTTTGGATGATAGATTCTACTTCGATATCTTTTGGTGCAGTGTCAGCGTTGTTGAACAAATCAAGAGACAAATTATCTAAAATTTTTAAAGCCTCCATGAATTTTTTAAAATTAATCTCCGCAGCAATTAGCGCCTCATCAGTGATGTCTAATGAACTTCTGTAATGTGCTTGAAGCATAAAAAATTTTACGATCATAGGAGAATAAGCTTTTGATATATGCTCACTTTGACCTGCAAATAACTCTTGCGGTGAGATGGTATTGCCATCTGATTTGGACATCTTTTTTCCATTCAGCAGAAGCATATTGGTATGAAGCCAATATCTAGCTGGAGCGTGTCCACATGCACCCATATTTTGTGCCACTTCGTTCTCATGATGTGGAAACTTTAAATCATTGCCACCGCCATGAATATCAAATGTTTCTCCCAGGTATTTTGTACTCATCGCCGAACATTCAAGATGCCAACCAGGGAATCCAACAGACCATGGTGAATTCCATCGCATGATATGCTCATCTGATGCTTTGATCCATATTGCAAAATCTGAAGGATGTCGTTTTTCATCCTGATTCTTTAAATCATCACGAGTTTCGACCATAAGGTCTTCTACTATTCTTCCGCTGAGCTTGCCGTATGAGTTGTATTTTTCAATAAACTTCAGTGTATTAAAATAAACTGATCCTGCTACAATGTAAGCAAGACCATTGTCTAAAATAGATTGAACCATTTCTATTTGTTCAGGAATGTGACCAGTAGCCCTAGGCTCGATATTAGGAGAAAGCGTATTGAATATGCGCATCATGTGGTGAAATCCATTGGTATATTTTTGCGCCACTTCCATTGGCTCCAATTGATCTATTCTAGCCCCTTTTGACATTCTATCTTCACCATCGTCCAATAGATGTCCCACATCTGTAATATTGCGCACATATCTTATCTTATAGCCTTTGTGCAAAAGATAGCGATATATGATATCAAAAGAAACGAAGGTCCTACAGTTTCCAAGATGAACATCATTATACACTGTGGGCCCGCAAACATACATTCCTATTTTTCCTTCTTGAATTGGAATGAAGATTTCTTTCTCTCTACTGAGGCTATTATAAATTTTCAACTGTGAATCCATTTTGCAAATTTAGATATTCAATTTTAATCAAATTGATAATGAAAAGCAAATAAATAAAAAAGGAATTCCTGTAAAATAAAATCTATGGGTGGATAGTGAGTGTTTGGGCTGCAATGAGTTTCCAATGGTTGTTCTCCCAGATAAAGGATTGTGCAATATAGATACCGGGATCGCTGTATTTCATATTGGTATAATTATCCAGTAAAATAGTTCGAATCCCATTGCCAAAATCAATCAAATATTTTCCATTATTTGACATGTGTAAATTATTGAATTGGAGCATTTCATTAACCCTCATGGTGCCGTGTACTAAGAGTAAGGAATTGCCATCAGAGGTGGGTACGTTTTGCTTTATTTTTTCATCGAGACCATGCAGACTTGCATCTTTTTGGTAAGTTATGACTTGATTGTCATCTGATTCATTCGATAGTATCATGCTTCTAATAGAGCCACCTAGAATGAAATAACTGCCTAGGCAGCCCACTAGCGCAATGCCAATGGCCAAAATAAAATCTTTTGTTCTTTCAGTCAGCCCTTGCGGTAAGAGCAAAGACCTCATTGTAAATTCACGTTCCATAAATCGGATTTGGGTATTGCAAATATATGATGATTTTATCTAATATGTTTATTATAACTGCTTGATGAAAAACATATTATAATTTGCATATTTAGTATATTCAATTCCAATTATTTATAATAGAATTAAATTATATATAAGATTAATGAATATAATTTTTTGGGTCAAAAATAAAATAAGATGGTTTAGTGGCTTTGACCTATATTTACGTGTTTCTTAAAAACAATTGATGGAAATTTTCAACAAGTTAATGGAGTTTATCCTACATATTGATGCTCATTTGGTAGAGTTAGTTTCAGAATATGGGATTTATATTTATATCATTTTATTTTTAATACTATTTGCAGAGACTGGATTGGTTGTAGCACCATTTTTACCAGGAGATTCCTTACTTTTTGCAGCAGGAGCACTGGCAGCAACAGGCAATATGAATATTTGGATATTGATTTTAGTTTGCTTTGTGGGAGCTGTATTGGGGAATCAAGTGAATTATTATATTGGCAAATATTTTGGGCCAAAAATATTTGAAATGAATCTCAAGTTTATAAAAAAAGAATACCTTCAAAAGACACAGGACTTTTATGATAAGCATGGCGGAAAAGCATTAATATTGGGTCGTTTTTTACCATTTATAAGGACATTTGTTCCTTTCGTTGCAGGAGTTGGATTGATGAATTCTGCAAAGTTCAGTTTTTATAATATTGTTGGTGCCGCATGTTGGGTTCTTCCGATATGTTTGGTGGGATATTTGTTTGGCAATATTCCATTCGTGAAAGAAAATTTTTCATTGATTGTATTAATTATTTTGGGAATAAGTGTACTTCCTTTATTGATAGGAATCATTGGAGGATTGATAAAATCAAAGAGTCAAGATTAAGATAAAAATAATTATTCATGGAGGCTGTTTTTAATAAGTACAATAGAGGATTTTTGATTGTTTTTCTTTTTATTATATTAATCGAAGCGCTGCATTTATTAGATATTTTTCCATTAGATCATATCCTTGCTGGATTCTTACGATGGACAGCTTTACTCTATCTCATTTTCTATGCACTCATCAAGAAAAAATTAACCACTTGGATATTTGTCAGCATGTTGATCGGGGCAGAGATTGGTTATGATTTTCCACTAGTGGGTAAGGAGTTAAATATCTTTAGTAAGATCTTTATTAAATTGATCAAATGTGTCATTGCCCCATTATTGTTCGGTACATTAATAATGGGAATCGCAGGACATGCCAATATGAAAAAGGTGGGTAGATTGGGATGGAAGTCGTTAATTTATTTTGAAATCGTGACCACACTTGCATTAGTAGTCGGACTTATTGCTATTAATATAAGCAAAGCGGGAGTGGGAATTCGTCCAATGGAGACTCTAGAGAAAGTACCTGAAGTAGCTAAAGCGAGTGGGTGGAAAGAAATATTGCTCCACACTTTTCCTGAAAATTTTATAAAATCTATCGCTGAAGGGCAGGTGTTACAGATCGTTGTATTCTGCATCCTTTTTGCTATTTCTTTATTACTCGTACCGGGAGACAAGAGAAAGCCGATTATTGATTTTGCAGAATCGCTTTCTGCTGTCATGTTTAAGTTTACAGAAATAATCATGTATTTCGCCCCATTTGCTGTGGCTGGAGCATTAGCATATACCATTGCTAATATGGGTATCGAAGTGATGAAAAATTTATTAATACTCTTAGCTACACTTTATGTTGCACTTATATTTTTTGTATTATTTGTTTTTGTTCCAATAGCTTTAATAGCAAAAATTCCGATTATTAAATTTTGGAAATACTGTTCGCAACCTGTTTCAATAGCTTTTGGGACTGCAAGTTCGGAAGCTGCATTGCCGAGTGCGATGGAGAATATGGAGAAGTTTGGAGTGTCGAGAGATATTGTCTCATTTGTATTGCCTACGGGATTGAGTTTCAACTTGGACGGAACTACTTTATATCTATCTTTAGCGACCATTTTTGTTGCACAAGCTGCAGGAATAGACATCCCGATTGGCTCTCAAATATTGATGATGCTTACACTGATGCTCACATCAAAAGGCGTTGCCGGTGTGGCTAGAGCATCGCTAGTAATCCTCGCAGGAATGGCATCTTCTTTTGGTTTGCCTGATTGGCCTATTGCCGCAATTTTAGGGATAGATGCATTGATGGATATGGCGCGAACTGCTATAAATACACTAGGAAATTGCTTGGCAACGGCTGTTATTGGCAGATGGGAAGGAGAATTACATATCAGCGCTGAAAACGAACCCAACCCTGTCTAAAACCTCGAATTTGCTGAATTTTTAATGTATCATTAAATGATATATTTGGTTTTAAAATAGGCAAATATTGTATTGGAATTGGTATAACTAGTGTCATATTCTAAAATTTTAGCATAATACACAAAATGAAGCAAGTTTTGCACCTTATTTAGTAAATACTACATAATAAAGACATTAATTTGAATATCTATCAAAATGCATATTATACATTATAATTTTACACTGTTAACCTACTAAATTAGGTTTAATTCATTCATTCATTCATTCATTCATTGTGGCACTTCGCAGGAAGTGCCTTTTTTTAATCTGAAGAGTGAAGAATATTAATCTTTTGCCTTTTTTAATTAAATAAAAAGATTTGTACATCATCTATCCTATACACATTAATTTTTTGATTTTCCTAATATTTTGAAAGAGATGAATACGAATGTAAATTTACTTTTGGTTGATGATGATAAGTTCCATTTAAATATTTTTGCGAATAAATTATCCTATTTAAAGTTCAATCAAATCAGGATAGCCTCCACTATAAAGGAAGCCATTGACGCGATATATGATCAAACACCAGATTTGATTATCACAGATTTCTATTTAGAGAATGGTAAGTCTGCATTGGACATATTTAGAGGCTTGCAGATTCCATTTCCAATTCCTACTATAGTTATTTCTACCTATTACAACCATGATGTGTTGAATCAAATTCGAGAGATCAATTTGGTCGATTTTTTGCCAAAGAATGCTTCAGATTTTGAAATCGAGAAATCCATAATTTTGAATTTGAATCGCAATGAGCATATTCAAAAATTAACCATACTTAATGATTTCTTTTTAGTCAAATCAGGTAGATATCTCAAGAAAATTGTAATCGATAATATAGAATACATAACTGTAGATGGTAAGTATTTGAAGATATTCGCCGATGGCAGTTTTTATATGATTCGTTCTACCTTGAATGATTTCATAGCAAGACTACCGAGCAATTTTATCAAGATGCATCAATCTTATATTGTTAATCTGAATTTTATACAATCTGTAAATTTGGATGAGAATATTGTGAATTTTAAAGTGGGGAATGCGCCTTTCTCCAGAACATTCAAGAAACTCCTTCTGAGTAAGTATTTTATTTCTTAGAAAAGACGAATAGTTTGTATAAAACTAGACTAGTTTTTTTATTTGTAAAAAGACTTTTATAGTGTTTTATAACTATCCATATCGCTCCATTATATTCTTTAGTTTTTGTTCATTAGTACGATTGCTTGTTCCCAATTCCATAATGGAAGGAAATGGATCGGAAATGGTCTCTGAGAGTGAGAAGTGAAATCTACTTAGACTGCTCTGTGATACTAGGAAATCAATATTTTCATCGTTTATTCCCGCTCCTGCCATGATCTCAATCGCTCCGTTTGCCCATTCATTGAATTGATTCAATGCTTTTACTCCTTGTATGGCAGTGGGCATACCGCCAGAAGTTAATATTCGATTTACGCCTAATGTGATCAGTTGTTGAATGGCTTTTTCTTTATCCGGTATATCGTCAAATGCCCTATGAAAACACAAGGTCTTGCTTTTGCAAACAGATCTAACGATCTCCATAAATCTAAGATCTATTCTGGAATGCTCACCCAAGCAAGCAAATACAACAGTGTCCGCTCCTAGGTCAATAAATGATTCTATTTCATATATTATTTGTTGTTTTTCATAAGAATCATATTGAAATCCTCCCAATCGTGGTCTGATTAACACAGCGAGCTCACCAGAAAACTGATCCCTACTTTGTTTTAATAAGGCTGTACTTGGACTTATCCCGCCATAGCGAAGTATATTGCATAGCTCTACGCCATCCAATCGATATTGCTGCGCAAGAATGATATCATGAATATTGGTGGAACAAAGTTCAAAGGCTAGCTTGCCTCGTTTCACCTGCTATTTTATTTGAAAGTATTGAATCGGGACTCTACTACTTCCCAGTTTAATACATTGTAAAAATTGGCAAGGTAGTCTGCTCTTCTATTTTGATACTGGAGATAGTAGGCATGCTCCCATACATCGATTCCGATGATTGGGCTACCACCACAACCAGTTCCAGGCATTAATGGATTATCTTGATTTGGAGTAGAACAAATATCTAGTTTTCCTCCCTTTTGTACACATAACCAAGCCCATCCAGATCCAAAACGAGTCATGGCTGCTTGATTTAATTTCTCTTTTAAGCTGTCTAGGTTGCCAAACTGAGCAGTAATAGCTTCAGCGACATTACCTATGGGATTTCCACCACCATGTGGAGATAATAATGTCCAAAACAAACTATGATTATAATGTCCTCCACCATTATTTCTAACGGGCATATTTGCCATGTCTAATTGGGACATTAATTCTTCAATACTCATTGCATCCATTGCAGTATCTTTTATGGCATTGTTTAAATTCGTCACATAAGCTGCATGATGCTTGCCATGATGAATCTCCATTGTTTTGGAATCAATGTTTGGCTCTAAAGCTTGAACAGGAAATGCTAATTCTGGAAGTGTGAATGACATAAAATATATTTTTTATTGCGTAAAATTAACTTAGCAATCATTAGTAATTATATAAAACACAAAATAAATTTCCAAAAGTTTTGATAAATGAAAATTAAAGTATTTTATTTAGTTAATTGGTTGGTTTACCAATTTTGATTTGGAAATATAGGGATAAATTATAAGTGTACATACAATCAATACAACGCCTATATAAAAGCTTGAATTCAAATGCTCATAATCGTGTAAAAAAATTGCAGCAAATACAATTCCATAAACTGGCTCAAGATTAAAACAAAGCATGGCGGAGAAAGCTGATAAATGTTGTAAGGATTTGACTGTCAATACAAAAGCAATTATAGTGCAAAGGATTGCAAGGATAAGCAGATAAAACCAATCAGATGCATTTGGCCAAAATTTTATGGCAGATTCACTAGAATAATAAATGGGCATAATAAAGCTAATAAAAACCCAAACACTGAATAATTCAATCCATGTAATCACCATCGGGGAAGCTTCGTGAATGTGTTTCTTATTTAGCGTAGCAAAAATTGCCGAAAAAATTGCTGCAAGAATTCCTACTGCAAACCCGATCTTGTATTGTGTCGAAATATTTTGAACGATGAGCACCATTCCGGGAATGATCGCTAGGCCAACGATTAAATCAATTTTATTCCACGCTTTTTTATTCAATAGCGTTTCGCTTATTGCAGTAAAAATAGGAATGAATGAGAGACAAATCATCGCCACCGAAGAATTGGAGAGTTTAATAGAGCCATAGAAACATATCCAATGTATAGCGACTAAAATACCGATAATGAAAAATATCTTGAAATTTTTCTTTTTGGGCAAACTAAATTCTTTGAAATAGATAAGTATAGGAATTAGTCCTATCCAAGTAATCAGTGCCCTCCACCATACTAACGCCAATGCTGATAGATCGATAAGATGACCTAGTATTCCAGTAAATCCAAAGAGAAATACTGCCAGATTAAGGCTCAGATATGATTTTTGTTTTACATTCATGTACTGAATGGTGAAAGTATGCGAAGGTATAAAATAAAGTGATACGCTGTTCTTATAGTGCCCATAATAAAAGCAAAGCAAGTCTCGATGTCAAATGATCAATATAAAAAAATTTCTTTGAACCAAAAGGCAATAAATGATGAGAATTTCAAATGAGTCATAGGAAATCACAAAGAATAAGCAAAAAATAATTCTGCAATGTTAGCTATTCTCACGGAAATTTATATTTTTGCAGACTTAATATAAAAATAAAAATGTCGATACTACAAACAGGTCATAAAGCCCCATCCTTCACCCTAGTAAGTTCAGATAAAAAAGAAATAAATTTAAGTGATTACCAAGGCAAGAATGTGATCCTTTTATTTTTTCCTTTTGCATTTACAGGCGTATGTACTAAGGAAATGTGTATGATGAGAGATGATATAGCCAATTATCAAAACTTGAATGCAGAAATATTGGGAATATCTGTGGATTCACCTTTTACCCTTGCCAAATTTAAAGAAGAAAATAATTTATCCTTTCCCCTGTTATCCGATTTTAATAAAGTTGCGTCTAAAGCTTATGATTGCCTTCAAGAAGATTGGGCATTGGGATTGAAAGGCGTTTCCAAAAGATCTGTTTTTGTGATCGATCGCGAAGGAATATTGAGATATTCTGAGATTTTGGAAAATCCTGGAGACTTACCAAACTTTGAGGCTGTCAATGCTGCATTAGCTAAATTAAATAATTAAATCATTTTAAACCTATGTTTAATTCTTCAAATCAACCGTGGCAAAGTATAGAGGATGATGTTCTTTTAGAGGAAAGTGTTGGAGAAATATGTGAGCTATTAGTCTATAATGATGATTACAACACCTTTGATTGGGTGATAGAATGTTTTATTGATGTCTGTAAGCATTCACCAGAACAAGCAGAACAGTTATCATTGTTGGTTCATTTTAAAGGTAAGGCGATAGTAAAAACAGCTCCTTTTGATGTGCTACATCCTATGAAAGACGCTTTGTGTGAAAGAGGATTGTCTGCCGTCATTGAAGGCATAAAAGTATAATCATAGAACAGCATGCCGGTATTTCACATTCCGGATGATGAATTAGTATTCCCACACCCCAAATTTGCTGAAAAAGATGGACTCTTGGGGATAGGAGGAGACCTCAGCCCAAATAGATTATTATTAGCTTATCAAAATGGGATTTTTCCATGGTTTTCTGAGAGTGAACCCATCATGTGGTGGTCTCTTATCCCTAGATTGATCCTTCTACCAGAGTCAATCATCATTTCGCACAGCATGAAGACATTGATACATGCTAGGCCATGGCGAGTGAGTATCAATGAAGATTTTAATGCAGTGATCCAAAGTTGTGCAAGAATAAAGCGCAAGGGTCAGCAAGGTACATGGATTAATAAATTGGTGTATGATGCTTTTATAGAAATGCATCAACTTGGTTTTGCACATAGTGTAGAGGTCTGGGAGGAAAGCGGACTCATAGGTGGATTGTATGGCTTGACCATAGGGAAGATGTTCTGTGGAGAGAGCATGTTTGCTTCAAAGTCCAATGCTTCCAAATATGCATTTATCCATTTTGTGAAATGGTTGCAGAGGCATCAATTTGATCTGATCGATTGTCAGCAAGATACACCTCACTTAAAGCGATTTGGAGCGGAGCTATATTCAGGGACAAGTTTTTTTGACTATTTGGAAAAAAATAAAAAACACGAATTGAGTCCAGTTTTTTGGAATGTGTCCAATTTGGAAAATGAATCTAATTTAGTTTAGTGTAATCACAAACCACAACACTTAATCTAAAAGCATCAATACAATGACTTAAAACTTTTCATTATCTAATTCTAAAAAATGAATAATGGATTATATTCATAAAACATAAATATAAGATCATCGAATATGAATAAAAAGAGATGAGAAATAATACTGATTGGATTATTTTTTTGAAAATCAGCTCAAAATAATCCAAATCAGATTATTTATTTTTAAAATCATCTTATTATTCTACAAAATAATTAGAAAAGCCATAAGAGGCAGTTTAATTTTGAGAAGTTTAACGCACGATAAAATCTGAACCATGAAAAATACAAGTTCCATCATATCTATCCTCCTATTATTTTTTTTGACATTCTCTTCATGTGACAAGCCAGAAGTAGAGAATCCACAGCCACATAAGACCGTCTATGAGAATAAGACGCGCACCAAAGTCACAGGTCGCGTGATGGAATATGGCACACTCAAGCCTATGGCACAGTGCATGGTGGTCTTGGAGGAAAGTTTTTATGCTCCTAGATCAGGAGGAGGAAGATACTATCCCATTGATACGACTTATACAGATGAGCAGGGCTACTATGTTTATGACTTTAAGCATGTCCCAGACAGCGATGATTATTATTTTGATTATCAAGTAAAGGCAGTTCAGCAGAATTATTATAATGGCTATAGAGGATTTCAATCAGGCTACTGGGAGCGTGATAGAGATATCATCCTAGATCCATTCGCTTGGATCAAAGTGCATGTGAAGAATGTGAATCCGTTTGATGATAATGATTATTTGTTTACAGCCTCCAAAGGGGGGGGGGCACTACTATGGATTGAAAATTGATTCTTTTGAAAGTCATATTGGCAGAGGTAATCGGAAAGTAGAATTATATTGGACGATTACAAAAAACAAAATTGAAACAATTCACTTTGATTCACTTTTCCTTCCAGCCCACGATACAGTCCCTTATGAAATCCTGTATTAATGATGAACTGATGAATGATGAATTTCTGAATGATGAAATATGAACGTTATAATTGAAATACATAAAAGCAAATTTAGATAATACAAGTACCATAATATAATTATATAATTTTTAAAACATTCCGAAATGAAAAAGACCATTAAATGTGTAAGCGTAAAAACTAAGTTATGAAAAATACAACGCACATCATATCTATCCTGATATTATTACTCTGGACATTATCTTCATGTGACAAAAAATCAGTCGAACCAGACGATAGTATTTATATAGGAGATAGCACCAGAGTAGAAGGTCAGGTATTGGAATATGGCACATTGAAGCCGTTGCCTCATACCATGATCATCATAGAAGAAGGAGAGAATTCTGGATTTGGAGGCTCTACGAGTTGGTATCCTTATGATACGATTTATTCTGATGCAAATGGATATTACAGTTATAGATTCAAGCAAGAGTCAGGCATTCAATCTGGAGGCAATACCACATCCTTCAGTTATCAGATGGTAGTGATTAAAGAAAAATACTTCAAGCCAGCTGGCATTTTAATAGCAAAAAAATATTATATAAAAAACAAGAACATCATCCTCGATCCATTCGCATGGATTAAAGTGCATGTGAAGAATGTGAATCCGTTTGATGAAATGGATTATTTGTTTACTTCTTCCAATGGAGGAGGGGGGCATTATTATGGAAAAGCAATTGACTCCACAGAATTACATATTGGAAGAGGAAATCGAAAGGTTCGATTATACTGGACTATTATGAAGAATAAAATTGAAACAGTCCATTTTGACTCTCTTTACCTCCCTGCCCACGATACGGTCCCTTATGAAATTCTTTATTAGTTATTGATGAATTTCAGAATGATGAATGTAAGAAAAGAGAATGATGAATTTCTGAATGATGAAATATGAATGAGGAAAAAGCAGAATGATGAATTTCAGAATGATGAACGTTGAAAGAAAAGTAAATAAATAAAAGTAAAAGAATTTATAACAAATACCATAAAATAATTAATTAATTTTTAAAACATTCCAAAAATGAAATCGATTTACTTTTGTAAGTCAGTGGCAGTGCTTTGCGCACTCCTGACCTTATTTTTTACCCCAAAGATGTTTTCTCAAAGTTGTGGAAACATATTAAATTTAAAATGAAATTAATTTAGGATTTTTTAATCTCTTGTTCAAATTGCTTCACTTTCTGCTGTAAAATAGAAAAATATTTATTTCTTATTTTTTCGGATTCACCACAGATATTTTCGCTTTTTTGGATAAGTTTTTCCATCCATTGTTTAGTTGATGTGCCGAATTCAGTTGATGTGGTGATCATAAAGTTGGGATTGTCATGTGTGACAAATGTGATCATACCTGCTGCGTGTGTCACAAGTATAGTGTTGTTGGTATGGGTCATCTCATTGTAGTACACTTTCCAGGGGATTGATGTTTGGCTATCCAGTCGATTATTTTTGGAGCTGATAGCCATGTTGATTTTATTTTGTTTCAATAAGTTATGCAAACTATGGATGATTTCATTGATGAGCACAGGATCGTTTAATTCACCTGAATCAATGAACCATCGCAATTGATTTAATGTATTGTCTAATATATTGATACTCCATATTTCTGTACTAGGAAATAGATTGTATAAGGCATTGATTTTTTGGAGCGCAAAACTGATTTTGCTGTCATTTTTTATATTTTCGATTTCTTCATGCAGCGAAGAAAGATCAGATATTCCCCAATTGGTCCTAGCCCAAATATAGAGCTTAAAAGCGGCTAATACAGGATATTGAAAATACTGAAAAAGGGATATTTCATTGGAAGTGTAGTAAACATATTTTTCTGGCAGTTGTGAAGCAAATTCCAGTTGTCTTACGATATTGTTGAGATAAGCAAGATAAGAATCTTTCACTATCATCACTTCTGTACAGTCGAATAGGACTTGATTTTTATTTTGATCCAGTAAGCTATCTAAAGAAATTTTTAATCTTTCGGATATTATTAAGATTTCTTGCAGTTGCAATGTGGTTTCTCCTCTCAACTTTTTATAGATAGCATCCTGACTTTGGTTGAGGAGTTCAGCCAATAGTTTTTTGCCATTTTTTTCTCCTAATTTCTCTAAGGCAAGCTGGAGGATTTTTGTTTGAAATTCTGTAGTATTCATCATAGTCCAAAGATAGTCTATATTTTTCAAAGTCGAAAAA
>Ga0138256_10004941_pt1 | contig 14155 bp, 8 predicted proteins | sample KNB2016incub_MG_FD_105486 | JGI IMG/M metagenome (GOLD analysis project Ga0138256, IMG submission 105486) | Active sludge microbial communities from wastewater in Klosterneuburg, Austria - KNB2014incub_MG | ecosystem: Engineered > WWTP > Activated sludge > Unclassified | place: Austria...
CTCATCCATCAGCGCAGCACGCAGCGCAGTGATGCGCTGTTGCCCGTCGATCAAGATCTTTTTGCCACTGCCAAGGCTGCCATCTTTCATTCGCACATCCGGGTTCTTCCACGTAATGATGTAGCCTACAGGAAAGCCTTGGTAGATGCTATCCATCAAGTCGCGCACCTTGCTCCTATCCCACACGAATGGGCGCTGGATCTCAGGTATCGCTATTTCCTTCTCTTTCACCCACGACAATAGACTTTCGATGAGCGGCTGTTGGATACTGTATTTCTGTGTTTGCATGTCTTTACTTTCTACTCGTTTGGCAGTCCTTCACGATCTTGCGAAAGATGATCTCTTTTTCTTCTTCCTCGGGCATAACACACAAAAGGAAGCATGCCCCTGGCGGTAATTGTCCAAAGCCTTCCACTGCTGTCTCGCAATAGTTAATGATCGGTTCCGGCTGAAATCCACGATACGAACCGCACACCATGACCCTTAGATCGGCGTTCGCGAGCAAGAGCTTGTCGAAGTCTTCGGAGATCGCTTCTATCGTGGCACCCCATTCGCACTCCATCACTAGTGGAATTGAGGTGGTGCGCCCGAAGGGTATTCCCGGAACCGTATCGGAAGTGTACCACACCATATCATAGAGCCACTCACCGCCACCGATGGTAGACGTATGCTTCAATCCTTGCTGCTCAGCGAGTGCAGCAAATACCTTCTTCACTTCAACAGACCACCACGTGCGGTTGACGGTGTTATTCTTCACGTATAGATCGCTCAGCCTATGCTTGATGGCTTGTATGGTACGTGCTAGATCAAATGAACGATCTGCCGCTGGGAATGGGATCATGGGCGTATCTTGTTTCAAATACAGTGGATGTTTAGGGTGGCCTTTTGCTGTGGTGCCAAAGCAAAGGCATTCCTCGTCAAGAACCTCTATCACCTCGGAACCTCGACCTCTGAACTCTCCACCATTCCCCCACGCCACCAACACATTTCCAGCCCGTTGAGCAACTGCGGTCAGGTAGAGCGCATTGTCTTTGCCAACAGGGTCGTCCGCTTGCATCATCTCGTTAGGGTCACGAGCACGAAACGCGAAGAGGTTGGTCATTAGCAAGCCCCCGAAACCGGCACGTTCTGCGAAGCCCATGCAGCGGCTTAATGTATGATCGTCCTCAGTTGCATCTGCGGTTGAGGGGTTCAAGCCAATGATGTTCAAGAGCGGCTTGGTCCGGTTCCAGACCCGCCACAAGACATATCTGTAGTTGCCGTCAGCGCTGATATCAGCGCCGGTTGAAGCAGTGGCTATAGCAGTTAACATGTTCGGCTCAAGTGATGATCGCAGACTATCTTACTTCTTCTTGTTCGGTTCTAGTTTGTCCCACCGATCAAGACAGTTCAACTTCTTAGCCTTGGAAAGGTCCAGGATACCCCGGCCAACATATTGCTTATGGTACTTCCGGATCTCCTTTGCAGTGAGGATGTAGTAGTCCGGTTGTTCCCATGAATTCAGATTAACGAGGACATACAGGATGTGATCCAAGAGCGAGTGGTCGTTCATGTTCCAACCAACACTCTGTTTCCTGAAGATCGCTTTCACTTGTATTTGGATCACCTTGCCGTCCTTCTCGGCAAGGATGTCGATGGACTTGGCATTGCCAATGGTCATGCCCACGGAGAAGCCTCGTCGGTACAATTCCGCTGCAACGAAGTATTCCCCGGATAGTCCAGTGCCGTTCTTGGATGGAAGCGGGGTGGTGATATTGATAGATTCTGGCATGGTCCTTTTCTTTATTCGATGTCCTTTCTGCTCATTTGCCTCCAACCATCTTCACCAATTCCTCCAAGCTCATATTCTCCATGATCACATCGTGGTGGATCAACACATAGCTCCACTGGCTTGCCGCCGTTGGCCGTTGCGTGTGCTGATGTGTACTTACACCAATTCTCTGCGGCGTCTTTTTTGCTCAAACAATTACTTCAGTCATCCTTTTTTCCTTTTTTCAGCCCCTTTCTTCTGTATAGCAGCATGATATTTCCTGCGCGCCGTTGTGAGGTACGGAACATTGTCGATCAAGCGTGTTGATATGAATGAAACACAAGATGCCGAGTACGTTTTGAGGCCATTCACCTTGTGGTCATAGATGTATTCATTGTTTGCCGCTTCCCATTTCTCGAACGCACGTATGGCAAGAAAGTCTTGCATATTGAACTCTATGTTCTTTCGGGATCCGTAACGCTTGATCAACTCCTCGGAAGATAGTCGCTTTTTTAGCTGCGTGTTGACCTGTTGGACAACCACCTTCGCCGTAAGGTTGTGCGTCTTTGCAGGGTCTGCATTTTTTTGAATAATGATCCGTGCTCCTTCTGGAAGACGCTCGATGGTGAATTCCGGATTCTCGTGCTTGTCCACAAAACCAATTGCATAGCGCAACGGAATTGCGAAATGCTTGTCATTGTACTCATCGGCCTTGCTACTTAAATCTTGGATCCTATCTATGATCTCTTGTGCCTTGCTCCTGCCATATTTCTGATCGAGAATTGCTTGGTTCGGCTCTTCAGCATCAAACACAAGTGAAAGCAAACCCACTCCACCCATGGGTATCGGAGGTTCACCTGTAAAGGCCAAGAATGTATCAAAGTAGTTCAGTACACCTGTCTGAAAGTATCGACTCGCTATTGGCGCCAATTCCGAAAGCAAGTAATGCATGGATTCATCGCGCAGCGCGTTGATCTCGTGTAAGTTCAAACTTACGAGGTCATCACTTTTGTAGAGCAATGCAAGCGCTTTTCGTAACGATATGGTATGCTTTTTTTCGCCATTGGTCCAGATCTCTTCTTCACCAAGTTCTTTCCAAACTCTTGCTTTTAAGAGTTTCTCCCATGCTGCACAGAAGTGCATAAGAAAAGCCTCAACTCGATTTGGTGTTGTTGGCCTATTGAACAACTCTACAGCTAATTGAAACTCCAGTTTAGACTGGTTGACAAGAGCCGCTTCTTCCGTAACTAATTCGAACAATTCTACATCTGTTCGTTTTTGGGAAATACTGGCGCAAAAGTCTTCGATATTGATACCATCCATATTGTGGACGGTATACTCGTGGCGGGCGATCTCATGTAGATAACGCTTCCAAAACCCCTTGCTGATGTAAGGGCCAGCAGCATTGGGTTTATATCCCGTACGTATTAATAGTTCTTCAAAAGATAGAACTGACCCTGAAGCCGCGTACTCCTGAAACAATTGATAGAGCAAGCGCTGCTTAGGTCCTATTGCCATTGATCGGTCTCTTTAGCATGATAGACTTTGCTATTCTACACAAGGCATAGCACTCTGTTTATGTTGACTGATACCCATTTAACTACTGTTCAACCGCATCACACTTTAGGCAACACCACACTCTCGCGTAATGGTCTTTTCACATTATGACATCGGCTGCAACCTTGCCAGCAAGGCGCTGCGTGCATGTAAACCTTCCTTACCGCAACTCCAACTGGTTCGCATGTTGCACCAAATGGTCCAGTACAATGCGCACAGTGCGCGGTTTTGCCATGTCGCCTTTACGCTCGCTCCACTCATCCATGCGTTCTATCATCTGACCCACATCATTGCTGGGTTCTTGTGCCCTCAGATAGGCCACCGAGGCTAACAACTCCAAGGCGTGCGCGGAACGGAATCCATCTAGGAAACTGATCAATCCTTCAAGGCGTTTACGCTGCTTTGGCTCCAAGTTCGAATCCAAGTAGGCCCGTAGTTCCGGGTAGCGCTTGTAATTCAATTCCAATTCTTCGAACGGATCGGCGTTCTTCTGCTCCAGGCCTTGCAGGTATGTGCCATTCAAAGCATAGAGAACGTGCATTATCTGCTGTGTGTACGGACCATAGTGATGCGCCGTGAATTGCAGCCGCAATGCTTCGCCGGAAATTTGAAGTAGATAGGCCACTTTGTTGGCAACCATAAGGTTGGCGCGTTCCCCTCCTCGCTCATAATCAAACAAGGCCGCTAATAGCATGGCCCGTGCAGGCGTGAGCTTAGCAGGTACACGCTGCTCTTTCTGGAGCACCTCCTTTACTGCGGCATTGGGTTCATATACCACCACATCAATAGGTAATTGGCCTAGGTGCTTTTCTATCATCGGGCGAACTTTGGCCCAATTCAACTTGCCATTGCCACAGCCTAGCGGTGGTATAGCAATGCTCTTGATATCACGCTCTTGCAACTCCTTTGCCAAAGCAACCAACCCGGTTTCGATATAGTTGTATTCGGAGTTCTTGAACCATTCTGTTTTTGTAGGAAAGTTGACGATCACCTTGTCGCCATCCATGGTATGCTCTGTGGTGAATAAGAGCTTACCGGGTACTAACCACCCGGTTTTGCAGGCATCCAAATAGGCTTTGTGGTTCCCTTTGAACCGTTCCTTAAATTGAAGTGCGATCCCTTTACCTGCAACCCCTTTGGTGTTTACCGTGTTCACCAAAGCCTGCGTTTCGGCCTCTAATAAATTCCCTATGGTGTAGCGGATCATGGGAAATAGAATGTATTTTTCGTGTCGATGCCAATGTCGATGTTAAGCCCATTTGCTTGAACCATTTCCTGCATTTCTACACGTCGTGAACGAGACAAACATACGATGTGGCTGATGCAATTTGCCGGCACATGGCTCCGCACTAAGAATTCCGCGCATTTTTGTCGTTTTCGGTCCGACCCGGCGCTGCCGCTAAAGTCTGAACTGCCAATAACATTCCAATCAACCTCGCCGATATGCGCAAGATCCGTGTAGAACTCAGTGGTAAGAACGGATGCGTTACCATCGGTGAAAACCCATTGCTGTTTACACGCGACTAACTGGCTAACCGGGCAACAAAGGAAAATAATATCATTCTGTGGTAGTTGCTCTACGCCATAACCTGTTTTGATGTTGAGCAACATGGGTGTACGACCACAAAAATAGAACGGTACGTATTCTCCAATGTTTCCATAACGTGCGAACGGAATGGGCTTCACAACCCGATTCCCAATAATGGTTGGATGGCCAATGTCCTTGTAGCTCGGGTCGAAGTTGGCGCTTCCGCGTGCATACATACCATGCGTTAGGATATGCGCCACATTCGCATGATGGACCATGCGGAACGCCATTAGCTTTTTTGGAGGTTGACCGGGCATGATTCTACTTGATCTTCTTTTTCCCACTCCCCTCTACAACTGCGATCTCCGCCGCCGTTAGTCCATACAGCCCATACACCACCTGGTCGATCTCCCGCTCCAACGCTTCCGCAGCAGCGCCCGCCTCTAAGCCAAGCCTCTGCTCCACCAGCTTCTCCAGTTGCGATTTCACTTTCGCGGATACGTCAAAAGGTGCATGATACTTTAACAGGTGTAGAATCTTGGTTTCTATGAAGGTACTGCCAATACGCGGGCAGGCGAATGTCCTCACGAAGTAGTTCAGCAAAGGACTCTGGACAAATGCCAATGTCAGCTTCAGTTTTGCAGAACTGTTGTCCTTGTAATCTTTGAATTGAAGCGAGAAGAAGTTGTTGGACGCGTATGTGGTTTCGTCGTGAAAGACCTTAAACGGGTTACCTGTTCGTGTCACGTAGAGCTTGGGGTGGTCGAATATTCTCTTATCCCGCAGAGAAGCATATAAACCTTTTTCCTTGTCAACCAAGGCAGCGTCGTAATTCACGTACCAACCGGACCAATGACTTGAATAGTCTTGAATGTCGTCTCCGGCAGAAGCACCATAGAAAAGCTTCTTCTTGTGTTTTCCCTTTGAGTCCCGAGTGAACAAGACTTCCCGCATATTGCCCGTGTGGACACCCTCGTGGCATTGCATGCTGGCACTTAACGCCGGGTGCATGTGAATCTTATGGAGAATCGCGAAGTCTGCTTCCCGTGCAATTAGGTTCACCACATAATCGAACTCGTCAAGTATGACTTCGGCTTTGTTCAAAGAGCGAATGTCTGGCCTGACATTATCGACCCCACTATCATACGCCCAAATAGTGGATGTGAATGTCGTCTGATCTTCTGGGCCCAAGCATAAGACGCAAACATCATGGTCTACGTATACGAAGGGTCGGATATCCTCGCGAAGGCCCGCATTCTCGTACCAATCAAGTCGTTCCATCCGACTAGCGATTAGTCGTCGTGTCTTTGCGAAGTCCTTGACTAGAATGCTATCTGGAAGAACGAAAGAGAGGTATGACTTGTAGTGCAAAAGCCCGTGACCAATGAAATACGCGAACGTATTTGGTGTTGACGAGTCAATTTCCGGATAGAGAGACTTTAACTGCTGTTTCTCTTCCCCAGAAAGGTCACCTCCCCATGGTGGATTCCCGATCACAATATCGAAACCTTCGCCCAAGCCAAACATCCACTCCGGATCGAAGAAGGGTGCGCTGGCATTCTGATCGTAAGGGTCCCAAGCGGCCAGCATCTTGGCCTCTTTGGGCTGTAGTTCATGCTCCTGCATTAGTAACTCGGCCAGCTCGCCGCGCAGTTGCTTGTCCTGCTCGCGACACTTTGCTTTACGCTTGGGAGTGCGCGCCTCGAAGTAGTCGTGCCGTACGCGCTTCAGTCTGACTTTCTTCTCTTCGATCTGCGGGTTGGTAAAGAGGTTGGCCTCTTCGCGCTTCAGCTTCATCAGCGTGTTGGCCGCCACGAACTTGGTCTCCAAATTGGGCAGCGGGCGCACACCAAGGTTGTCCCGTTTGGCTTGCACCTGTTGGTCCACCACCAAGCTGATGAAGAAGCGCAACTTGGCGATCTGCATGGCAATGGGCTGGATGTCCACGCCATAGATGCCGTTCTCGATCAGGTAGAGCTTGCGGCCATAGTCCAGCGCGTTGTTCGCAAAAGCATCTTCTATGTCTTCGATGGCGCGTTCGCGGATATCGGCATCGTCCAATGCACTTGCCTTTTCGACTTGGCGTTCCTTCCATTGCTTGTTCTGCGGGTCCAGCTTGTGCAGCACATGCACCAGTTTGTGCAACACGCCCATGGGGAAGGCTCCGCTGCCGCAAGCGGGGTCCAGGATCTTGCACGTATCTATGGCAGCGATCAGTTGCTCGGTCTCTTTCTTGGAGAATGGCTGGGGCTCTTCGGAGTAGCTCAATAACTGCCGCAACTTCACTTCCAAACCATCATCTGCTTTTTTGTCATTTGATCCACTCAGCGCAGTGCGCAAGTACGCGATCAGCGACTCGTCTACCATGTAGTTCACGATCTCGCGCGGCGTGTAAAAACTACCGGTTTGTTTGCGCGCCGTGGTCTTGGTCTCTGGGTTGAAGTTGGCCAACAGGTTCTCGAACACTTTTCCCAGTAGCTCAGGATCCAGCGCGACTTCTTCTTCGATCGGCGTGTTCTCTGTTATGGTAAACTTGTAACTGCCGAGGATGTCGACCAAGCCGCGCACTTTTTCCTTGCGGGCCTTTTTACTGCCATACACTGCGCTGAAGTCCATTTCTTCGCCCACGGGATCGAAGAAGAGTTTGTCCGGTACATGCAACGGGTTATCATCCCGGTCACTGAAACCATCGATACGGATCGGTTTCAGTTTGTCGCGCACTTCAGTTTGTCGGTCCAGGCATTCGAACAGGCCGCCGTTCAGGAATGGGATCGGCTCGAAGAGTTTCGTCAAAGTTTCTTTTGGGTCTACAAAGCAATGCTCGTAACGGAAAACGTTGTGGATAAAAAAGTGCCTGCTTTGGCTCTTATCCGGTTCGGCTCTGAACCTCCGCTTGCCCATTTCGGTATTGAGGGTAGCGAAGAAGAGGTTCTGTAGAATGGCCTTGTAATAGTTGCTCTGGCCCTTCGCATCAGGCTTCAAGATCTTCTTCAGTTCGCGCGGGTCAAAAAGCGCATCGGGCACCAAATTCTTTTCTCGCAGGAACCACACGAACATGAGGCGCGTGATCAGGCGGATGGTGTTCGTGGCGTTCCGCTTATCGGCATCCTTCTCGTTATCATCCGGCCAGCGGGTAACCTCCACGGCATGGAAGTACCAGTTGCTCAGCTCGCGGAAGAAGCGCTTGTTCAGTTCCTTGGTATCTAGCGTTGCACGCCACGCAGCATGCAGTGCAGGGAAAGAGGTAAAACCTTTTTTACGTTGTAACTCCTCCAAGCTGAGGTCAAACAGGATCTCGATGTGCGCACGGTGCGGGCTTGCGGTGCGGATGTCTTTGATCAAGGTTACTTTCTCTAACACATCCTTGCTGCTTTCCCGCTTGTGCAACCGCCTGTCGATGATGGATAAGGTAAGTGTATCGCCATGCTTGAAAAGAAGCATTACGGGCATAGCGAAGAGCTTGTTGACCTCGCGGGTTATGTGGCTCAAATCCGTGCGCGTCCAAAGCTGATCCTTCTTTTTAGCCTTCAGCTCAATAGCGAAGAAAAGGTAACTCTCGATGATAGTGTGGTCCACCGTCTCATTCTTGAACAGGTTGTCTTGAGCGCTCAGCTGGTCCGCGGTAAGCTGGAAGAGCATGTCCACACTGGCCCAACGGTCCGTGAAGGCTTTAGCGGTATCGATCTGTTTACTGCCCTGAGCAAACAATTCAGCGAACTCATCATAACTGCGCTGTTGCATAGGCAACCGCACATCGGTGCGGTAGCCCAGCGTGCGAAAGAGGTCCATGCCGCAGGTGGTAACATCTTGCGATGCAAAAGCCTCGATCGCTTCCTTGATCCTGAGTTTATTCTCTGTGGCACTCATTCGTTCACTTTATCACGAGCCAAGTAACCAGATCGAAATCATCCGGTGTGGCCACTTGTTGGGTTTCGGGTGCAAGTAATGCACCTCGGCTTTGTGTCAGTTGGTACCCACCGCGTTTGCGATAGAGTCGTGCGATCGCCGACGCAGCTTGTTGCATCAATTCATTGTAACGCCCCATTTCGGCACCATTATTCGTTTCGCTATCGAATACGCGACAGAGTTCAGTCCAAGCCTCATCACGCCCGGAACAGAGTAAACGGAACAGGTCGAAGGTTTGCTTGGCTTGCACATAGTTGAAGCGCACTGTACCATCATCGCGCACATACACGAGAAAATAGGGTTGCAACGGGTTCACGCTTTCCCCATGATCGCCATCACCACGTTGTTTCAAGCAAAGCACAACACCGGGCTTGATCAAATCGCGCAGGTCTCCCCGGTCCGTAGTAGCGTATTGTTTGCTACCTGCTGGATGAGCTGGGCTGGGTACCACGGCATATAACCCCAAGGGTGCATTCTTTAAGCGCTCCTCATTCCCCTTCAGGAAGTTCAAGAGTTCAGTTCGGAAGTCATCCAACGTCAGATCCGTGAGGCTAATGTTCTCGCCCATGTCTTCCAGATCGAGTACTTCATCCTTTAACTGCTTAAGCTGTCGATCACGGTATTTAAGATCTTCGTTCACTAGGTCTTCCACTTGCCCAGCAAGTAGATTATCCTCCCCGGTAGCAGTCACATCCACCAAGGCCATGCGCGCTTCCACTCGGGTCTTCAGATTGATGTATGCGTCAAGGTCCTTCGTGGGCCAGAAATTCACCAAGCGTATGCGTTTGTTGATGCTACCCAATCGATCGATACGGCCAAACCTTTGAATGATGCGTACAGGATTCCAGTGGATATCATAGTTCACCATAAAGTCGCAATCCTGCAAATTTTGTCCTTCGCTAATGCAATCACTTGCAATAAGGATGTCGATCTCGCCCTCTTGCTTCATGCTAGGACGCTTGTTGCGTTCCTTGCTCCTTGGACTGAAATTGGTGAGGATGCTGTTGAAATCGCTTGCACCGAACTGGGTTTTGGTCTCCGAGCCAGTGACCAGTGCCATTTTTAATCCTACTTCATGCTTAGCGAAGTCGATCAGGTTTTCGTAGAGATACTTAGCGGTATCCGAGAATGCAGTAAAGACCAGAACCTTTTTGTTTGCACCATTGAAGGGTTTGATCACCTTGTCCATGATCAGCTTTTTCAACTCAAATAGCTTGGCATCATGCTTTGGGTCAACCCCTCGGGCCAACAAGAAGAGTTCATTGAGTTGCTCGCGATCCTGGACCAAAGCGGCTTTCCATTCATCCAATTTGATGTCTGCAAGTTCATACTCCTTTTTGCCCACGGTCCACACCCGTTCATCTTCCCCGGAATCATCTTCTTCCATTTCATTGACTACCTCATCAAAAAGCAGCTTCTTTTGAGGCTCCGGGCGCTTCTCATATTCCTCGATGTAAGCAAGAAGTTTGTCGATCTTCGTCACCGTGCGGTCCATGCTCACTTGGAAGCTGTTCACTGAACTTTCCAGGCGTTTCAAGAAGTTCACCTTCATCATCTCGGTGAGAAAGTGCTCCCTTAGTTCTTGCGTAAAGCCTTCTATCTGTTTACCCTCGAAAAATTCGTATTTGTTCTTGGCTCCTTCGCGCAGAAAAGCGCTTGGGTTGAAGATGGCCAATTTATAGCCTTGTATCTTTTTGTTCAGCGCATCGTAACTCGGGAAACGGTGCTCCAGATCGATCTCCGGGTAAATGCTTACGGGTTTGTCCCGTGTCGGAAATTCACCGACCTCTTCCGCTGAATAGAAGCGAATAATATGTTTGCGACTTCGTGCAATTGTGAGTTCATCCAGTAACTTGAAGAAGCCGGAATCCAACCGCTCCAAAAGCTGGTTCACCGTGCGTTCCGGATTCTTTTCGGGATCGGCCCAGTTGGTGAATTGCACTTGTGCGGACCGCAGCGTTTCGCCGATCTCAGCGATGCCGGTGCTTTTGAAAAGAGCCGCATCGTCACCACCTGCGATCAGATTGATCTGATTGCGAAGGTCACGCAGGTTATTGTTCACTGGTGTTGCACTAAGTAGCAATACCTTGGTTCTCACTCCGGCCTTGATAATGCGCTCCAATAGAAAGTGTGCGCGATTGATCTTCAATGAGCCATCTTCTCGTTCACGAGCCTTCGGGTTGCCTTTGAAGTTGTGGCTTTCGTCGATCACTATCAGGTCATAGGCCCCCCAATTCAGTTCATCCAAGTTGATTCCATTGGGTGCGGATACTCCGCCTTTTCGCCCAAGATCACTGTGGCACATCACAGCATATTGGAAACGGTCCTTCGTGAAAGGATTGAGTGTGCTATTTTGTTTGGCTTGATAAACCGTCCAGTTGGCGGAAAGCTTCTTAGGGCAGAGCACCAGCACGTTCTTATTCAGCAACTCGAAATACTTGATCACAGCCAAGGCCTCGAATGTCTTTCCAAGACCCACACTATCAGCAATAATGCACCCACCATGCGTGAGGATCTTGTTGATGGCGCCTTTCACACCGTCCTTCTGGAAAGCATAAAGCTTGTCCCATATTTCACTGTCATAGAAACCTGTTCGTTCATCCAGCAATCCACCCTTGTCCTGGTCTCTAAGGAACTTTTCGAATACATGATAGAGTGTTTTGAAATAAACGAACTCAGGGCTAGTGTCGGCATATAATTCGCGAAGATCGGAAAGCACACGTGCCTTAACATCTTCCACTAACCCGGTGTCATCATTCCACAATTCTTCGAACCAATCCTTCAGTTCCGTTTTATCGCGCCGATCATTGATAATCATGTTGAGCTCCATATTCGGTGAATTACCGAATCCGAGGCCCTGTGAAGTGAAATTGCTGCTGCCAGTTATGGCTTCTTCCGTGCGATTTGGGTTGGCGATGTGGTAGAGTTTGCCATGCAAGAAATTTGGTCGCTTCAGCGAGCGTATGTCCGCTTTCTTTTCTAGCCATTCTGCACACGCTTTGGCCATGGCCCGCTGTTGCATTTGGGCAGCCATCACTAACCCCTCATCCGTGAGCTTGAAATTCTTCTGGCCTTTGTCCTCATCCTTAACGCGCAAGTAGGCCGGGTCGCCGAATAAGAAACGGAGGCTTTCAATACTATCCAATTCCTCACGCAATTGCTGATATGCGTTCACAGTGAAGTAGGCGCTCACAATGCTGACTTTGCAGCCTTCAGCCATTACTTCCTTCAAGAAATCGCCGACCTTACCATGGGTGCGGTTATCCTTAATGGAAGAAATGTGGGTGGTGGTCTTAGGCTCTTTGGAGAAGAGTGGTGGTGCTGCCATTTGTTGCGCTCAACTATTGATGCTTTGTATTAGTATAATGGTCACGATGAACCTAAATTCTTATGTGTTGAATTTGTCAAGTGCCTAAAGCCTCGCCAAATATGGAGTTCGTCAAATCTATCGCAATGAAAAGTAAATCAACTTAATTATTAATGCCACCAAAGATGTGAGTGGCAACCTACACGATTTGTACTAGCAATTGCTCTTGCAAATACCTGAAGCAATTCCCCCCCCCCTGCAAGAAACACCAAATACGTCACCCAGCCCCTATGCCAACCACAGTGGATCCCCACTAAAGAACACCAGTGTTCATAACTAGGTTAAAAGCTCCCTCACTAACAACGGCGGGGCGCGTTGGATCGTAACGAGCTTCGTATGGTCTAACCCTAACATCTCCTCTCCCATGGAAGTGCGTAAGATCATTGGCTTTGCCACTCGCACCCGCTGTACCCTGCTGCGTGCATCCCTTTGCGGACCTGGACGGCGGAAACCGCCACGTTGAAGTTCACGCACCGGCACCAACACTTCCCGAAGTTGGTTGCTCCGTTGTTCTCGACCTGTTCCAAGGAACGGTCAATCGGGAATAGTCACACCTTATTACTTTCTCGGTGCGATAATGCGCGCCAATTAAAACGATGCGTACATGAAATGGGAACCATTGGATACGGGCGGCGAACCCGTGCGGCTGGCTGTGGTGGATGACCACCCGCTGATGCTGATCGGCATCAAGCATTTGGTGGCCACACTGCCCGGGTATGTGATAACGCTGAGCTTGACGGATGCGCGTTCGTTGGATCTTCAGCTGCCCGTGGCGGAGCGGCCGCACATTGCCATCATTGATATGTACATGCCGTACATGGATGGGGAACAGACCCTGCGTACCATCCGCCAGCATTGGCCGGCGACGCGGTTGCTGGCGATCAGTTTAGAAAAGTCGGCCGCCAATGTGAGCAGGGCAGAGCAGGCCGGTGCGTGCGGTTTCCTGCCCAAGGACATGGACCCGGCCTGCATGCAGGAGGCCTTGGAGAGTGTGCTGCGCCGAGGCTACTACCATAACGCAGAGCTGTACCGCGGACTGCTCGCTGATGGCATGATCATAAAGGAGCCGGTGTTGGAAGAGAAGTTGACGGCACGCGAGCGGCAGGTGCTGGATTCTGTGTGCGCGGCCGATGAACCCACGTGGGAGATGGTGGCCGATCGCTTATCAATAGAGGTGACTACGGTGTATACCCACCGGAAGCAATTGTTAGCGAAGTTGAAGAAAAAGAGCAAGGCAGGTCTTGTGAGCTATGGCCAGAAGCACGGGTATGGTAAAGGCCTGTATTCGGGGAATGGATAAAGGCGGCTCAACGTGTTCGTTAGCGTGGCGTAGTAGTGGGTGCAGGCGGTGTGGTACCATACTATTAAACCGTAAACCTTCGCAGGTTCTCCGCCTCCGGACGCTGCGTTCTCGGCCATGACCGCAGGGTCCCCGTCAAATGCACGGGAGACCCTTCGGAGGTTTAGGTGTGCTGGCCGCGTGCGTCCATATTCAGTTTGTCTGCGTTCTTATTCCTCTGAAATTGGAATCAGGCCCATCAGCACCCGTTCTGGTTTTTTACGATCCGGTTGCAGTATGCCCGGACTTTGTTCCAGTTCTGCTGCTATTGGCACCACGTTGCAGCGATCTCATGTCAGTTCCCTGGAAGCTGGTACCCTGTGTCTGGAACCTCATGCCAATTCTCTTGCAGTCGGTGTCAGGTTGAACGGACCTCTTGCCATTTTCGCAGAAGTGGGTACCAAGTTGGCCAAACCTCATGCCACTTCTGCTGGAGTTGATACCACGTTGGCCAAACCTCATACCACTTTTCCTCAACCACATACCACTTCTGCTGGAGTTGATACCACGTTGGCCGAACCTCATACCACTTTTCGCGAACCTCATTCCACTTCTGCCGAAGTTGATACCAAGTTGGCCAAAACTCATACCACTTTTCATCAACCTCATACCACTTCTGCTGGAGTTGATACCACGTTGGCCGAACCTCATACCACTTTTCGCGAACCTCATTCCACTTCTGCCGAAGTTGATACCAAGTTGGCCAAA
>Ga0138256_10004943_pt1 | contig 14153 bp, 13 predicted proteins | sample KNB2016incub_MG_FD_105486 | JGI IMG/M metagenome (GOLD analysis project Ga0138256, IMG submission 105486) | Active sludge microbial communities from wastewater in Klosterneuburg, Austria - KNB2014incub_MG | ecosystem: Engineered > WWTP > Activated sludge > Unclassified | place: Austria...
CTCCGGTTGTTACGGTGATGGCGAGTGTCCGCGCTTTCCTGGCAGAAGTAAGCCCTGCCCTGAAGATCCCTTTGTTGTTTGAGCGCAATTCATGGGCAAAGAGCGGGATCGAAAACAGCAGCTGCCAAAATGACAGATACAAAGCAAAGGTCAGCGCGTCGGAGCCTGGCGGCCGGCCATTCGAAATGATCGGCATCACGCCAAGAATGACAAGGCAGATGAAAGCCAGGGCAATGCCCAGGCGCGGAGAAAGCGGAGCCATATTGTATAAGGATTCCGGAGCAATGACGTTTCACATCGTTACTCTCGGTGAAAGAGCCGCCCAAAGAAAACAATGCCATCATGACAATTTTGAAGCGCTGCCGCGGCGCTAACCACCAGTCCACGGCACCTTGTGTTTCACAACTATCTCCGGCCCGAGAATCCTCGGCTCCTGATCATATTGCAGGTCAAGGAGCTGTTGCCGGGTTCTTGCCACGAGTTCCTCGAAGGTGATCGACTTCTGCTTCCGCAGGATGCTGGCGAGGCTGTAGGTGAAGGCGCCGTGGCTGGTGGCGCCGTGCCGGTATTCGTATGAGAACTCATCCTCGCCGCAGGCTTCAATGATCAGGGGCAGATAGGGGCCCCGCGCCATCACCGACTTTTCCTTCTTCAGCTTGGCGTATGTGCGCGAACTGGTGCCGCGCAGCATTGAAGCGCGCCCCAGCCGCTGCGTGGCTCCGTCCCGCCCAAAGTACCGGGCTGCCAGTTCCTTCTTTGGCGTGAACTGGTCATTGATCCGCGTAAACTCCCTGCTGACCCACATTTCCGTCTTGCTGTCCCACTTGAGCTCGCGATGCCGGATGTCGTCGGGCGGGGTGAGCCCCCGCGGCCGCAGGCCGCCGTCCCGATGGATGCCGCCCGAATGGCAGCAATCGAAAATCATCAGCAGGCGGCAGTCATAAGGGAGCTGACTGTAAAGATTGAAGATCTGATCATCCGAGATGGCCTTCTCCGGCGACCAGTCGAAATCCCATGGAACCAGGCTTTCGGTATAGTGGTCGGGTTCGTAATCATTGCCGTATTCCGGAATGCGCGCTCCGTGCCCGCTGTAGTAGAAGACAAGCTCGTCACCGGGCTTGGGATCATCGAGCAGCCATTTCAAGCGGCTGAGAATGCCGTCGGCGGTGGCCCGCCCATCCAGGCATGTGCGGATAGCCTCTGGAGGAACACCGCAGTCCTGCAGGACGGAGCTCATGGTGAAAACGTCATTGATGCACCCTTCAAGCCGCTGCGCCGGATCCGGGTAGTCGTTGATGCCAACGAGCAGGGCCTTCTGTTTCTTGCGGCCGCTTCCGGCGGCAGCGCGGGCCTTTACCGTGGGGGCCGAGCCGAATGCTCTGGCGCCGACTGCCTCCGCTCCAATGGTTCTCCAGACGTTTTCAATCGTCGACCGGTGGCTGAAATAGCTTTCGGCCGCATGGTCAGCGATGCCATCCACGTCAAAAGGCGTCTCCGTCTGCCGGAAGTTTGCACCATCCCAGAGGCGTATGGGCGCCGTGAAAACCGAGTCGTGGATGTTGTAGAGATGATGCCAGAAGCTGACCGCCAGCGGCAGGACGCGGCCATTGGTAAGATTCCGGATGACGAAGGGATTGGCGATCTGTGATCCCAGCGTGACATATTTGGCCTTCGCCAGCAGACGCTTGACCTGCTCTTCCTTCGCATCCGGATGGCTGAAGGCATTGTAGGTGACGAGCGAGCCGAGGCTATGGGCAAGGATCACGTCGGGCCGATGTTCGCGCACCGCGTCAAGGATGCGCTTGCGGCTCTGCTGCTGAAACCCCTCGTCTTCGACCCAGGCCACCACATAACCCGCGGTCCATCGGATCTTGTCCGAAATGTTCGAGATCACGCCACGCTTGCTGCGTCCCAGGGATGAAACGCCGCTCTTGGTCAGCTTCCACAAGGCCCCGGCGGTATCGAAGAACGAGATATCGGTCTTCGCGAAAATGTCGTCATAGGTCACAAACCTGAAGTCCAGCGTGAGCCCTTCAATGTCCGGGAACGCGGCCTTGATGGCGTCCCGCCATTTAGCCTGCCAGTCCGACGCCCGGTGGTCGCCCAGCCCATGCACTCCCAACACGCGAAGGACTTTGTCCGCCATTGTTGACTCCCCAGCCTGTCAATGGTTGTCACTATATCATAAGTTGCATATTTGCACAAATACCACTATTACGAGAATTACCTGTGCATCGCCTATCTCGTCTGGGCCAGCGCCACCGCGTCGGCCCCCGCGGGGAACCGGAGTTGCCCGGTCACGTCATTTGCCGCACGCCACACGCTTTGCAACGACCGTCGGCTGTGCTCCGATGGAATATCTTTCGCGCTGGCGCATGAGTCTGGCCCAGGATGCCTTGAGCCGCGAAGGGAAATCACTCGACCGCGTCGCCGAAGAGATCGGCTATGACTCCGCCAGCGCTTTCAGCACCGCTTTCCGCAGGCGGCTGGGCTGCGCCCCGGGGGCTTTCGCAAGGTCACGCCGCGTTTCCAAACCGGCCTTGAGGCGGCAGGCGCCGGACCATAACGTTCCATCAAATGCTACAATTTGACCTCCCGGCCCATGTCGGGCATTGCTAGGGCGAAGCTCGGAGTTTTCCATGGATATCAAGAACGACGTCGTTGCCGCCATCGGCAATACCCCCCTCATACGCCTGAAAAAAGCCTCTGAACTCACGGGCTGCACGATTCTGGGCAAGGCCGAATTCATGAACCCCGGCCAGTCGGTGAAGGATCGCGCCGCCCTGTTCATCATCCGCGACGCCATCGCCAAGGGACAATTGAAACCCGGCGGCACCATTGTCGAAGGAACCGCCGGCAATACCGGCATTGGCATCGCCGTCGTGGCAAGGGCCATGGGTTTCCGCACCGTGATTGTCATCCCCGTCACCCAAAGCCAGGAGAAGAAGGACGCCATCCGGCAACTGGGCGCGGAACTCGTCGAGGTGCCCGCCGTGCCTTACAAGAATCCCAACAACTACGTGAAATACTCAGGCCGCCTCGCCAAGGCAATGGGCGCGGTCTGGGCCAACCAGTTTGACAACGTGGCTAACCGGCAGGCCCATATTGAAACCACCGCACCCGAAATCTGGGCCCAGACCGACGGCAAGGTTGATGCCTTTATCTCCGCCGTGGGTTCAGGTGGAACCTTGGCGGGCGTCAGCATGGGTCTGAAATCAAGGAACAAAAATATCAAGGCTGTACTGGCTGATCCCATGGGAGCGGCCCTCTATAGCTATTACAAGACCGGCGAGCTGAAATCCGAGGGCTCCTCCATCACCGAAGGCATCGGCCAGGGCCGCATCACCGCAAACCTTGAAGGGGCCGTGGTCGACGACGCCTTCCAGATCCCCGACCGCGAAGCCATCCCCACGGCCTTCGATCTGCTGGAGCATGAAGGCCTCTGCATGGGCGGCTCCACCGGCGTCAACGTAGCCGGCGCCATTCGCCTGGCAAAGCAGATGGGACCCGGCCACACCATCGTCACGATACTCTGCGACTACGGCACCCGCTATGCCTCGAAACTTTTCAATCCGGAGTTCCTCCGCGAAAAAGGCCTGCCCGTTCCCAAATGGCTGACCGAGACGCCCGAGGTGCCGACGGTGTTCGAAACGGTTGAGAAATGACTGAACTGATCTTCCGCGAAGATGCCTATCTGAAATCCGTTGATGCCATTGTTCAAGGCATCAATGAGCGGGGCGGCATTGTTCTGGATAAAACCAATTTCTATGCAGCAGCCGGCGGCCAGCCCGGTGACAGGGGCACGATCACCGTAAATGGCAAAGCCATTGATATCGCCACGACGATTTACGATGAGATGAAGAACATCGTCCATGTCCCGGCAAGTGCCGGTGACCTTCCAGAGCCTGGCGCACCCGTGACTCTCGCTCTCGACTGGCATACGCGCTACCGCAACATGCGGGCCCACACCATGATGCATCTCCTCTGCGCCTGCGTTCCCTTCCCGGTGACCGGTGGCTCCATATCCGAAGACGGCGGGCGCATTGATTTCGATATTCCCGAAGGCCAGATTCCCGACAAGGAAGACCTGGCGGCGCGCATCAATCGGCTTATTGTTGAAGACCACAAGGTGAGCTTCCGCTGGATCAGCGATGCGGAAATGGAAGCCAATCTGCATCTGGTGCGCACCATGTCGGTGAAGCCGCCCATGGGAACCGGCAAGGTCCGGCTGGTGATGATCGGCGAGGAAGGTAAAATCGATTTGCAGCCCTGCGGCGGCACCCATGTGAAATCCACCGCCGAGATCGGCCCCATCCGTGTGGCTAAAATTGAAAACAAGGGCAAGATCAACCGGCGCATCCGCCTGGCCTTCGCATAAGCAGGAAAATCCATGTCGCACGAACTCGTTTCAACCCAATGGCTCGCGGAACACCGGCAATCACCTGATGTCTCGATCCTCGATTGCTCGTGGCACATGCCGGGGGCCAAGCGTGATGCAAAGGCGGAGTTCCTGGAATCCCGCATTCCCGGCGCCCAGTTTTTCGACATCGACCTGATTTCAGATACCGAAAACCCCCTGCCCCACATGCTGCCCAAGCCTGAGAAATTTGCCAGCCATGTCCGCAAGATGGGCATCGGTGATGGCAAGAAAGTCATCTGCTACGACAGCCTGGGGCTTTTTTCCGCCGCCCGCGTCTGGTGGATGTTCAAGGTCTTCGGCCACAATGATGTGGCCGTGCTCGACGGCGGCCTGCCCAAGTGGAAAGCCGAAAACCGCCCGCTGGAAGATGGCCCGCCGATCAGGCCGCAGGAACGCCATTTCACCGCCCGCTTCCAGTCCATGATGGTGCGCGACAAATCCGACATGCGCAAAGCCCTGCAAGTCGCCGACGCGCGCTCACCGGCGAGATTCCGCGGCGAGGAAGCCGAACCGCGCCCCGGCGTTCGCCCCGGGCACATGCCGGGCGCCAGGAATGTGCACTACGCCACGCTGCTGAATCCGGACGGCACACTGAAACCAGAGGCGGAACTGGCAAAGGTTTTTGAAAGCGCCGGCATTGATATTGCCAAGCCCGTGGTCACCAGTTGCGGTACCGGTGTCACCGCCGCCATCCTCTCGCTTGGCCTCACCACGCTGAACGCCAGAGACCACGCGCTTTATGACGGCTCATGGACTGACTGGGGCTCGGCCATCGATACACCTGTCGTCACCGGTGAATGAGCATGCGCGAACTGCAAACTGTCGTGACGTATCTGGAGATGAAGGTCGAATCCGTTCACCACGTGGCCGCCCCTTCAAACCTGAAGCTCATGCTGCTGCGGGCTGAAAACATCACCCTGGATTTTTACCGCTTTCTCTATGACGCCGTCGGCCGCAATTTCAACTGGTATGACCGCCGCTATTTCACCGATGCCGAACTCACCGCCGCCATTCACGCCGAAGGCGTCGAGGTCTGGGTGCTTTATGTGGGCGGCCAGCCCGCCGGCTATTTCGAACTGGTGCCACGCGAAGACAATGTCATGGAACTCGAATACTTCGGCATAGTCCCGGTTTTTCAGGGCCGCGGCCTCGGCAAATGGCTGCTCGCCGAGGCCATCCGCGCCGCCTGGGCCAAAGAGCCCGACAAGCTTATCGTTGAAACCAACAGCATGGACGGGCCGCGGGCCCTCCCCCTCTACCAGAAAATGGGCTTCACCCCCTACGCCCAGGAGCCACAGGTATTGATCGCACGCGATTGAGCGGTCAATGAAGGCAGCTTTTGCCGGGTCGAGAGCCAATCGTTATCTGATTGTTTTCCAATTGTCATCTGCACCGCTTAGCTTCAGCGAATAGAAGAACAGCAGTCAGGTTTCATGCCAGTATTTGTAATCAACGGAAAAAAAATTCTCTTCATTCACGTCCCCAAAACCGGCGGGACTACGATTGAACGTGTGCTTTCACAGCATGGCCCCATGTCCCTGCACAGCAATGGTTCTTGTTTCAGGGATCAGTTCCGCGGCGGATGGCTGTCCAAACCGGTACCGCTGCAACACCTGCATGGCGCGCTGCTTGGGCGGCTGCTGCTGCCCTGCCAATTCGATCTGGTTTTCATGCTTGCCCGCGACCCCGTGCAACGCATGATCTCTGAATACCGTCACGCCCGCGAATTGCGGCGGCCTGAGGCGCTGCTGTCGTTTTCGGCATGGCTCCGCATTTGCCTCAATCTGGCCAGTATCGATCCATCGTTCCGCAACAATCATTTCCGTGCCCAGGCCGACTATCATGTCGAGGGGGCAAAAATCTTCCATTTTGAAGATGGCATTATCCCTTGCCTTGATGAAATCAGTGCGAACCTCAACCTCCCGAAGTTCGAAAGTCTGCCCCATGCGCGCCGGTCAAAAAGCTTCGCGGCCGAGCCGTCATCGCGCGACGTGGAGCTGATTCAGGAGGCCTTTGCAGCCGACTATGAACTGTTCCCGCGCTACCGCACCGGCGGCACGTACAAGAGGCCGCCCGCGCTCCACAGCGCGTTGATGCCCCGCTCAATGCCCAGCGGCGAGTCCTTGCCGAGATTGCGCTCGAATATTTCCGCGTAATTGCCCGTGGCCCTGATCGCCCGCGCCGCCCAGTCCGCATCGAGCCCCAAATCCACGCCAAAGGTGCCTTCCAGGCCAAGCAGGCGCCGCACCGCTGGTATCTTGCTGCTGGCTTTCAGGTCTTCAACGCCGGCCGCTTTCACATCCAGTTCTTCCGCGTTCACCAGGGCAAACAGGGTCCAGCGCACGATATTGAACCACTGCTCATCGCCCTGGCGCACCATGGGGCCAAGCGGTTCCTTCGAAATCACGTCAGGCAGAATGATGTGGTCATCGGGCGCCTTGAGCTTCAGGCGTATCGCATAAAGCTGCGACTGGTCCGCCGTGTAGCTGTCGCATTGGCCAGCCTCATAGGCGGCCACAACCTTGTTGACGCTGTCAAAATTCACCGGCGTGAACACCATCTGCCGCTCGCGGAAGAAATCCGCCACATTGGCCTCCGTCGTGGTTCCGGTGAGAAAGCAGATCGCCGCCTGGCTCATGGTGAACACCGAATTCACCCCCAGCGCCCTGGCGACCAGGAAGCCCTGCCCGTCCATGTAATTCACACCCGCAAAGCGCAGGGGAAACTTCGTCTCGCGCTCCATTGTCCAGGTGGTGTTGCGCGCCAGCACATCCACAGCGCCGGATGCCAGCTTTTCAAAACGGTCCTGCGCCGTAAGGGCGACGTAGTCCACCTGCGCCGCGTCGCCGAGCACGGCCGCCGCGACGGCGCGGCAGAAATCCACGTCGAAGCCGACCCAGGCGCCGTCATCGCCTTTGTCTGCAAAGCCCGGCAGTCCAGGATTGACTCCGCACAGCAATTTGCCCCGCGTCTTCACGTCTTCAAGGGTTGTTGCATGGGCTGATGCCGCAAACAGCACGGCAGCCAGCAACGACAAGATCAGCTTTTTCATGAATGCGGTTCCAACAGGCTTCAAGAACGCCAGCCTACCGTCTCGCTGGGCTCATGCCAAGAGCATGACTTCAATGCAGAATCTGGCTCAGGAACAGTTTAGTCCGCTCGCTCTTGGGGCTTTCGAAGAATTCCTTCGGCGAGTTCTGTTCGATGATCTGGCCCTGGTCCATGAAGATCACCCGGTTCGCCACCTGCCGCGCAAAGCCCATTTCATGGGTCACGCACAGCATGGTCATGCCGCTCTCCGCCAGATCCACCATGACCTCGAGCACTTCCTTGATCATTTCCGGATCAAGCGCCGAAGTGGGCTCGTCAAACAGCATGATCTTCGGGCTCATGCACAGCGAGCGCGCGATTGCCACGCGCTGCTGCTGGCCTCCGGAAAGCTGGCCCGGGTATTTTAGGGCCTGTTCCGGAATCTTCACCCGCGTGAGATACTTCATGGCAGTCTCTTCGGCCTCCTTCTTCGGCATCTTGCGGACCCAGATTGGCGCCAAAGTCAGGTTCTCCAAGACCGTGAGATGTGGAAACAGGTTGAAATGCTGGAACACCATGCCGACCTCCTTGCGGATTTCGTCAATCTTCTTCAGGTCGTTGGTGAGTTCAATGCCATCCACAACGATCTGGCCCTTTTGATGTTCCTCAAGGCGGTTGATACAGCGGATAAGCGTGGACTTTCCAGAGCCTGAAGGCCCGCAGATGACAATGCGCTCGCCCTTGTCAACCGACAGGTTTATGTCGCGAAGAACGTGGAATTCGCCGTACCACTTGTTCATTCCCGAAATGGCGATCGCCACTTCCGGCGCTGCGGAATCAGTTGCCTTGATCTTGGGAGTTGTCGCCATGCTTACCTCTTGTGGCCGGTATTGAGCCGGCGTTCGACGTATTGTGAATAGCGTGACATGCCGAAGCAGAAAACCCAGAACAGCAGCGCCGCGGTGAAATAGCCGGTGGGCGCCGTTTGCGACGAGGCCCATTTGGCATCCGCAAAGCCGGCAATTACAATGCCCATGAGGTCGTACAGTCCGACCACCGTCACCAGTGTCGTATCCTTGAACAGGCTGATGAAGCTGTTGACGATTCCAGGGATCACGATTCTGAGCGCCTGCGGAAGCACGATGAGGTTCATGGTGCTCCAGTACGGCAGGCCGAGGGCCTGAGCCGCTTCAATCTGGCCCTTCGGTATCGCCTGCAAGCCGCCGCGGACAACTTCGGCCATATATGCAGATGAAAACAGCGCAATGCCGATAAGCACGCGCGTCAGCTTGTCAAAATTGGTGCCCGGCGGCAGGAACAGGGGCAGCATGTAGCTCGCCATGAAGAGAACCGTAATCAGCGGAACACCCCGCCAGATTTCAATGAACCCAATGGAAAAATATTTCACAATCGGCATGTTGGAGCGGCGTCCCAGTGCCAGCAGTATGCCGACCGGCAAAGAGAAAACAATTCCGGTGATAGCCACGACAAGCGTCACCAGCAGTCCGCCCCATTGCGAAGTCTCCACATATTCCAGCCCGAAGTCCCATTTTAGCAGTATCGCGACGAGCAACAAGGCAACCCCGCCAGAAAGCCAGGCGCGGAGCACTGGCCGCGATGCCTGAGGCCCAGCGCCAAGCACCTGCAATAAGCCCCAGGCGCCGCCTGCAAGCATGAGCAGCAAGGCGATGAGGTAGGTTGTGGAAACGCCATCGAGAATCGCAGGCAGGGGAATATCGAAGGCATAGGAGAGCACCCGCAAAACCAGCCCAAGCCCAACCAGTATGAGACCCGGTTTAGCGGACTTGATTCCGTTTTCGATGCCAAACACCGTGAGCGGCAGGAAAGCCGCCACGATTGCAAGGAACTGCACGACAAAGCTGATGAACGCTCCGAAACCGAAAGAAAAATGTCCGCCTGTCAGCAGGATTAAGGCAAGCAGCGGAAATGCAAAAAGCAGGAACAGGGCGTTCCATTTCTTATATGGCAACGAAGGCATCAGCAGCGGTATAAGAGCGGCGGCTCCAACGAAGAAACAGACGTTGACCCGCCACCGCTGATCAATGGGATAGAAGCCGTAGATCCATTGCGCGAACTTTGCTTGCACAAAAGGCCAGCAGGCCCCCGCCCCTTCAACGATGCAGGCATCGCGGCTTTCACCGGTCCAAGTGGCGCGGAAAATCGCCCATCCCAGGACATTTGAAAGGACCCAGTAGGCAAAAAGCGCAGCCACGACTGTCAGAATGGAGTTGGACCAGTTGGGAAACAGGTTGGCCATTACCCAGCCGCGAACTCCCACGAGGTTTGCCGGCGGTTTAAGAATTGGCGCGTCTTCGGTGCGCACATAAGCGACGGAATGTTCCATTTTACCGTTCCACCAACTTCATGCGCGAATTGTACCAATTCATGAAACTCGACGTGAGCAGGCTCAAAGTCAGGTAGACGATCATCCAGATCAGGACGATCTCAATGGCTTTGCCGGTTTGGTTTAAAACCGTTCCGCCCATGGCAACCAGGTCGGGATAAGCGATGGCGACGGCGAGCGAAGAGTTCTTTGTAAGGTTAAGATATTGACTGGCCAGAGGTGGGATAATGATGCGCATGGCCTGCGGAATGGTCACGAGCCTCGTTATCAGGGTTTGCCGCAAGCCTAGCGCGCCTGCAGCTTCCGTTTGGCCGTGACTCACCGCCTGGATGCCGGCACGCACGATTTCTGCAATGAAAGAAGCAGTATAAACACTGAGCGCAATCAGCAGCGCTATGAATTCCGGGTTTACGGTCACGCCGCCCGAAAGCTGGAATGCGCCCATTACCGGAACTTCCCAGGCAACCGGCCAGCCGGCCAACACAAGGCCGAGAAACGGTGTGAATACAACGAGGGCTAACCCAACTGAGATATAGGGAAATGCTTCCCCTGTTGCCAATTGACGCGCCCGCGCCCAGCGCCGCAACAGGATGGCACCGACAATTCCGCCAGCGAGCCCGACCAGCCCCATCCATGCCGCACCTTCAAATATGGGTGAGGGCATGTTGAGTCCGCGATTGGAAAGATAAAAGCCACCGACGTTAATCGCCTGTTTGGGCCCAGGCAGGGGTTTCAAGACTGCCCCATACCAGATGAAAATCTGCAGAAGCAGGGGAATGTTGCGAATGGTTTCCACGTAGACCGTGGCAATCCTTGAAATCAGCCAGTTCTTCGAAAGGCGCATGATGCCCACCGTGAAGCCGATCACGGTGGCAAACAAAATTCCAAATCCGGCTATCAGCAGCGTATTCAAGAACCCGACGATAATGGCGGTGCCGTAACTCGAACTGCTTGTATAAGGGATGAGAGACTGGCTGATGTCGAAACCGGCGGATTTGTCCCAGAAGTCAAAGCCAAAGGTTTTGCCAAGCTTGGCAAGATTAGCGCTGGCATTGACATAGAGTTCATAGCCCACCGCTGCCAGCGCAACGACCATGATGAGTTGCACGGCAATCGAGCGCGTTCTTGGATCATTCCAAAACGGAATACGTGAGGTTCGCGTTTCGTCGAATGCGCTCATAGAAAGCTCAATCCCCCTGCCCAACCCGATCAGCCGGTTTGCCCGGTCTTGCTTGGAAAAAAGGAGTCCGGCAAAGCCGGACTCCCCATGATTGTATTAGCGGATTGGCGGCGCGTATTGCAGGCCACCGGCTGTCCACAGCGCGTTCTTGCCGCGGGCAATCTTGAGCGGCGTGTTCAGCCCCACGTTGCGCTCGAAAATCTCACCGTAGTTGCCTACAGCCTTGATGATCTGGGCAACCCACTCTTCGCTCAGGCCAATGCCGGTGCCAAAGCCAGCGGCGGTGCCGTCAGCGTTCTTGACACCCAGCAAACGCTGGATTTCAGGATTTGCAGACGTCATCATCTCGCCAACATTGGCACTGGTCACGCCGAGTTCCTCCGAGTTAAGCAGCGCAAAATATGTCCACTTCACTACGTTGAACCAGGCATCGTCACCCTGGCGCACCAATGGGCCCAATGGTTCCTTGGAAATGATTTCAGGCAGAACCACATGTTCATCCGGATTTGCGAACTTCAGCTTGTCGGCATAAAGGCCGGACTGGTCCGTCGTGAACACGTCACAGCGGCCATCCTGATAGGCTGCCAGAACTTCTTCGTTCTTCTCGAACGCAACGACCTTGTAGTCCATCTTGTTGGCTTTGAAATAGTCGGCCAAGTTCAATTCGGTTGTCGTGCCGGTCTGTGTGCAGACGGCAGCGCCGCTCAGCTTAAGCGCACTGTCAACACCCAGCGATGATTTCACCAGGAAGCCCTGGCCGTCATAATACATGACGCCCGCAAACTTGAGGCCAAGCGACGTGTCACGGCTCATCGTCCAGGTGGTGTTGCGCGACAGGATGTCGATTTCACCGGACTGCAAAGCCGTGAAACGGTCCTTGGCGGTGAGCGGCGTGAACTTCACTTTCTGCGGATCGTTAAATACGGCGGCGGCAACGGCGCGACAGAAGTCAACGTCCATACCTGTCCAATTATTTTGCGCATCGGGATTTGAGAAGCCGATCAGACCCTGGCTCACGCCGCATTGGACAAAGCCCTTGGCCTTGACGTCATCCAGCGTGCCGGCCGTGGCAGCAGTTGCTGCAATCAAGCTTGCTGTGGCAGCGAGCGCCCAACCCATAAGTTTACGTTTCATATTATACCTTCCTTTTGAAATGAGCGGACCACGCCTGAAGGTTTTCGCGATAGAAATCCCCGGCGATCGTCCGCAGTTACTGTCGTCGTCGTCTCCCTTTAGAGGTGTCTTTGATTTTTATCACCTCACTGGCCCTAGACAAGCCGGAAATGGCCGGGGGGTCAAGCCGAATTGCAGGCAGCGCTCTGGTAGCGCCACAAGTTGCAGGCCGCTTCAGGCCAATGCCGCGACCAGCGCGGGCGCCGAACCAAACGTCTGGGCTGGGGGTTTTGGCGGGCGCGCAATCATCACCACCGGGATGCGGAGGCCACGGGCCGCGATGAGCTTTGCCACGGTGAGTTTGCCCCCGGCGTTCTTGGTGACGAGGTGGGTAATCTTGTGCTGGACAAGAAGTTCTCTTTCCGCCTCCACGCTGAACGGAGCCCGCGCCAGCACCAGGGCCCAACTCGATGGCGGTTCAAACGGCAGCTTCTCGATCATGCGGGCCGCCCCGCCCAAATCTTCCCGCGCCAGGAAGGCCGCAATTTCCTTGCGGCCGATCGTAAGGAACACCCGTGCCGCATCGGGTAACACCGCGACGGCAGCCTCGGTCGTGGGCACACTGGTCCAGTTGTCCGCCGGCAATGGCGTCCAGGCCGCCCGCTCCAGCCTCAGATAGGGAAGGCCGGCTCGCGCCGCCGCGTTGACGCCGTGCCGAGAAATTTGCGCCGCGAAGGGATGCGTCGCATCGGCCAGGGCCGCGAACTCTCCCGTTTTGAGATAATCAAAGAGGCCGTCTTCGCCGCCAAATCCGCCAATACGGATTTCGCCTTCCGGCAGCACCGGGTTTTCAGTAACCCCGGCAAAGGATGTAACGACGTGATGCCCAGCCTTCAGAAGCTCCTTGGCCAGGACATTCGCATCGGACGTGCCGCCAAGCACAAGTATCCGCTTATTCGGCATGGGCAATGATCTTTCCCGCTCGGTCCACAATCATCACGTTCGCCGCCATGGGCGCACCACGCAAAGTCTTGTCAATTTGGAGCTTTGCTTCCCGCGCCACGTGTTGAGCGAGATTTCCCCCCAGCATGTCCAAGACCTGCTGCGCGGTGTTGGCAGCCTTCACCTCACCGTGAAGGCTTTCAGGAGCGAACCTCGCCAGCCATTCAAAATCAATCTGGCTGCGCCCCGAATGCAGATCCATTGCGCCTTGTGCCAGCTTTGTGATTTTTCCAATACCGCCGCCAATGGTGATGCGGGCAACCGGATGCTCACGCACATATTTCAGCAGGCCTCCCGCGAAATCGCCCATGTCCATCATCGCTTCCAGCGGCAAATTGAAATGCGCCCGGACCGCATCTTCTGAGGTGGACCCGGTGCAACCCGCAATATGTGTGAGACCCATGGCGCGCGCCACGTCGACGCCCCGGTGAATGGAGGCAATCCACGCGGCGCAGGAAAAGGGATGCACAATTCCGGTCGTGCCCAGAATGGAAAGGCCGCCCACAATGCCGAGCCGCGGGTTCCAGGTTTTCTGCGCCAGCGCCTCGCCATCAGGAATGGAAATCTCGATTTCCACATCGCCGCCGCCCTGCTCTTCGATAACGGCGCGCATCATCTCGCGCGGGACCGGATTGATGGCGGGTTCGCCCACCGCGATGGGAAGCCCTGCCCGCGTGACGGTGCCTACGCCCAAGCCGGCCTTGAAAGTCACGCCCTTGCCCCGGGTTCGCACCGTGGCGATTACCGTGCAGCCGTGCGTCACATCCGGATCGTCGCCTGCGTCCTTGATGATCCCGGCTTGCGCCCAGCCTTCGCCCCGGCCCTCAAGCGCGAGGGCGAAACTCGGTGTTTCGCCTTTCGGAAGCCTGATGCTGACCGGATCGGGAAATGTGCCGGTTCGCAATGCCGCAAACGCCGCTTTGGTCGCCGCCGCCGCACATGCACCCGTGGTCCAGCCGCGCCTTAACTCCCCTTCGGGCTTCTCTATTCGCATGCGATCACTGTATAAGGAACTATGAGCCGCGAACCAACAAAATCAGCGC
>Ga0138256_10004945_pt1 | contig 14150 bp, 12 predicted proteins | sample KNB2016incub_MG_FD_105486 | JGI IMG/M metagenome (GOLD analysis project Ga0138256, IMG submission 105486) | Active sludge microbial communities from wastewater in Klosterneuburg, Austria - KNB2014incub_MG | ecosystem: Engineered > WWTP > Activated sludge > Unclassified | place: Austria...
GAAAGGGAAGAATCCATTCAGTGGCTAAGGTCTTTGTCTTCGCCGAAATGGGAGAATGCTTATCAGCATCCGAAATTTGGCCCCCTCACAGCCAACATGTTTTTAGCAAATTGGCTTGAACACGATTACTTACACATGCGTCAAATTTTAAATCTCAAACATGAATATTTAAAATCGATCAGTAGTCAAAAGTTAGATTATGCCGGAAACTGGTGATCAAAAATTGAAAAAATGAAAAACGCCGATCTGCGGGTTGATGCTTATATTAAAAAATCGGAACCATTTGCAACAATCATCCTGAATCACTTGCGAAAACAAGTGCATAAAACTTGCCCAGGTGTAACAGAAACTATTAAGTGGGGTTTTCCTCATTTTGAGTATGAAGGAATGCTTTGCTTTATGGCCGGATTCAAATCCCATTGCTCTTTTGGTTTTTGGAGAGGAAATTTGCTAAAAGACATTCGTGAAAAGGCCAATAAATCAGAGGAGAAAGCTATGGGTCAATTAGGAAGAATCAAAAAATTAAAAGATCTCCCTTCAGATACTGTCTTAAACAGATGGATACGTGAGGCCGTTAAATTGAATGAGAAAGGAAAATCTGCCATTCCTAAAAAAACAATAATTAAAAAGAAAGCCGTTAGAGTTCCTGTCTTTTTTACGAAGTCTATAAATTCAAACAAACAAACTGCAATTAATTTTAAAAAACTCACCACCTCGCAACAAAATGAATATGTACAATGGGTGAGCGAGGCTAAGACTGATGCTACACGTGAGAAAAGAATGAAACTCACCATAGACTGGGCAAAAGAAGGCAAACCTCAAAACTGGAAATACATGGCCAGGTATAAATAAAAATCAGGCTCTAAATACTTTGAGTTGTGTCTATGCATAATGATTAGCTAAGAATGACCGATTGTACTCATATCATTAATTTTTTCCTTCAATAATTTAGAAAATTTGGCGTTCATATCATTTCAGGTATGTGATCTTCTCATTGATTAAATTTCCCATCTTAACAGCGTGAAAAAAACGATCATTTTCTTCTTATTCATCACTCTGTTTATTCCCTCCCTCAAAGCGCAGGAGATGTGGGGCATCAGCAATAGTAACTATGCAGGAAACATGGGAATTTTTCTGAACCCTTCAAGCATAGTCGGGGCTCCCTATAAATACGACATCAATATTATTGCTCTCGATGTTTTTCTTCAGAACAATTATGTCTATGTTCCAAAGAAAGAGGGAATACTGTTCAAGGCAATAGGTGGAAATGTTGGATCAGAACGAATTATTCAGGATAAATATACCGGAAAGAATACAAAAGGATTCGGACATGTATTGGTAATAGGCCCTTCTTATATCAGAGTACTGGAAGATAAATCTTGGGGAATTCATACAGCCTACAGAAATGAATTTAGTGTTTTGAATGCCCCTTCGCATTTCAGTAAATTCGTTTATGAAAAATATGCATATCCTGCAGGATTTGGGATCAAGAATACAAGTGATCGTTTCAATGCTGCCTGGTTGGGATGGTTTGAATTGGGTGTCACCTATGGTAAAGTCTTACGTGAATCTGAAAAACATTATTTAAAGGCAGCAGCTACAGTGAATTTATTAGTAGGAATGAATGGCGCTTACCTTGATGTCAAAAATTTTGAATACACCGTTCAGGATACTTCTCAAATGATTATTCACGGTATAGATGGAACCTTTGCCCATAGCGCAGGAAATTCAGGAGGCGCTGCACTTTTCGGATTGCGTGGTTTAGGCTTGGGAACAACACTAGGGCTTACTTATGTACACAAAAGAATTTCATCCGGTTATGAGTGCAAAAAAATAGCAGACAATGTGAAGAAGTACAATTATCGTATCGGTTTCAGTCTGATGGATTTTGGACTAATACATTTTTTTAAAGATGCCGGAAAACTTGAATTAAATACTAATACCGATAGAATATGGAATGGCATTGACTCAGCAGAAATAAAATCTGCCTATAGTCTTGATACTTTGCTTAGCTCACAGATTATTGGAACCTACGCAGGAGAGTCGAAGAATTTCTCTATGCTTACACCGACTGCAATCAGTATTCAATTTGATTATGCATTCACGCCGAGAATTTTTGGCAATGCAAGTTGGGTAAACAGAATTCATTTTGCTCCGAACCAGGTTGCACGGGGAAATCAACTCAACCTTTCTATGCGTTATGAAAAAAGACGCTGGGAAATAAATGGAAATTTTTCTCTTTTCGAATATCAAAGACCTGCTGCAGGTATTGGATTCAGGTATGCCTTTTTCATTATTGGAACGGATCGCCTTCTTGAATGGGTCAATTTGAGCAATGTCTATGCTTTTGATTTTTTCTTCGGACTAAAATTCAATCTCTGCAATCTCACTTTAAGAAGCAGAGACCCTGATTGTCCGGCTTTTGGTTATGCGAATTAATCCCTTCTGATTCAGTATGACGTGCCGTAATTGATTAATATTCTGCATTTTATGTTATATGTCAAAAATCATATTTGTTATATGATCATATTTTCATATATTTGCATGAGATAAAATTATGAAAGTCCAACAACAAAAGCTTGAGAAAGCAGCCTATATTTTAAAAACAATTGCCCACCCCACTCGTCTGGCCGTAATTCATTTGCTCGACAAAAACGGAAAAATGGGGGTCAATGATATTTGTAAAAGCCTTCAGTGCGAACAAAGTCTGGTTTCACATCACTTGAGCAATATGCGTATCAAGGGATTGTTAAGATCTGAGCGGAATGGAACTTCTATATTCTACTCCTTGAAAGAAAGAGAACTCCTCAAAATAATGGACGCAATTGACAAATGCAATTGCAACATGTAATTTCACTACTCTGCATAATTAAATAACCTACAAAATAAAACATCATGAAAAAAATCACATTCATTCTTCCCGCCTTTGTGCTAAGCCTTCTATTCGGCAGTGCTTCATGTCAACAAGCTGCACCTTCCAAAGATGCAGCAGTTAGCTCTGTTGATGCAGCGGACTTTAAAAAATTGGTTGACACACAAGAAGGGATTCTACTTGATGTGCGAACTCCGGAAGAATTTAATGAAGCTCACATAGAAGGAGCTTTAAATATTGATTTTCATGGAGAAAACTTCAAAGCCAATTTAGAAAATCTTGATAAAGAAAAAACTTATAAAGTTTATTGCCGTTCCGGAAAACGTAGCGCTTCTTCAGCAGAAATTATGAAGGAAATGGGTTTCAAAAAAGTAATTAACCTTAGCGGTGGAATATTGGGATGGCAAGAAAAAGGATTTGAAGTTGTAAAATGAATGAACCTCTAATTATAATGACATGGCAAAGTTTAATGAAATAATAAATGCTGACAAACCGGTATTAGTTGACTTTAGTGCGGAATGGTGTGGGCCATGCAAAATGATGGCCCCCATTCTCGAAGATCTGGCTAAAAGAATCGGTGATGATGCTACAATTTTAAAAGTAGACGTTGATCGTAATCCTGAAGCTGCACAGTTCTATAATGTGCAAGGAGTTCCCACGCTGATCATCTTTAAAAAAGGTGAGATAAAATGGAGGCAATCGGGGGTCATTCAGGCAGCTCAGCTTGAAACGCTATTACGTCAGCATATGGCCTGAGCTGTTTATAGCTCTGAATAATTTTTCTGTCACTCTATCCTGTACACGTTAAAACTTTCCGTTGAACCCAAAAGAGGGTAAAATTCAATTTTGACTTCAGGTAAATGTCTGTTCTGAACTAGATATTCCGCTCCCAAAATTTTTAAGCTATCAAGATTTTCCTTTGTGAGAAATGCATTTTCAACAGTCCAACCTTTCCTGTGCAAAAAATAAATTTGTTGAGGTGATTGTCCACCATTAATCACGACCAACTCCTTCTTTCCAATATATGCGTCGGAAACTTTTTCTAAAGATAATTTATACCTCTCAGAATCCTTGATAAAAAAATCGTGCTGTTGATTTGCTATGCCTTCAAATGCGATAAGGAACAGAATTATAAATTGGTACCTTATTGAAACTCTTGCTATACCATATCCGGCAATCAATGCCATCACGGGTGTAAAGGGAATGACATAATAATTATGCAAGGGGAATACTGAACCCGTTTTAATAATAAATATCAAAAATATAAGAGTAGTAAATCCGATTCCTGCCTTTAAATAGTTGTCTTTACTGCGCAACAACAAAATCAATCCGCCCAGAAAACAAGCCAATGCAATATACGAGCTAAGAGAACTGAAATAGAACTTTTCGAAAAACTGAGGTAGTAACGGAAGAATTTCATAAATCCCTTCAATTATGCCTTTCGGAAAATACAGTGGATAATTATAGGTGAACAATAAATAAGGCACCCAATTGAAATACCAAAGTGCGACAATGCTTACACTGATTATACTTGTCAGGTAGACAAGAAATTTTCTCTCTTTCTCAATTGTTTTAACAAATACTAAAATACCCAGAGCCGACAGAAGACATAATGCAGGAATTTTACAGAGTATTCCTAAAGTAGCAAAGCAAAAATACAAGATTAACTTCCATCGCGCACCGCTCATCAAATAATCGTAGCAATAGAACAAGCCAATCAATACCAGAGAAACACTGAAAGTGTCCGGCATTATTTTCCTGGAGAAGGCAAACCATATTGATGACAGTAGCACTAGCGCAGAATTAAAGGCAATCCGGGAGTTGCAAATCCGTGCTATTAGCCGGTAGAAGAAATAGATTCCAAAACTTGAAACAATCAGATTAATTAATCTACCGTACCAGTGTTCAAATCCAAAAACCATGGACACCAGATAAATCAAGTAATTGAAGAAGGGGAATTCTGATCCTATTATTCCGGTGGCATTTCCGGCCATATCAATTCTGGGATACAAAATATTTGAATCGATCTCGAAAAAATTCCTGGCAATCATGTTTGTTAATGATTGTCTCCAGTTGTGACTTATCTCTAAAGGGGGATTGATAATTCCAATCAGTCGCAAAAGAAAGAACAACAGAATCCAGAATCTTATATCATTTGATAGTATTTTGATTCTCTTTCTGAAAGTCATTATAGCTTGTGTGCTAAACTATAAACTATAATGCGTAGGCTTAACTTTTGTTAAAGCTTCTTCAGGTTGCGGAACCCAATGATGTAAGCCGCCGGCTAATGGGTCATCAAAAGTGGTAGGAATATTTCCTGCGAGTGTTCTGTCTTTCCATGTGAGCTGTTCCTTACCGTCATCCTTGCGATCCATAGAAATACAATCTTCAACAGGGCAAACTAGTGAGCAAAGATTGCATCCTACACAATTTTCTTCGATGATAAATGGTTTACGGTCGGTCATGTCGGATGATAATCCGATGGCCTGATGCGCGCCGTCTTCGCATGCGGTATAACAAAGCTGGCAACCAATACATTTATCCTTGTTGATATTCGCGACAACTTTATACTTGAGATTCAAATCCTCCCAATGCATAATGTTCGGCAATGCTTTCCCTCTGAAATCATCCAGCGTTTTGAAGCCTTTGTCATCCATATATTGTTCAAGTCCGGAAACCAATTCGCGGATGATTCCGAAACCATAATGCATGACTGCTGTACAAACCTGAACGGAAGTTGCACCCAGTAAAATGAATTCAACGGCATCTCTCCAATTCTCCACACCACCAATTCCTGAAATCGGAATATTGATGCCCGGATGTTGTGCACAGTTTTTTAACATGTTTAATGCGATAGGTTTTACTGCAGGTCCGCAATAACCACCGTTGGTGCTCTTCCCGTCAACTATGGGATAGGGAACAAATTTGTCGATATCCACACCTACTATACTTTGAATCGTATTGATCAATGAGATTGCATCGCCTCCGCCTTCTACTGCTGCGAGTCCGGGGCGGGTGATGTCAGAAATATTCGGAGTAAGTTTTACGATAACAGGAACCTTGGCCACTTCCTTAACCCAGGATACAATCGTTTTCAACACTTTTGGTTCCTGACCAACAGCTGATCCCATTCCGCGTTCGCACATTCCATGAGGACAACCAAAATTTAATTCAATGCCATCAGAACCGGCGTTCTCAACGTCCTTCACAATCTGATGCCACTCTTCCTTCGTCTCCACCATGAGTGAAGCGATGACAGCATGATCCGGAAAGCGTTTTTTTACTTCTTCAATTTCACGCAGGTTATCGGCAAGAGGACGATCGGTAATGAGCTCGATATTATTAAAGCCAACCATTCTGTTGTCACGGTGATTCACTGCACCATAGCGACTGGAAACGTTTACAACCGGAACACCCAATGTCTTCCAAACAGCACCACCCCATCCTGCATCGAATGCTTTCATGATCTGGTAACCGCTATTAGTTGGCGGAGCAGAAGCCAGCCAAAATGGATTAGGTGATTTTATACCTGCGAGATTTGTTTTAAGATTTGCCATTGCTTCGTCTGTTCTAAAAATTTATTTCATTATTGAATCCATGATGCCTTTCGCTGCACGCCTGCCATCGGCAACAGCATTTACTACTTCCTGTCCACCGCTGACGGCATCTCCGGCAGCAAAATATTTTGGATTTTTTGTACTGAAGGATTTTGAATCAACGACAATACGTCCATTCTTATCCAGTTCCATTCCCTTAATCATACTCAACAGTTCTACTTGCTTTGATTGTCCGGTTGCTTTAATTACCCAATCACAGCTTTCGGTGAATTCAGATCCGGCAATATTTTCCAGCTTGCCGTTCAGTTCCTGTGTCCGGATGAACTTTACGCCTTCAACTTTACCCTTACCAAGAATTTCAAGTGGAGAAACATTAAACACACCCTTCACGCCAACGCCTTTAGCAAGGACATACTCGAATTCGTATGCACCCATAGACTCCTTAGAGCGACGATATGCAAGTATAACTTTCTCTGATCCCATTCGGGCACTTTCAGAAGCAGCGTCCATTGCCGTATTACCTCCGCCAAGAACAATCACTTTTTTAGGAACGGAGACTTTATGATGATTCATTCGGAGTTTCTCAACAAACTCTGTTGCTCCGAAACAATTTTCCAATTCTTCCCCTTTGATATTCAATGCTGATGTCGAACCCAAACCAATGCCAATAAAAATGGCATCATAGTTTTTCTCCAGATTCTCAAGATCCGATTTAGTCAGGATCGGTTTTTTATAGTGAACCTTATAGCCGAATTGCTTTTCCAGATAAACCATTTCGTCAAGTGCTTCCTTGTTGGTAATTTTATAAGGAGCAACACCATAAACTGTCAGGCCGGAAGGATTTTCCTTTGCTTCATAAATATCAACTTCACAACCATACATTCTCAAATCGCATGCGCAGGAAATTCCTGCAGGCCCTGCACCAATGATGGCTACTTTTTTACCATTAGGTTTTCCGGTTGTGTAAATCTTGTGATTCTTTTCAATGGCTTTTCCTGTGGCATAACTCTGGAGTCTTCCGATCTCAATGGGCTTTACATCCTGATGGTTATATACACATGCACCCTCGCATAATACCTCTGTCGGACAAACTTTTCCGCAGGCATAACCAAAAGTATTTGAATCATAAATGGTCTTAGCGGCGCCTAATGCATTGTTCGTATTTATTTGACGAATGAACAAAGGAATATCAATTCCGGTCGGACAGGCATTCACACAAGGCGCATCGTAACAAAACAAACAGCGGGAGCTTTCATAATATGCCTCTGAATTAGACATCAGTGGTTTTATCTGGCTGAAATTCTCTTCAAATTCCTTTTCTGACTTTGGGGCTTTATATTCTGACATGGATTTAATATTGTTTTTAAAACTGAAACAAAACAGTCTTACAAGTGAAAGAGAAGCAATTTAAAATTCTATAGCTCAGTTATCTTTTCATATGTTTCCGGACGGCGGTCGCGGAAGAATTGCCAGGTTGAACGAACTTCCGCAATCATATCGAGATCAAATTCAGCGATGAGTAATTCATCTTTGTCTTCCGAAGCTTGAGAAAATATTTGTCCGCGCGGATCCACGAAATAAGATGAACCATAAAACTTACCAAGATTCCAAGGCTTCTCCTCTCCGACTCTGTTAATGCATCCCATGAAATAACCATTGGCAGCAGCGTGAGCGGGTTGCTCAAGTTTCCACAGATATTGTGAAAGTCCTGCAACAGTTGCAGATGGATTGTACACGATCTCTGCACCATTCAAACCAAAAATTCTGGCTCCTTCAGGGAAATGACGATCATAGCAAATGTAAACCCCGATAGTAGCATACTTGGTTTTGAAAACAGGGTAGCCAAGATTCCCCGGCTTAAAGAAAAACTTTTCCCAGAAACCTGAAGTGTGCGGGATATGATTTTTTCTATACTTTCCGAGATAGGTTCCGTCTGCATCAATAACTGCGGCAGTATTGTACAATACACCTTCTTGCTCCTTTTCATAAATCGGAACGACGATAACCATGTTATACTTCTTCGCATAGGTCTGCATGAGTTCAGTCGTCGGTCCGGGAACGGTCTCAGCTGATTCGTACCATTTACGATCTTGTCCGGGACAAAAATAAGGCGTGTTAAAAATTTCCTGCAAGCAGAGAATTTGCACTCCCTTCTTTCCTGCTTCTTCAATGAAAGGAATATGTTTCTGCACCATGGCATTTACAATTTCAGGAATAGTTCCTTCTCCTTCTGTTTTAGGTAAACTCATCTGTATGAGTCCTGATTTAATTTTTCTTGGCATAGGATTAATTGATAATGATTTATATATTTCTATGTAATAAAATCTGAACAGGTCAGATCATCTTTTTCACTTTATTTCTTTTAACAAACTGTCCGTAACCCTTTTTAATTTTCACATTGCCTTTATCTGTCGCAACCTGTCCGCGTAGAATTGTAGTTTTACATTTACCTGTTACTTCCCAACCTTCGTATGCAGAATAGTCGACATTCATGTGATGGGTTTTGGCAGAGAGAGTATGCTTCTCATTCGGATCGAAGATAACCATATCGGCATCAGAACCAATGGCAAGTGTACCCTTTTTAGGATACATTCCAAAAATTTTTGCAGCATTGGTCGAACTAACTTCAACAAACTTGTTCAGGCTGATTCGGTTTTTATAGACCCCTTCTGAGAAAAGCAATTCCATGCGGTGTTCAATGGCAGGGTGGCCATTAGGAATGGCAGCAAAATCTTTTTCTCCCAAACGTTTCTGATCCCATTTGAACGGACAATGGTCTGTAGCAACAACCTGAACCGTTCCCTGATTTATTCCGGCCCATAATGAAGCTTGATCTTTCACCTCACGCAAAGGCGGACTCATCACCCATTTCGCGCCTTCAAAATCTTTTTGATACAAAGAAGCGTCCAGTATTAAATACTGAATACAAGTTTCAGCATACACCTTTTGGTTTCTCTTTGCGATATCACGGATATGATTCAAAGCCCCTTCGCAAGTCATGTGTACGACATAGCCAGTTGCCCCTGTCTGATAAGCGAGATCTGCAAAACGACCGGTAGCTTCCGACTCGGTAATCTCCGGCTGACTCAGATAGTGGTATAAAGGAGAGCGCTTTCCTTCTGCCCTGTGTTTTGCAATGAGAAAATCGATAAGGTCCCCGTTCGTTGCGTGAACAGTTACCATACCTCCGCATGCTTTTACTTCATTCATCAGTCCCACCATTTGACGGTCATCAATCATGAGTGCACCTTTGTAGGCCATGAATGTTTTAAAAGAAGTAATCCCCTCCTTCTCAATCATCTCCTTGATCTCCGCTTTTGTATGATCGTTAAAATCTGTAACAGCCATGTGGAATGAATAATCGCCATAACAATTTCCATTTGAACGGGAACGCCATTGTTCCAATGCATGATGCAATGATTTACCCTGAGTCTGCAGAACAAAATCGATCACAGTGGTAGTTCCGCCATGCAGAGCAGCAAGTGTGCCTGTCTCATAGTTATCACTCGATGAAGTCCCCATAAAAGGCATGTCGAGATGAACATGCGGGTCTATACCACCGGGGAAAACATATTTACCCGATGCGTCAATTGTTTCGTCTGCAGTCATGGAAAGATTTTTTCCAATGGCGCTGATCTTATCTCCTTCAATAAAAATATCTGCAATAAAATCTTCAGCAGCCGTGACCAGTCTTCCGTTTTTAATTAAGATAGACATCTTGATAGGTATTTAATGGTGAATGATGCGATTCTTCAAATCAAAGAAAGACATCAGGACAATTGTTAATCTTTCTTAGCCGAAATATAATAAACAATAAATGAAACTATAAATCCGCTAAACCAGGATAATTTATAAAGATAGTCAAGAGAAGGAATCCAATAACCGATCAAGGCAACTAAAACACCGACAAATAAGGCAAGCATGCCGGCTTTGTTGAAACCACTTCCACCATAGGAATATAATCCGTTGGGCTTATACATTTCGTTCAATGCCAGGGTCCTTTTACGAATAACAAAATAGTCACAGAGAAGCACACCCAAAACTGGACCTAAGAGCCCGCTGATAAAAATCAGAATACCGCTAATCTCATCCATGAGCCACCATGGGCAGATGATGATTCCAATGATCCCTGTAATAATTCCACCCGCACGAAAACTGATTTTCTTTGGAAACATATTGGAAAATGCATTTGCCGGAGCAATTACATTGGCAGCTATATTTGTACTGAGGGTTGCGATGATCATGGCTATCTGAGCAAAGATGACAACCCACGGGGTTTTAAATTTCGCCACTAAAGACACCGGATCCCAGGGTGCATCTTCGACGACCAAAATATCTTTGAAAGCCATAACCGAAGCCATCGTTACAAATATTCCGACGAAGGAATAAAAAATCATAGTACCCGGAAGTCCGATAAATTGCCCGGCTATCTGATCTTTTTGTGTTTTAGCATAACGAGTGATATCAGAAATGCTGATAGACATAGTCGCCCAGAAACCAACCATGGCTGTAAACCAAATTACATACTCCCACCATTGATTTGATTTACTTACAGGTTTCTGAATTTTAACATCAAGAATAGTTGAAACCAATTGTTCTTTAGTTCTAAACTGAACTTTCACCGGTTGCAATCCCTTTAGGATATTATCCATCTCAATTCCCTGAACATTCTCCAGTAAAAATGTATGCTTTGTATCATCCCATTTTTGCCATCCGAAATCATAATAGCCTTTTTCAGTCGGAACGAGTATTGAGTACTCATCAGCCTTTGCCTTTCCGTTAAAATCCTGTACAGGATTTAGTTGAAGACTAAATTGACCATTCGCATTTGGGGCTGAAAGTACGGCCGTTGGACTTTGCATTTGAAAACCCTGATCCAAAACTTTTCCGAAACCTCCTGCATTAGTATATCCCCAGGCGATGAGAACGATTCCGATTCCGATTAAGATTGGCGCAGAAAAATCTTCAAGCCAGCGAATACTTTCTGTTCCCTTCCATATAAAATATATATTAATGAACCAGAATATTCCGAAAGCAATAAATTTTCCGGAATCTAATCCGATTGTTCCTTCTTCAGCTGTGATCACATTCCATATTGAATAAATGGCAAGGCCACCTATCCATGTTTGAATTCCAAACCAACCACAGGCAACAATGGCGCGCATAAAAGAAGGAATATGAACTCCTTTTGTTCCGAAACCTGCTCTTCCCAAAACAGGAAATGGTATTCCATACTTCACTCCGGCGTGACCATTTAAAACCATTGGGATGGTGATGACAAGATTTGCCAGACCGATAATAATCAAAGCAGACTGCCAACTTAATCCGGAACGAATCATATAGGAGGCCAGCAGGTAAGTTGGAATACAAACAGCCATACCCACCCAAATAGCAGCAAGATTCCATTTGTTCCATGTTCGACCTTCCTTGGGAGTCGGGGCAAGATCCTTACTATAGAGTGATGAGGAATGGAATTCTTCGGGGATAGGTTGGGTATTGTTCTCCATAAAAATCAAAAAAAATTACGAGACCTTATTTCTAAGGAATAATCGCCTTAAAAAATAATACATTGAAAAATCTATCGAAACAGATTCTTCAAAACTGAATTATTTATACTGCTGATCAGCAATTGATATAGCCTGTGAAATAATATTCAGTCCTTCATCGATTTGTTCTTTGGTGATACATAATGGAGGAGCGGTAAAAATCCAGTTCCAACGAACGAAAGTGAAGAGTCCGAGTTCGGTCAGTTTCGCGGCAACTTTATTCATGGTTTCCATTTCTGAAGGAGCTGCATTCCATGGAGCCATTGGTTCTTTTGTCTCACGGTTTTTCACCAATTCAATTACACCAAGTAAACCGGTATTTCTGAAATCACCTATGGATGGATGCTTTTCTCTCATCTTCACCATACTTGCGTCGAGGTAAGCTCCCATCTTCGCGGCATTCTCTATGAGATTCTCTTCTTCATAAACTTCAATGACAGCCTTAGCCGCGGCACAAGCTACTGCATGCGCGGAATATGTCAGTCCGATTGGGAGCGGTTTATCATCGAATTGCTTGATAATTTCTTCTTTCACCATCATTCCACCCAATGGAATATATCCACTCGTGATACCTTTCGCCATGCACATGATATCAGGAGTTACTCCATGATGATCAATTCCAAACCATTTTCCTGTGCGGCCGAAACCACTCATCACTTCATCACAAATAGTGAGGATGCCGTATTTATCGGCGATGGCTTTTACTTTTTTCCAATAGCCCGGAGGATATTTAATACAACCGGAAGAACCACTTTCACCTTCCATCAAAATTGCAGCGACATATTGCGGACCTTCATACTTAATGATTCGCTCCATATGCGCTGCAGCATTTTCTGCACACTCTTCCAAAGTCTTGCTATGCCATGGATCACGATAAAAATACGGGTTCTCCACGTGCACAATATTCGGTACACCCTGACTGTCATGCGGAAGACCACGTGGATCGCCACCTGCAGTGAGTGCTCCATAGGTTGCACCATGGTAACTTTGGTATAGAGAAATAATTTTATGTCTGCCTGTAACCATGCGAGCCAATTTGATTGCATGCTCAATGGCATCGGCTCCGCCATTGGTAAAAAAGGCGCGGTTCAGAGAACCCGGACTTATTTCAGAAAGTTTTTTCCCAAGCAGTCCACGCGCTTCAGTAATCATCCCGGGATGAACATAGCTGACCTCGTTCATCTGACGCATAACAGCCTCAGTAACTTTTGGGTGACCATGACCGATGTTTACGTTCATGAGCTGCGAAGAAAAATCAAGAATCTTTTTTCCACCACGCTCATAGATATAAACTCCTTTGGCGCGTTCGATGTTCAATGGATTCAGTCCACTTTGTTTAGACCATGAAAATATGCTGTGCTTAAGATTCGTTGATAAAATTTCTTCTTTGGAAGAAGTCTGATCGCTTACTGTAGTGGACATATAATTATTCTTTGAATTTCTATTTAAATTTTTAAATAACGGGATTGATCATCAGGAAACCTATTAGCTCATCCAATTTGTTTTCGCCTCAGGATTCCATTTAACGGAAGTCTTTTTAAGTTGAGTCCAGAATTCTATGGAGCTTTTTCCGGTGATATCACAAACACCGAACTTCGATTCGTTCCATCCACCGAAAGAAAATGGTTCGCGGGGAACGGGTACTCCGATGTTTACACCAATCATTCCCGCACTTGCACGATCCATTACTTGTCTGGCTACACTACCACTCTGCGTAAATACAGAAGCAGCATTTCCATAATTGGATGAATTCTCAATAGCAAGTGCTTCATCAAGGTTCTTTGCACGGATGATGGCGAGGACGGGACCGAAAACTTCTTCTTTGGCAATAGCCATATCAGGGGTAACGTGATCAATGACTGTGGCGCCCACATAAAATCCACCTTCGTGTCCTTCTACTTTCCAGTTGCGGCCATCAACCAAAACTTTCGCTCCGGCTTTTTCTGCTTCTGTAATATATCTTTCTATTCTTTCTTTTGCTTCTTTAGTAATCACCGAACCAAGATTAGTTCCCGGAATAATTTTTTTCGCTTCCTCACAAATCTTTGCAATGATAGGATCTACATTTGCAACAGCCACCATAGCCGAAGCAGCCATGCAACGTTGTCCTGCACAGCCCGACATAGATGCAGTAACATTTGAAGCAGTCATGTCAGGATGAGCATCAGGTAAAAC
>Ga0138256_10004946_pt1 | contig 14149 bp, 12 predicted proteins | sample KNB2016incub_MG_FD_105486 | JGI IMG/M metagenome (GOLD analysis project Ga0138256, IMG submission 105486) | Active sludge microbial communities from wastewater in Klosterneuburg, Austria - KNB2014incub_MG | ecosystem: Engineered > WWTP > Activated sludge > Unclassified | place: Austria...
GCTTCTATTGAAACACCTTTTGTAAACCCTAAAGGTGATAAGTTGTATTTTTCATCAAATAGAAAAGGTTCGTTGGGCGGATTTGACTTATATGTTTCCAATATAAATGCTGATGGTACTTTGGGCACTCCCGAAAACTTAGGTAGCGCTATTAATACACCATTAAATGAAAAATATCCATCACTTTCAAAGGATGGTAAATACCTTTATTTTTCTTCTCAAGGTCATGAAAACATCGGCGGTTATGATTTATTTGTGAGTAAAATTTTAAATACTGGCTATAAATCACCACGAAATTTAGGAAACTCCATTAATTCGTCTTATGATGAAGTAGCTTATTTTTTAGCGAATAAGAATGATGGTTATGTGTCTTCAAACAGACCAAATGGTAAAGGGGGATTTGATATTTACACGGCTACAAACGAGGAAATTGTTCAAACCATAAAAGGCAAAATACGCGACTTAGAAACTAAAATAAAATTACCAAACACTTTGGTGGTTTTAAAAGATGAAGAAGGTAATGAAATTGCAAGAACACTAACCAAGGATGATGCTACTTACACGTTTGATGTAGTACCTTTTGAAGCTTATAACATTACAACTTCAAAAGACGGTTTCAAGGAGGGTGATTTTGAATTTATGGCTGATAGAAATTACAATACATCTTATATCAAAGATTTAGACTTGTTAACTACTGAACCCGTTATTACAAAAGTTGACGAAGAATTACGGATTGTTATTGAAAACATCTATTTCGATTTTGCTAAATATAGTGTAAAAGAAGAATCGCATATTTCATTAAACAAAATTATAAAAGTTCTTAAAGAAAATCCAGATATGAAATTGGCAATAAATGCGCATACCGATAACGTAGGAAAGGATGCTTATAATTTAAACTTATCAAATAAACGTGCTGCATCAGCTGTAAAATACTTAATAAGTAATGGCATTAGCAAAAACCGTTTGGTATCAAAAGGATTTGGCGAAACAAAACCTTTAGTTAATTGCGCAACTAATTGTACCGAGGCAGATTTGCAAACCAATCGTCGTGTTGAATTTGTAATTTTAGATTAGCATTTTTTGATAGTATCGACTAAATACAATGTAAAAAGTTTTTAAACGAGTATTTATGGCGTATTATCTAAAAGCAAAATAAAGTGTATTGCTAGAAATTAAAATAGCTATATTTTTAATGAAGTTTTTAAAACGCTATGAAAAATCCTCGTAATGTCCTTTATTAATTAAACATCCATAAAAAATAAAAAACCACGCTGATTTGCGTGGTTTTTTTATAAGCATATATCAACTTTTTCACGAAACCGCTTTTAGTTTCTTTAAGGTTGTTTTAACTAATTTGTCTTCAACGTATGATTTTGTAACGTTCAATTTTTTCTCGTTGCTGCTTGGTAATTCAAACATGGCATCGGTTAAAATCTCCTCACAAAGTGAACGCAAGCCTCTAGCACCTAATTTATATTCAATTGCTTTATCTACAATGTAATCTAAAGCACCATCGGTAATTGTAAAATCAACATCATCCATTGAAAATAATTTTTGATATTGTTTGATGATGGCATTTTTAGGTTCAGTAAGTATGGCTCTTAAGGTTACGGCATCCAACGGATCCATATAAGTAAGTACAGGTAAACGCCCAATAATTTCAGGAATCAATCCAAAATCCTTTAAGTCTTTAGGGATGATGTATTGCAATAAGTTATTATGGTCCACCACATCTTCCGACATGGATGCGCTATACCCAACCGCTTGCATATTTAATCGTTTTGAGATATGGCGTTCGATACCATCAAATGCACCACCTGCGATGAATAGGATGTTTTCGGTATTGACTTCAATGAATTTTTGATCTGGGTGCTTCCGTCCACCTTTTGGTGGTACATTTACAACCGTACCTTCCAAAAGTTTTAAAAGCGCTTGCTGTACACCTTCACCAGAAACATCGCGGGTGATGGATGGGTTATCACTTTTACGTGCAATTTTATCAATTTCATCAATAAAAACGATACCTTTTTCAGCTTTTTCCAAGTTATAATCTGCAGCTTGTAACAAGCGTGTTAAAATACTTTCTACATCTTCGCCAACATAACCAGCCTCAGTTAAAACCGTAGCATCAACAATGGCTAAAGGTACATTCAACATTCTGGAAATCGTTTTTGCAACTAATGTTTTTCCTGTTCCGGTTTGTCCAACCATGATGATATTACTTTTTTGAATCTCAATATCATCCTTAGTAACAGGTTGTAATAAACGTTTGTAATGGTTATATACGGCAACCGACATTACTTTTTTGGTCATGTCTTGTCCAATAATATATTCATCAAGAAACGCCTTGATTTGTTGTGGTTTGCGTAGTTTTAATTCTGCTGATAAATCGCCACTATCATTTTGTTTTGATTCTTCTATTACAATACCATGTGCTTGCTCTATACATCTATCACATATATGCGCATCTAATCCTGCTATCAATAAATTTGTTTCGGGTTTTTTACGACCACAAAACGAACATTCTAGTTCTTCTTTTGCCATTAATTTTTATCTATTTTGGGAGTAAACTATTATAAATCCCTCTATAACAATTATTTAAAATTACGAATTTTTATTTAATTACGAGCTAAAATTTCATCAATCATACCATATTGTTTAGCCTTATCGGCTTTCATCCAGTAATCTCTATCGCTATCGGCATATACTTTGTCGTATTCTTGCCCTGTATGCTTACTGATGATTTTATATAGTTCTTCTTTCAATATAAGAATTTCACGAGCTGTAATTTCAATATCGCTAGCTTGTCCTTGCGCACCACCCAGCGGTTGATGAATCATAACGCGTGAATGTGTTAAACCACTGCGTTTGCCTTTAGCACCTGCACATAATAATACGGCACCCATAGAGGCAGCCATACCTGTACAAATGGTGGCAACATCTGGTTTTATAAACTGCATGGTATCATAAATACCCAAGCCAGCATACACACTTCCACCTGGGGAATTGATGTAGATTTGAATGTCTTTTGAAGCATCAGTACTTTCTAAAAACAAAAGTTGCGCTTGTATAATATTTGCAACTTGATCGTTAATGGCAGTTCCCATAAAAATGATGCGATCCATCATTAAACGCGAAAACACATCGAAAATGGCGATGTTCATTTGGCGTTCTTCAATAATATTTGGCGTTAAGCTTGTTGGGTACATACTACTCATTATTTTATTGTAGTAAGTGCTGCTGATACCTTGATCTTTTATCGCGAATTTTTCAAATTCTTTTGCGTAATCCATAATTGTTTACTTGTTGTTTTAAGTTAAATAACTACTATTCAATTAAGTGATTTTAAAATGAAAACTCAAAAAAATATTTCTAATCTTTTGAAGTTAGATGCACTCAACGAATTAGGCGCTATAACCAGAAATTATAGCGCCTAAATATAATGAATTATTCCGTAAAGGCACAGATATTATTCATGTCCGTAAACTTCTTTTACAAAGGCTTCGTAGCTCAACTCTTTAATTTTAAGGTTTGCTTTTTCTTTGTAAAGTGATAATAATTTTTGACTTACCAATTGCTCGGAAATACGACGAGCTTCTTCTTGGTTTGAAAGGATACGTGCAGCAATGCTATCCAATTCTTCATCAGAAGGGTTTAATTGACCAAATTGAGCCATTTGCGCTTTTATCATTTCTCTTGAATGATTTCTAATATCATCCATGGTTACCTGAATCTTGTTATCGGTAATTAATTTACCTTCAATCAATTGGTAACGTAAACTTTTTTCAGATTTTTCGTATTCATCTTTAGCTTGTTGGCTATCCAAAGGTTGTTCACCTGCTGTTTGCATCCATTTTTGTAAAAAAGTTGCAGGTAAATCGAACTTGGTATTTTCAACCAAATGTTCGGTTACATCATTTAAAAGTTTTTGTTCTGCTTGTTGCGTAAATTGCTTTTCGGCATCTTCTTTTATTTTGTCTTTTAATTCGGTAACCGATGTAACAACATCTTTTCCGAAAAGTTTATCAAACAAGTCTTGATCCAAATCTGCTAACGCACGTTTATTAATTTCTGAAATGGTAAAAGTTACTTCAATATCCAACCCGTGTATGTCATCATGACCTAATTTTAAAGCATGCATCAATTCATGGTCATCATCATATAACCCTTTTGTTTGCAATAAAATAACATCGCCAACTTTAGCGCCAATAAATAGTTTTTCGGTAGCGTTTCCTTTAAATTTATCTAAAGTTAAGGTTACTTTATTTTCAATGTCGCGTTCTTCATTTTTAAAAACACCAGTAATTTCGCTGTCTTTTTCTACTTCATTTTGAGAAATTAATTTTCCGTATTGTTTTTGAATACGTTCAATTTGCTCGTCAATCATTTTAGCATCGGCAACAATGTTGTATTGCGTAATAGGTTCTTTGCTGTTTAAGCTTACTTCAAATTCTGGTGCGAAACCTAATTCGAATTCAAATGAAAGTGTATCAGCATCCCAATTGATAGCATCTTGAGGTCTTGGTAATGGTTGTCCTAAAACATCTAGCTTTTCTTCAGTAAGATATTTATTCAACGCGTCTTGCAATAACTTGTTAACTTCATCAACCAATACTGCTTTTTCGTATTGTTTTTTAACCATTCCCATTGGCACATGGCCTTTTCTAAACCCTGGAATGTTTGCTGTTTTGCGGTAATCGATTAAGATTTTTTCCACTTTATCACTATAATCTTCTTTAGCGATATTTACTTTTACTACAGCATTTAATGCATCAACGTTTTCTCTTGTAATATTCATTTTAAATGATATAAAGCCTTTTAGGGGCGTTTTACGAACTATTTATTTAAAAAATGTAATTAAAATTGGGTTGCAAAAATATAACATTTTTACAACCCAACAAAGTTTTTAACAGCTTGATTGTAAGCTATTTTTTATCGTCTTTTAAAAGTGAATGTAGAAATGATTGTAGTATAGAAAGCAGGATGCTAAACAGAATGGCAGTCCAGATGCTGCTAACCGTGAAACCATCAATCAACTTGTCGGCCAAAAGAATAATCAAAGCATTGATTATCAATAAAAATAGACCCAATGTAACGATGGTTATCGGCAATGTTAAAATGACTAAAATGGGTTTAACCAAAACGTTTAGTATAGCCAAAACAGCTGCTACAATTATTGCGGTGGTAAACGTATTTCCCGTTAGCGTAACGCCAGGTAAAAAATAAGCTAAAATAAGTACTGCCAAAGCAGTTAATAAAAGTTTTAAAATGAAGTTCATAATTAAAGTTTTTTAAATATTATAATATCTTGATATTCTTTTTTTGATACATCCTTGATTTCATCTTTCCAAAAACCATCAATAATGTTTACACATTTTAGATTAGCCTTTTTTAGCATGCGCTTTATTTCGTCTTTATGAAAAGCGATATTACTCGATTTAACGTGTGCATCCATTAACCTGTAATTATCTTTTTTATAAGGAAAAGCCATTGCTGCATTTTCTGAAATATACGATTCATTTTCAGAATCGTACAAGAAAAACGTTGAAAAACATAAACCTTCTGGTTTTAATACTTTTTCTATTTCGGAAAAGTAATGCTGAATTTCATCAACTTGCATGTGAGTGAATAATGAAAATGAAATTATTTTACTGAAACTATTTGCCTTATACGGAAATTCAAAACCAGTTGCTTTTAATTCGGATGTGTTATATAAATCATTAAAAATGGGTACATATTTAAAATTAAAATTTAAAAAATCTTTTCCTAATCGCTCGTTGCACCAATCTACACCTGTTTTAACCACATCAAAGCCATCATAGCTTCCATCATTTTTAATATAAGTTGCTAAAGCAATGGCAGTTCTACCGATGCCACTTCCTATATCTAGCACAGAGTCGTTTGACTTAAGATTAATCGTTTCTTTTAGTAATTCTAATTGACCTATTCCTTGCTGTATATAATCTTTGGCACTAGCAGGGGATCCCGTGTAGATTAAACCTCTTGGAGGAACGTATTTATGTGTTTTACCTGTTATTTTATCTATAAAATCCGAAGGTAGATAATATAGCTTTCGTATAAAAAATCTTTGACTAGAGCTCAAGCCGTACCATAAACTTCTTAATTTTTTGGTTTTTCTCATATCTAAATACTACTACTAATAAATTTTAAAATAAATAATTTTCATTTTAAAAACCGCATTACGGCATCAAAAAAGTCTTTTGGGTTTTCGGCATGTAGCCAATGACCCGCATTTGAAATGGTAACAAGTTTTGCTTTAGGAAAATGATTTGTGATGATGCTTTCGTCATCAATTCCGATATATTCTGAACGGTCGCCACGTACAAACAGCGTGTCTTTATTAAAGGTAGCTTGTGAAGGTAATGGTTCACCCACTTCGGAAACTTCTGCTTTTAACACTTCTAAATTCATACGCAAACCCAGTTTTCCTTTTTCAACCCAATATAAGTTTTTCAGCAAAAATTGGCGCGTACCCCAATCGGAAACATAACTACTTAAAAGTGTATCGGCTTCACCTCTGCTTTTAATGTTATCAAAATTTAAAGCGCTCAATCCGTTTAAAATACCGTCGTGGTGCACAGGGTAAAAACGAGGCGAAATATCGACAACTATTAATTTTGAAACCAATTCCGGATATTTTGTTGCAAATAACATGGCTGTTTTTCCGCCCATGGAATGCCCGAGTAAAATAATTTCCTCAAGGTGATGTGCCTCACAATAGTTTTTCAAATCTTCAACCAACACGTCATAATTAAATTCGGTAGCATGAAAACTATGTCCGTGATTGCGTTGATCAACCAAATGCACTTGAAAATTTTCCTCGCTAAACTGTATGCCCAATGTTTTCCAATTATCACTCATGCCCAAAAAACCATGAAGAATAATAAAAGGCACACCTTCACCTATAATATTTGAATGTAAAAGCATTTTTATTTACGATTTATGATTTTTTATTCACGTTTCACGACTTACGTTTCACGATTATTTAAGTTTACGAAGATACATCTGGATTACATTCTCAATACCCAAATACAAACTTTCGGCAATAAGCGCATGTCCAATAGAAACTTCCAATAAACATGGGATATTTTCTTTAAAAAACTGAATATTGTCCAGCGACAAATCGTGTCCTGCATTAATTCCCAAGCCTAATTTGTTGGCTAATTCAGCACTTTCGGCATACGATTTAATTGCGTTTTTATTTCCTAAACTATATTGATGCGCAAAAGCTTCCGTGTAAAGTTCAATCCTATCGGCTCCAGTTGCTTTGGCTCCTTCAATTTGACTTAGAATTGGATCAACAAAAATAGAGGTTCTGATACCGTTTGATTGAAATTCCTTAATCACATCCACCAAAAAATCTTTGTGTTTTATGGTGTCCCAACCAGCGTTACTGGTAATGGCATCTTCAGCATCGGGCACCAACGTTACTTGTGTTGGTTTCACGCTTAAAACCAAATCTAAAAACGACTTTACTGGGTTGCCTTCAATGTTGTATTCGGTATAAACAACAGGTTTTAAATCGTAAGCATCTTGGTAGCGAATGTGGCGTTCATCTGGTCGTGGGTGAATGGTAACACCTTCTGAACCAAAACGTTGTATATCTTTAGCAAACTGTACAACATTGGGTACATCGCCGCCTCTGGAATTTCTTAACGTTGCTATCTTATTGATGTTTACGCTTAACTTTGTCATAAATCACTGTTTTAAATGACAAAAATACAAAGTAGAACAGGCTTATATGCTTTTTTTTTGATTAATTTGCACACATACAATTAAGATAATGAATTTAACAAAATACATTATAAACGACATAAAGCCGTTAAAAAATACCAGCAAAATAAGCGATTTGCAAATGCTGTTTAATCAGTTAACTTATTCGCACATCCCTGTTCAAGATGAAAATCAAATTTATTTAGGAAGTTTTTCTGAAACGGATGCGCATTGTTTTGAAAGTGATAAACCACTTAACGATTACAAATATGCCTTGGAAACTTTTTTTGTGCGCGATAGTGCTTTGTGGCTAGATGTTTTAGAGGCTTTTGCTGCAAATTCAACTAATATCATGCCTGTTTTAAACGAGCAGAATGACTATGTGGGTTATTATGAACTAAATGATGTGATGAATTTATTTAGTGAATCGCCGTTTTTTTCGGATGCAGGTGGTATTTTGATAGTTGAAAAAGGGATTAATGATTATTCATTTAGTGAAATTTGCCAAATAGTAGAATCGAATCATGGCAAACTTTTGGGTGCTTTTATTTCTAAAATGGATATAGATTTAGTACAGGTTACACTAAAAGTTAGTAATATTGGACTTAGTGAAATCATCCAAACTTTTAGGCGCTATAGCTACAATATTGTGTCAGGACATGAAGATGATGGCTATTTAGAAAGCTTAAAAGACCGATCGGATTATTTGAATAAATATCTAAATATATAAAAGATATGAAAATTGCCGTTTTTGGACGATTTTACAATGAAGCTACAACTACTTCGGTGGAGCGTTTATTCCACTATTTATTGGATAAACATGCCGATGCTTACATTGAAACCGAGTTTTTCAATATTATAAAAAAGGAATCCCCAAATTTTGATGATTACAAAACCTTTAAAACATTTGATACTTTAGATAAATCGTTTGATTTATTGGTAAGTGTTGGTGGTGATGGCACGATTTTAAGATCCATTATTTTTATTAAGGATTTAGGCATCCCCATCATTGGTATCAATACCGGAAGGTTGGGTTTTTTGGCAACCATACAAGTTGATCAAATAGAAAAAGCCATTCAAAATATTATGGATGGTAAGTATAAAATATCCGAACGCAGTTTACTTGCTATTGAAACTTCACCTGAAAATGCTGAAATAAAGTCGCTTAATTTTGCGTTAAATGAAGTCGCGATAAGTAGAAAAAATACGACGTCCATGATTACCGTTGAAACGTATTTGAATGGCGAATATTTAACATCGTATTGGAGTGATGGCTTAATAGTTGCAACTCCAACAGGTTCTACGGGATATTCCTTAAGCTGTGGAGGTCCTGTAATAACGCCTGACACTAAAAGTTTTGTTTTAGCGCCCATTGCGCCACATAATTTAAGTGCACGCCCTTTGATAATTCCTGATTCAACGGAAATACAACTCAAAGTGGAAGGACGTGAAGAAAGTCATTTAATATCCTTAGATTCTCGAATTGCAACTTTAGAAAATGGCACCATCATCAAAATTAAAAAAGCTGATTTCAAAATTAAAATGATTGACCTTTTTGATGAAAGCTTTTTAGGCACGCTTCGTAAAAAACTACTTTGGGGCGAAGACAAACGTAACTAGGCAATAATTTTAAATAAATACTGTTTTACACTAATACAATTCATTTCAAATTGTTACAGGCTAATCTTATTTATTATATTTGCAAACTTTTGAACAGTTATGAGGCATATAACCATATTGATATTAAGCATTTTAACCATCCAACTAAGCCATTCACAAATCAACGAACTCGGTGTTTTTTTAGGCGGTAGCAATTTTATAGGTGATGTAGGTGCGACTGATTATATTTCGCCAAATAGTCCTGCTTTGGGTATTTTATACAAATGGAATAGAAGCCCAAGACATTCCTGGAGAGTTTCTTTAATATACTCAGATTTAGTAACGGACGATAGCAAATCGGATGATCCAAGACGCATTCAAAGAGACTATCACTTCGATTCAAATTTATTGGAAATTTCCGCAGGTATGGAATTTACCTTTATAGATTTCAATTTACATACAGGCAGAAAAATAGGAACACCTTATTTATTTACTGGCATAAGCGTTGCTCACCACGATAATTATTACTTTCTTAACGGCGTTCAAACCGATGAAAACAATTCTAGTTGGGCATACGGCATTCCAATGGCGTTGGGATTTAAAACAAACTTTTTAGGAAGTCTTATTTTAGGTGTTGAAGTTGGAGCACGTTATACGTTTTCAGATGAATTAGAAGGAAGCATGCCAGATAGCGCCAACCATTTACCATATAGATTTGGCAATATTAATAATAACGATTGGTATGTGTTTTCGGGCATAACCCTAACCTATACATTTGGTGAAAAACCATGTTATTGTATAAATTAAAATGGATTTAAAAGAAACCGTACAAAGCAAAAACCTACCAAAGCACATCGCTATTATTATGGATGGCAATGGGCGTTGGGCAAAACAACAAGGCATGCTGCGTGCTTTTGGACATGAAAATGGCACCAAAGCAGTAAGACAAACGGTTGAAGCTGCTGCGGAACTTGGTATTGAAAACCTAACACTTTACGCGTTTTCAACTGAAAATTGGAACCGACCAAAACTAGAAGTACAAACCCTTATGCGGCTTTTGGTTTCTTCATTAAAAAAGGAAATAAAAACCCTTCAAGACAATAATATTAAGCTTATTGCTATTGGTAATTTAGATACATTGCCTAAAAAAGTTTGTAAAGAACTTCATGAGGTAATCGTGCAAACAAAAGCCAATAATAGAATGACTTTAACCTTGGCTCTAAGCTATGGCTCACGCGAAGAATTACTAAATACTGTTAAAGAGATTAGTATTAAAGTTAAAAATAATATAATTTCGCCCGAAAAAATTGATGAATCAATTATTAATGAGCATCTTTACACGCGAAATTTACCAGACGTAGATTTGCTTATCAGAACCAGTGGCGAACAGCGTATAAGCAACTTTTTACTTTGGCAAATTGCTTATGCTGAACTGTATTTTACATCCGTATTATGGCCAGATTTTACAAAGCAGCATCTGTATGAAGCCATTAATGAATATCAAAAAAGAGAACGACGATTTGGGAAAACAAGTGAACAACTTAGCTAACATTTTACCTTTGACAACATTTTTAAAACACTGCACTTTACTTTTACTTTTCGTAAGTACCCTAAGTATCAAAGCACAAGAATCACCAAGCAATACCGGTAAAAAATACACCATAGGCGATATAACCGTTTCCGGAAACACCACATTTAGCGAGCAAACCATCATTACCTATTCGGGTTTAAGAAAAGGTGAGGAAGTAAACATACCAGGGGAAACTATTGGTGATGCTATTAAAAAACTATGGAACTCGAAATTATTTAATGATATTGAAGTTTATGTTACCAAAATTGAGGGTGACGTAGCTTATCTAGAAATTAGATTATCTGATTTACCACAACTTAACGAGCTGAAAATAAACGGTGTAAAAAAATCGAAAACAGAGGCAATTGTTAAGGACAACAAACTTACTAAAGGTGTAAAAGTTACCGAAAACTTAATTACTACCACCAAAAACTTACTCATAAAAAAATATAAAAAAGAAGGGTATTTAAAAACGAAAGTAAATATTAATACCATTGATGTTAAAGATTCCATTACAACCACACGTGTTAATATGGTTGTTAATATTGATAAAGGCGAAAAAGTAAAAATAAAAGATATTGTGTTTACTGGAAACGAGGTTTTAAGTGATAAATACCTTCGTAAAAGTATGAAAAGCACCAAACAGATAAACCGTCTTCGCATTTTGAAACGTTCTAAGTTTATCGATTCGGCTTATCAGGGGGATTTAAATAAAGTAGTTGAAAAATACAAAGAACATGGCTACAGAGATGCGCGTATCCTTTCTGATAGTATCATTTCAAATGGCGATAAAACTATTTCACTCCATATAAACGTTATTGAAGGCGAACAATACACTTTTGGCGATATCGCATTTATTGGAAATACCGTTTATTCCAACGAATACCTAAATAGAATTCTTCGCATTAGAAAAGGCGACACTTATAATGGTGTGTTGTTGCAAAAACGTATTGCAGATAATACCAAGCCAGATGCTTTTGATATTACAAATGAATACCAAAATAACGGATATTTGTTTTCTACCATCAACCCTGTTGAAGTTGGTGCAGCAAACAATGTTATTGATATGGAAATTAGGATTTCCGAAGGAAAACCAGCCTATTTTAACAATGTTAGCGTAGTGGGTAATGATAAAACCAACGACCACGTTATTTATAGAGAAATAAGAACACGTCCCGGACAATTATACAGTAAAGCAAATGTAGTACGTACCGTAAGGGAACTTGGGCAATTAGGCTTTTTCGATGCGCAGGAAATAACACCAAACTTCAACAATCCAAACCCCAACGAAGGGACAATTGATATGGAATACTCGGTTAAGGAAACTGGGTCTAGCCAAATTGAGCTGCAAGGTGGTTATGGCGGTGGCGGTTTTATAGGAACCTTAGGCTTATCGTTCAATAACTTTTCTATAAAAAATATCTTCAAAAAAGAGGCCTACAAACCAATACCAATGGGTGACGGTCAAAAATTAGCATTGCGTTTACAAGCAAGCCGTTTTTACCAAACCTATAGTTTTTCATTTTCTGAGCCTTGGTTGGGTGGCAAACGCCCAGTACAGTTTTCAACATCCATATCACAAACCAAACAGTTTTTATATAATTACCAAACTGGAAATGCCGACAAATCAAAAAGTTTCAACATCACAGGTATTACCTTTGGTTTAGCAAAACGCTTACAAGTTCCGGATGATTTCTTTGTATTATCGCAAGCAATAAGTTTTCAACGTTACGATTTAAATAATTACAATACAGGTTTATTTACTTTTGGTAATGGGTATGCAAACAACTTATCTTATACCGTAGGTCTTAGTCGTGATAATACAAGCATCGATCCTATCTATCCAACAGGAGGATCAAAATTTGGTGTAACAGCAAAACTTTCTATTCCTTACTCGATGTTTGATGGTGTTGATTACAAACAATTATCAACTACTTACGATGCTGAAAAGATAAAAAGAGCTGGAGCTACAAGTCAAACAGATCCTATTTATATAGCGGCAAATAAAGAAATAGCACGCATTGACCAAGAACGTTACAAATGGTTGGAATTCTATAAAATTAACTTTAAAGGCGAATGGTACACACAAATTACCAAAGATTTGGTTTTAAAACCAAGTGCAGAATTTGGCTTTTTAGGCGCTTACAATAACGACCGAGGTGTGATTCCTTTTGAACGTTTCTTTGTTGGTGGTGATGGTTTAGGAAGCTACAGTTTAGATGGAAGGGAAGCGATTGCACTGCGTGGTTACCCTAACCAATCCTTGTCCGACCAAGATGGTGGTACTATTTATAATAAATTCTCGTTAGAGTTGCGTTACCCAATTACATTAAAAGCATCGGCTAAAATTTATGGCTTAAGCTTTTTAGAAGGTGGCGCGTCCTATAACAACTTTAGAGATTACAATCCGTTTGATATCAAGCGTTCAGCAGGTATGGGTATCCGTATTTTTATGCCGGCATTTGGCTTGTTGGGTATCGATTTCGGCTATGGTTTCGACCCATTATCAACCGAAACAAAAGCCCACGGTTGGGAAACACACTTCATAATTGGACAACAATTTTAATTTTGGCACGATATTTTCTAATAACAATTTGATGATTTGAATGAGAATTAAAATTTTTAAGATTAAATTTCGTTAATTTTGAAAATCTAATTCTAAGAAGTGACAGAAACAAGAAAATCATCTGTCGGTTTTAGGATTTATAAAACAATTAAAACGCAGACACAAATGAAAAATAACGTTCTTTTTTTACTGACATTAGTTTTTATAACAAGCTTTACAGTGAATGCACAACGAGGCGTAAGAATTGGTTATATTGATACCGAGTTTATTTTGGAAAATATACCCGAATACCAAGAGGCTTCAACGCAGTTAAATGATAAAGCCGACAAGTGGAAGAACGAAATTCAAGTTAAATTAAGTGCTGTTGAACAAAAACGAAAAGATTTAAGCAATGAAAAAGCACTTTTAACAAAAGAGCTTATTGATGAGCGTGAAGAAGATATCGCTTTTGAAGAAAACGAAATTTTAGACTATCAGCAAAAACGTTTTGGCCCTAATGGCGATTTGTTCATTCAAAAAAAGCAATTGATGCAACCTATACAAGATCAAATTTTCGCAGCGGTTCAAGATATGGCCGATTCAAAAAAATATGATTTCATTTTTGATAAATCATCGGATGCCACCATGCTGTATTCAGCAAAACAATTCGATTTAAGCGATCAAATAATAAGAAGCATTAC
>Ga0138256_10004947_pt1 | contig 14148 bp, 8 predicted proteins | sample KNB2016incub_MG_FD_105486 | JGI IMG/M metagenome (GOLD analysis project Ga0138256, IMG submission 105486) | Active sludge microbial communities from wastewater in Klosterneuburg, Austria - KNB2014incub_MG | ecosystem: Engineered > WWTP > Activated sludge > Unclassified | place: Austria...
AATACGCGACACCATCGTGTTTCTTGCGACGACCAGCGCGTCTTCGGCGGATGCTTCGATATCCACCACGATACCCGTGCCATGAAAGGCTGTTCCATCCGGTAAAACGACACGCGCGACCGACGCGTATGTTGGTCCCTCCGAACCCGGCACGAACGTTTGCACCGTCCCTTTGCCGTACGTCGTTTGACCCACCAACACCGCTCGGCCATGCGCCTGCAATGCGCCTGCGACGATTTCCGCAGCAGATGCCGTCGTGCTGTCGACCAGCACGACCATGGGCCAATCGCACGGGTTTTTCGTAAAAGAACGATGCACCGTGTCGTCACCTTCCGCGTCGATCAGCGTGGCAATCACCTTGCCCTCCGATAGAAACTCGCTCGCGAATTCCATCGCCGCCTGCACGTGCCCTCCCGGATTGCCACGCAAATCCAAGATCAATGCTCGCGCGCCCCGAGCACGCAGCCGTTCGAGCGCCGCGTACGCGCGCGCGGGCACATCCTCCGTGAATCTCTCGATCACGAGCCTGCCAATGCCTTCGCCCACCATTTCATCACGCAAACAATTCGCGGACGATTGCAGCGCCGACTCCAATGCGATCATCTGATCGGTGAGCGCCTCAGCGGAAGGCGATTGCGCATATCCGTAAAACACATTCGTTTTGCTTGGCACAATTTGCATGCCAACCGCATTCGTCGCATTTTGCATCGTCGGCGCAAGCAGCGGAATTGCCGGCGTCCCTTCAATGATGACTTTGGCAAAACCCCCTGTGAAGGTCACCGGACCCATACGAGTGGGATGCAGCGTACCCGCTTGATCACCTTGGGTCGTTGCAATGACGGACGCTTGATTGAGTGCGTTTCCACCACAAAGCAAGAGGCGCATTGCGAAAACGGACGCCGCGGTGTGCATCCCCGTGTTTGGATAGGGAATGGGGACGGGAGCGGCAAACACTGCGGTCAGACAAACATCGGGAAACGCAAAGCAATTTCCCCCGAGACGATTCGCAGCAGGCAACATGATGGCAACCCTTCACCCGAGATGTATTTGCTTTCCATTCACCGTGACGACCTCTTCGGTCGTAATCGTGGCACTCTTTGCATTCGTCGTCGCCGCTCCATCGACGACGGTGTGCATTTCTTTCGCTTGAATGCTCAAGAGCGCTGCCACACGCTGATGCAACCACGTGAACTTTTCGACGACCTTTTCGGCCACCACGCGAAATGTCCTCGCGTGCAGCGATATCTCCGGGCCGTCCATTTCGATCCCCTTCTCTGCCGCGATTCTCACCGTGCCTCCCACGGAACGCAATTCCACGTCTCCGTGAAATTCGAGCGACGCCTTTCCCGAACCTCGAAGAACGCCAATCGCATAATGCTGCCCGTCTTTGCCAATCACGAGCAGCGTATCCCCTTCCGAGGGTGCATAAGGAAATGCAAATGCCAGATGCACATCGACGCGTGCTCCGCTAGGCAATTCGATTTGGACAATACCGGCGTGGATGTGAACGACGGTGGCGGGTCCGAGAAAAACTTCGTCGGGCCGCAGCGCTGGCATGGTTCCTATGATTCGCGCAGCATGTTGCATGGTCACTTCTCACCACGTGTGCGACGTTTCGGCGGCGCCCACATTTCAGATTCCAATCGATCGGGGTCGGTGCGCCGAACACCGTTCATGTTGGCACCGGAATAACGCGCTCCATCGTCCTTGATGCGATGCAGATTCGCATCGACAAGGCTTGCATTGGTGACGTCCGCATTCGTCACGTTTGCTTGCGAAAAGTCAGCATGGTCGAGCGCTGCGTGGACGAAGAGCGCCCCCATTGCCTTCGCCCGCTCGAAACGGGCAAACATGAGCTTCGTGTATCCCAAGTGCACGCGTTCGAGTGTCGCATCGGTGAACGTGCACATCCGCAAGTTGGCCCTTGCTAAATTCGTTTGTCGAAGTGTAGCGTCGCCGAAATACGCGCCCTTGGCAACAATGCCCGACAAATTGGCCAGCTCGAGGTTTGCACGCAAGAAATTCGCGCCGCTTGCAATACACTCCTCGAAGCGAGCTCGCCGCAGGTCCGCCCGCGTGAAGTTTGCCCCGGTGAGATTGCAGCCCCTCAACAGGACGTCTTGCATGTCGACATCCATGAACAAACATTGCGTGAGCGTGAGGCCGATCCATTGCACGCATTTCAAATCGACATCGGAAAAGTCCACACGATCGAACGTCGTCTTGTCGAGCACGACGCCGTCGATCTTGGCTTTGCGCATCAACACTTGCTTGAAGAATGTGCGCCGCAAATTCGCTCCATGCAAATTCGCATCGTCAAAGCTCGACCGTTCGATACGAGCTGCCGTGAAGTTGGCGCCTTCGAAGTCCGCGCCCTGCGCCATGACCATGACCAAATCCTGATCGGAAAAATCAACGCCTCGCAGGATGGCATTCGTCGCCAAACAGCCGTTCAGACTGGCATCCTTGACAATTGCACCCGTGAGATCACAATCATGAAGGATGGCATGATCGAGTTTGGCACCGCGAAGGTTTGCCCGCTGGAGCTTTGTTGCGCGCAACGATGTGTGTCGCAAATCGGCACCCTCGAGGCTGATTCCGTCGAGGTTTGTCTCTTCGATTGCCGAGCCTCGGAGATTTTTCTCCGCCAAACTTGGGTGCTCGAATGATGCTTCGTCGAAGATGCTCGATGTCATGACGTTCGATAGTCGCGTGCCTCGCAGATCGGCTTTCACGAAAATGGACTTGTCAACCGTGGCCGTGCTCAGGTCCGCCTTGCTCAGCTTGGCGCTCGTGAAGACAGATTCCTGAATTCGCGCTTCGGAGAAGAGCGAACCCTCCATGAGCGCCTGATTGAATGACGTTTTCGATACGTTTGCCTTGCCCAAATTTGCTTTGCACAAGCTGGCTCGATCGAAACGCGCTTCCGTCAAGTTTGCTTCGACGAGGTTTGCCCCATCGAGGTTTGCCCCAAAGAGGATGGCTCCCGAAAGATTGGCCCCCGAAAGGTCCGCTCCCGAAAGGTCGGCACGAATGAGTTTTGCGCCCGAAAGATTGGCTCCACGAAGCAGTGCACCGCGAAGGTCGCCCAGAAGTAGACTCGCCTGCGCAAGGTTCGCGCCTTCGAGGTTTGCCTCGGGCATGGGAACTTCGGTAAAGCTCGCGCCCTGAAAATGGCTCTGCTTCAGATTTGCTTTGCCAAGACGAATCTTTTGAAGCTTTGCCCCGGCGCATTTGGCTCGTTCGAGGTTCCGGCCGGTCAGATCGAAGGCGATGATCGTCTTCTTCTCGAACGAAACGCCCTGACGCACGAGTGTTTCGAATTCTTCGGGGGTCATGTCGATTGTTCCAGCGATGATCGTTTCAAGTTGGCACCACGGAAATCACAACCCTGCCCCGAAGCCTTCATGAAGCTCGTTTCGAAGAGGTTCGAGTCGTTGAACGTCGTGCGCGTCAATGAAGCGAGTGAAAAGTTTGCCCCCGCAAGGTTTGCCTTTGTCATGTCGGAGCGATCGAGCGTGGCGCGATGGAATTGCGCGTCTCGAAGGTTTGCACCGTAAAATTGACTCGACGTGACCTTCGCACCCGCAAAAAAGGGGCGTTCGAACGATGCATACCTGAAGTCGGCGTCGGTGAGCGTCGCGTTCATCCACACGGGACCTTCGCCCGTCGCACCGACGAACGTCGTGCGCACGGCATTGGCGCCCAAGAAACTCGTTTTTCTCAACGTTGCGTCATCAAAACAAGCGCCCGTTAAATCGGCCGAAAGGAAGCTCGTACTGTCGAGATTCGCTCGCGAAAGGTCGGTGCTTTCAAGCTTTGCGTCCTGAAAAAGACACTGCTCGAGCGACGCTTGCGACAAACGCGCTTGCGACAAACACGCTTCGGTGAATAGAGCCATCCGTCCACGCGCTTCGGAAAAGTCAGCTCGACGGAGATTGGCGGACGTAAAGGTGGTCTGATCCAAGATGGCGTGCGCAAGTTTGGCGTCGGTGAAATCGGCATGGGACGCGTCGGCGCGCGTCAAGTCGGCCAGGGTCAAATCGGCGCCGATCAAGTTTGCTTCATGGAGAATGGCTTGATTCAAGCAGGCACCGTGAAAGCTTGCGTTGCGCAAATCTGCCCGCACGAAGATGGTGCCCGTGAGGTTTGCTTTGCTGAAATCTCGACCTCGAAAGTCTCGTCCGCTGAAGTCTTGACCGGACAAATCCATGCCCGGCCCAGGTTCGACAACGGGTTTTTCCTTCGTCAGTGAAGCAAATTGCGAATCATTCAGCAGCCGCTCGATCGCCTGAATTCCTTCGAGATGCAGTCTTTGCCGTTGCGGGTCGCTCTTCAATTGCTCGACGAGCTTCCGCAGGCGATCCATGGTCGCCCCGATTCGATACTCGTTCAAATTCACGACGCCCGGAATGCGGGTACCTGGTGGTGGCGGCGTTGCTTCGGCCTGGGCAAGGGCTTGCTTTAGTTTGTCGAGCCAATCGATGCCACGAGGCGCTTGAGTGGAAAGAAGGTGCTTGACGGTTTCTCGAACGCGCACTTGTTCAGCAGGCGCGAGGTGTCCAATTTTCGATTGAATGAGTTTCGAGACCGGATCGAGTGCTGGATCGGTCGATTCGACAGGCGCGGCGATTCGCCCGTGATTCAATGCCTCGGACGCTGTGGAGCGAAGCTCTTCGGGAACGTGACGACGAAGCTGGAATGGGTCAGCTTCGTTTTGCGTATGCTCGGCGCGATAATGATCGAATGGCCGCGGCGGCTCGGCGATGTTTTCGGATGCGATCAATGCTGATCGAACATCGGTCAAATCGTATTCTTCGACCGGCGTCGAGCCTCGATAGGTGAGTGTGACCGTTTCCCGGTCCATGTCGACGAAAAGCGTATCGAGGACCATCTGCACTTCACGAAATCGATTCTTGATGTCGTCGACGAAGACGCGCATGCGCAAGCCGGGCAAGCGCGTATGAATGACTTGCTTCGATGGGTGCAGGTTTTGCAGAATGATTTCCTCGTCGCCGACCAGATACCCGGGTAGCTGTTGATCGCTGGGAGCCGCTTGAAAAAAGGAGACGTCGAAGTCGTCCGGGTACTGAATGATGTCCCGCGGCCATGATGCTTTTTGCCCGCGTTTGGCAATGCGCGATTTCCAGTTTGGATTGAGTGGTCCGAAGCTCGCTGGCCGAGCCTGATCCCGTGTCGAGCGAATTTCTTCGCCAGGATATTCGACGTTGGGCAATTCATCCGTGCCATATCCCTTTCCAATGGGATTGGCATCGTACCCGGGCCCGCCATACGCGTGCGCATAATCGAGTCGCATGCGGGTGAAGGGAATCGGTGCTGTCGATCTTCCACCGACGATGTTGCCGGTGAACACGCGAGGGCCCACGACGCGCAGAATTTTGGAAAAGCGGCCCACGGAGAAACGCACCGGGCATTCTGCCACGGGCAATTGTCCTGGCACGTGACAACTTCCGCGCAACATGACCTCGGCATTTTTCTTGAAATCCGCGAAATCGCCGGGGTAGTAGCATTCTCCCGCGTTTTCGTCATCGTCGTCGTGAAAAACTTCGCCCGTCAGCATTCCCTGGGCAATCAGGGGTTCTTCGTCAGGTACGGTCAAGACACCGTCATGCGCAATCGTAAACGTTGCGCGCACGATCGCCGTCATCTCGAGGTGATCACGTTTCCACGGGGTGGAGCGATAGCCGAAGAGAAAGGGTGTCGAATTGTCGATGCGCACCAGAAAAACCCCTGCGAGCAAGCGGATGTCAAAGAAAATGGGTAATGCCAGCCAAGCGCGAACATGTGGCGCTGAGCTTGATGTCCTTTACGACGACTTCGTTGCGCTTGATAGTGAGATTTGTCTTGCTCAGGTTGATGTCGGTACTGTTCCCAGAAGAGATCTCCACTCTCGGGCCAAGATCGATGCTAATACGACCGGCAAGGCAGATATCCAGCATGAGGGCGACGGTCAATTCTATGACTCCGCCCAGCGTAATCGACTCTTGCATCCCCGCTGTGACTTCCAACATGTTTCCCACGATGATTTCGGTCTCGGCACCGACGATGGTCGATAGCGACTCACCCACGGTCATGGATACAATCGATGACGCCACGGTGGTGTCGACGATCTGATCGGCCGTGGTGGTTGACGTCATGGTACCCGCGACGGTCGTCGAATCGGTGGTGCCGACAATGGTCGTCGAATTCATTGAAGCAGCGGTGGTCGAATCTGTGATTTCGCCGGCGGCAACGGTCGTGCTGCTCATCGTGTCGGCATACGTCGTGCTTTCCATGGCAAGCGCGTAGGTCGTATCGGTCATCGTTGGCACTGGACAAACCATTGAGCCAGTACTGTTCGTGATGCTCAAGGCAAACGTCGTATCTGTGACGACGGGGTTTGGCTGCATTGCGGTCGGCGCTTCGGTACCGGTAATGCTTTCGACGAGCTCGCCACAATAATAGTCGTGGACTTTGCCGTGATAGGCTGAATGCACGTGCCCTTTGCGGGTATGTTCGACGACGGACCATGTGCCGCCATATTCTTCGGTCGTGTATTCAATTACGCTGTCGCCTTCGTAAGTAATCCCGGATTCGCCGACGTGTCCGCCAGACACATCCCAGCCTCCAACGTCGACGTCGCCGTTTTGCCGGCACATGACGACCATTCGATAATTTCCACGAATGACCTCGACTTTATCGCCGCGCGTCGTCGTGATCCGATTCCCATCGGTATGGTCGCGCCAACCACCTTTCGTGTGCAAAATGGCGGTCTCGGCTTGACGCTCGGCAGGCGGAATATACCCCGGGCAACCTTCGCGCACGCGATCGTCGTCGAGGAACGACGTGACCTGCGCCGCGAGATCTTCGCCGGTTGTCGTCGGCGCGCTTGGCGATGCTACGTAAAGCGGACTCTCGATGGCTCCGAGGCGCAGGTAGGTGTTCATGGGGCCTGTTGGTCCCACACCGCCGTTGAAATCGGGAACGCTGATCAAAAAATACTTGCCATACGCCCCGGATGCCTGCCCTGCGGCCGGCGACGAAGAACCTGCACCGCCATTGTTCGTGGTCATCGCGTCCTCGTGTCAACGTCAAACCCTGCGACCGTGAAGCGCAGGAGCGCAGCAATCCCTGTTTCTCGATGTCGAATCGTCCGAGCCAGTGCTCGGTGGACAAACATTTTGAGTTCCAACGAATGGACCTCTTGTCCCACCTCGCAACGCTCGAGCCCGCCCGACGACATGACGTCGAGTTGATATGCAAACGTTCGGAAAGTCAACTCCATTCGACGGCGCGCGACCCTCGTCTTCGCCGCTGCGAGAACGACCGCAGCCGCCGCACACCCGCAGCATGGCTCGTCCGATGGGACAGTTGCCGACATGAGTGGCGAGAGACCCGTTTCATCGACGAGACGCTTCGTGGAAGGGTTATCCGCTGCGTTTCGGTGCCGTCACAACTTTTTTCTTGTCCTCGTCGCTGCCTTTTTCGTTGTCGGTTTGTCCACCCGCGGCCACGGATACCAATCGATTCGCTTCGTCCCGACGAACACCATCACACCCGCTTTGATCTCCCTCCCGAGCGTCAACATCTTCACGACGCCCTCGTCGCTCATGTAATGGTTTACCTGCGCGTACGCGTTGTCGATGGCTTCCTCGAGCTTTTCCGGCGTCGCACGCGCTGCGACATACTTGTCATCGAAGTTCACGGACGGCCGGACCGCCGCATTCTGCGCGACCCGATCGACATGGGTGGGGCATGTCCCATTCGAAGCTGAAATGCCTCAATGGCTCAGGGCACGCAGGTGTTGAGCAAAATCGCCAATGAATAGCCTTGCACGGCCACGTCCACGCGAACGCATCGTTCATCCTCGTGCTCGTGTCGAACCCCGCGACGACCAGCACGCCACTTCATTGCAAGGTTCGTGCGCCACATTCGACCGTGTGGCAGCAAATGCTCGTGTACTCTGCCAAAAGTTCCCAGTACGTGCCACGGCAGCAAGACAAAGCTTCATTTCCCGACATCAGGCCGACTCTGGTCACTTCGCGGGCATGAGATCACCCGTGATGTTCAATGCGGCAACGATGTACGGTATGCTCTGCGAAACGTCCTGACCCGTGCGATAGGGGGACTTCAGCCACCAATTGAGTACGAGCAAGAGCGTTGGTTCGAAAGACGCTCCGTCGGGTTTCTTGAACGTCCATGCAGCGATGGGCCCTGCTCGATGGATGGATCCAGGTGCGTTGGCATGGTCGTCCCCAGGTGCGAAGTGGTAGTCTTGGTAAAACGCTTGTCCAGCGGTATAACGAACACCGAGCGTGAGACGGCTGTCGAACATTTGATAGAGTAGATCCGCATCGTTCGACAACCAAAACCCGTCATTGCCCACCAGCAAGTCGTAGAAAATGTCGTAGAAGACACGATCGCCTGCTCGAAGGCTCATCTTTGGTCTTCCGAAGCGAACTTGATCGCGTACGACGACCGAACCGAACTTGAATTGCAGATTGGCCCCGAAGATGAATTGCGCACCCGTCGCCGAGTAATTTTTGGCGAGGTCATCATTTGCGAGTGCACCGCGGCGCTTCAATTCTGTATCCGAGTAATCGATACGCGAGGCATCTGCCGTAGGATACGATTGCAAGAAGTTGAAGGCGCCGAAGTACCCTATGTATTCGTATATGCCCCAGAGCTGAAGAAAGCTCGCAGGTTGGAATTCGATTGTCGGACCACCGCGCAGGAACCCGCCGCTCAATGCGGGAGCAATCCCCACACCGATGAAGTTGTCGCGAAACGCAAGCTTGTCGCTTCGGTACAAGCGATGACGATAGGTGATCCGCGCGTCGGAGATGAGGCCGAGGGGATTCCAACGGAAAAGCGTGAGGTCCCGATAAACGATCCGGTGCTGAGGCGGGGGACCGTCACGATATGCCTGCGCGTTCGCTTCGGGAGCCACGACAACGATGGATGCTGCCAAGAGCGCAGCGGAGGTACATCCAAAGAAACGCCATTCAAGCACGCGCAGTCTCCTTGTCGGTGAGGTCGACGGAACCATGGAACGGTTCGATTTCGCAAGAGTAGGACCAACGTTGATTCAGCGTCAAGCGTTCTTTTCAGGCATCCGAGCAGGCACGAACTTTCTTCGACCTCCGCCCACGTGGCTTTCAAAGATGCGTTCATGACCAAGTGTGGAGACGGTGCGCGAATATCGACAACCTCGCGTGTAGCCAGCGCAACCGCACGTCCTTCTGCGATAAGAACAACACGCTCGGCCGGCAACCGGGCTATCTCTGTGAAAAGTACCGCCGTCGCAAACTGCATGCGGCGATTTTTCGGGAAAGAAGAGCGCAAGCACGGCCAAAGCGGAGGTCACCTCACCGAGCCTCCCCTCTACGTGCCGAAAGCGCGGCGCGTACATGCTCGCAATCATCGAAATGCAGCGCCTGTCGACCGATCACCTGCACGGTTTCGTGCCCCCTGCCCGCAATGAGCACCAATGCACCCGTATGCGCCTCGACGACCGCTCGCGCAATGGCTCGCGCCCGATCCAATTCTACGACGACATTCGCCTTGGTGTTACGCAATCCTTCCAGAATCGCTTCCGCAATCGCTTCAGGCGATTCCGTCCGCGGGTTGTCGTTCGTCACAATGATCCGGTTCGCCAAACGCCCCGCGACCTCGCCCATGGGCGCACGCTTCAATCGATCGCGATCCCCTCCGCAACCAAAAACACACGTGACAGGACCATTCCCCCAAAGCCGCATCGCATGCAATGCTTTTTCCAGCGCGTCCGGCGAATGCGCATAATCGACCGCGACGACCATGTCGTCCGCGGGCCCGTCACACCGCTCGAGACGACCAGGTACGGGCTCCGCCGTTGCCAACGCCGCTACCGTTTTGCCCGCATCGAGTCCGAGACAAACAGCCACTCCGAGCGCCAAGAGCACGTTTGCCAGGTTGTGCTCCCCAACGAGCGGCGATACGAGATCGAAAAGGCCCGAGGGCGTGGACACGGCGCATCGAATGCCTCGACCATCCAAGACGACAGGCGATGCGGGGCGCACGTCGGCCATTGCATTGGTATGTCGCGACACGCGGAGCACGGGACGATGAATTCGATCCGCCAAGGTTTTCCCGAAATCATCGTCGACCATCACCGCGCACGTCGCTGGATTCAATTCGACGAACAATCGCGCTTTCGCCTCGCCGTACGCCGCCATCGTGCCATGCAGATCGAGGTGGTCGTGCGTCAAGTTGGTAAATGCTGCCACCGCGAGCCGCAGACCGTCGGCACGTTTTTCCGCAATGCCATGAGACGTGAGCTCCATGATGAGATGACTGGCGCCACCATCACGCATCCACGCTGCAATGCGCGTGATTTCGTCGGCCTCGGGTGTGTTGAACCCCGAGTCGAATTCGCTTCCGCCAAACCGAACGCCAAAGGTCCCCATTATGCCAGGACGAACCCCCGCCGCTCCGAGTACCGACCGAACGAGATGGCTCGTGGTGGTTTTCCCATTGGTCCCGGTGATGGCAACTACGGAAACGTCGCGCGTCGGTTCGCCGTACACGACTTCGGCTGCTCGCGCCAATGCAACGCGAATATCCTCGACGAGCAGCATCGGCACAAGCGATCCCGTAAGCGCATGGTTTGCCTCGATCATGATGGCCGCGGCACCTCGCGCCACAGCCTGAGCAACGAATGCCACGCCGTTGCTCGTTTGTCCTTTGCGCGCCACGAAGATTTCGCCCGGTTGAATGCCACGAGAATCCTGACGAAGGCCAATGACCGGGGTGGAAGCGTCCCCGACGATCGTGGCACCGATGGCGTGGGCAAGTTGTCCGAGTGAAACGCTGTGAGACGAGCGATACGATGAATCGTACGTCAAGGCGTGCAGCACGTCATTTCTCGTTTTTCAGCACCCGAGCCAATGCGGAAATCGGTGTGTCGCATGGGACGGGGCAATGACGGGAAGCCGTACCTTGCGCTTGGCGGTTTCCTTTCGCCAACAGATGGGATCCTCGGCAAACAAGTCGCCCGTCTTGTGCCAGGCGGCTGCACGGCAACCATAGCAGTTTTCGCGCTGATCGCATTCTTTGCACGCGCCCGTGATGAGTTCGTTGATACGCCGCAACTTCTGGAACTCGTGGGTGGTCACGATTTCGGCAAGTGGCTGGCCCGAATCTTTGTTCGTCCCGACGCGCAACATGCCGTATTCGCGCGTCACGCCCGCACACGGTTGTACTCCGCCCCGATCGTTGATGTACGCATTCGAGTAATAAAGCTGGCACGAACCTGCGGCAAACGGGGGATGCGGAACCCAGTCGAACCCGAATTCACGGCGATCGATCGCCAGAAGTTCTTCGAACAAGACTCGGTATTTCTCCGGTGCCTCGTCTTCGTCGAAGTACAGCGTATCATGGTTTTCGGCCGCTCGACCATGGTTTGTCGGAAGCTCGACCTCGGGAATGATCGCCCGCTGCCTCATCCAGCGCCACATTTCGGGCATTTCATCATAATTCTGCCGAGTGATCACCGTTTCGAGCGCAAGCCTCGGAGAGTTTGCATCAGCAAACCCTGCATCGAGCAATGCCTGGACGCCTCGCTTGATCCGCCGCGCACTCCCGGATACCCCCGCCAATTGATCTTGCACGTCGTCCCGCAAACTGTTGAACTTGCCGACGACGCTGACGTCGCGCTTTGCAAGCCATTGCGCGGCATCGGTGTCCATCAGTGTGCAATTCGTATACAAATACGTGTAGCAACCCAGGTCATTGGCGTAATCGATGCAGGATTCGCCATCCACCAGAATGGAGCGACGTAGCAAGGATTCACCTCCCGCGACGATCGATACGGCACGCGCACCACAAGCCGCTGCTTCGGCGATGATCGCTCGCACTTCATCGTCGGTCAATCCGACCCGCGGCGCACCCGTGGCGTTGCTATAACAATACAAGCACTTCAAGTTGCATTGGCGGCTCAGTTCGAGAGAAATGCGTTTGACCGGCGAATTGGGATCCACCGGCCGAGTCCTCGCGGTGCGCGACACGAGATTGGGAGGAGGCTCGTACTTCGGCTGCTTCGTCGTGAAATCCATCCCGTTGTTCTTCATCGCGTCCATGCCCTGTCCATTCTCCTTGCAGCTTCGAAGTTTGTCGAAAACCACTCGCGAACGACGCGACGAAAGACGTCGCCTCGAACCTGATAATTTGGATACTGATCCCAACTCACGCACCCCGGAGACAATAGCAATACGTCTCCCGGGCGACAGTCGGTCGCGGCAAGACGCACCGCGACTTCGAATGGGTACGTGTACACCGTGCCGCCGAACCGCAATGTATCGCGGAGTTTTGCGCCGCTTTCGCCATAACACACGAGACGCCGAATGGTCGACGCGTGCGCGCGCAATATGGAGAAGTCGAGTCCTTTGTCACGACCACCGAGAATCAATACGACGTTCTTCGAGAAGTTTTTCAATGCGGCATCGACGGCATGCACGTTCGTCGCTTTGGAATCATCGTAGACATCCACGCCTTCGAAACACCCAATGTGCTCCATGCGATGCGGCAATCCTCGAAATGAGCGCAGCGTTGCAGCCATCGCGTCCGGTAAAACCCCCGCCTCGCGTGCCATGGTGCATGCAGCCAAGACGTTTCCTATGTTTTGCTGACCCTTCAACCCGCATTCGGCATACGGAAACGCAAAGTCCCCCACGTGAAGCATTCCATCGCGAAAATGACTCGGCGCCGCCGAATTGCTCTTGGAAAACGACGACGTCCGCACATTCGTCGGTCCAAACTCGGCCAACACGGGATCGTCGGCATTCTTCACGAGTAGTTCGTCGCCGGTACAATGCTTCACGATTTCGAACTTGGCAGCCGCATACTCGCGCAACGATCCATACCGATCGACATGGTCCTGCGCAATGTTCAAAATGGCCGCGATGGTCGGACGAAAATGAGAAAGCTGTTCCAACATGAAACTGGATAGTTCGAGCACCACCCAATCGGCCAACAGTATCTCGTCGAGCTTCGCCAACACCGGCACGCCTATGTTTCCCGCCACCACCACGGGACCAAGTGCCCGAAATAGCTCGGCGGTGAGCGAGGTGGTGGTTGTCTTTCCGTCCGTGCCTGTGATTGCGACAAACTTTTTGTGCGCGGCGAAGAGGTACAGAAAGTCGATGTCGGTCCAAACGGGGATGGATCGGCGCGTCGCTTCGACGATGAGCGGGATGCTCCGAGGAACTCCGGGCGACAAGAGCACTTTGGTGATGCCATCGAGTTGCGCGGGGTCTTGGGGACCCGCAAAAACATCGGCATTTGGCGCGTGCAAACGAGCAAGCAATGGGGCGAGGGACTCGCGCGACGCGCAGTCGGAGATTTTGAAACGAACGCCATGCTCTTCGAGCAACTTCGCTGCTGCAAGACCCGTGAGCGCGGAAAAACCTACGATCAAGAAGGTATCTTGGCGAAAGTGGGCCCAGCGTTCGTCGTGCGACGAGATGGAGGACATGAAAAACGAGCCACCCTACTACATCCGTTCAGGGATGAACAGTCGTTTTTGCGTCCGCGCTTAAGCCATCGACGACACGGTCCAGGCCCACCGAACGCGATGCCTTGAAGAGCACTCGATCCCCAGGCTGGAGCGCGTTTCGAAGGACATCCAGAAGTTCTTGCCAACCTGAGAAACGGCGAACGGGCACACGTTCGGCACCGTGTTCGAGCGCATCCAGGTCGGGGCCATCACCGAGAATCCACAACGCGTCAAGCGCGAGCGCGGCAACGCGTGCCCCAACTTGGCGGTGAAATGCGTCGCTTTGCTGGCCAAGCTCTTTCATGGCACCGAGGACGGCGAAACGCCGACGGCAAGGCTCTTCGGAAAGCAATTCGAGGGCAGCGAGCATCGATTCGAGGCCCGCGTTGTAGGTTTCGTCGAGCAAGGTGATGTCGGGATCGAGCGCAATGCGGCGCGCTCGACCTTTGGGCAATTCGATGTGCAAGTGTTCGAGAGGTTTCCAGGGGACACCGAGCACGCGAGCGACGGCGAGGGCTGCGAGAAAGTTCAAGGCATTGTGCGTCCCGGGGAAAGGAAGGTCGAACAGGTGTCCATCGACTTCGAGCCGTTTGTCGGGTCGCAGTGTGCCACACACG
>Ga0138256_10004949_pt1 | contig 14145 bp, 7 predicted proteins | sample KNB2016incub_MG_FD_105486 | JGI IMG/M metagenome (GOLD analysis project Ga0138256, IMG submission 105486) | Active sludge microbial communities from wastewater in Klosterneuburg, Austria - KNB2014incub_MG | ecosystem: Engineered > WWTP > Activated sludge > Unclassified | place: Austria...
AGTAATGACTTGATACAGTTCTTCAATAGAGTCATTTTTATTTACAAATGCTGATACACCATAATTATATAAATAATCAATAATTGTTTTATCACTGATTTGACTAAAAGCAATGACTTTGGTGTAAAGCTCCATTCGTTGAATGCACTCAAATAATTCCAATCCAACCTCCTCTCCTGTCAGCACATCTGCAATCAGAATGTCAACAGGTTGAAGTTGAATTTTCCTCAATGTCTCTTCAATAGTATTAGTTGTCCAAACAAACTCAATTTCTTCAAATTTCTTTAAAGACTCTTTAAGCCAATTTGTTACCAATTTTAAATCATCGAATACTCCAATTTTTATCTTCATAACAATTCAATTAATAATAATCCCTACTTATTAAATAATCAATTGTTGCATTCATTCAATCACCATATAAAACAATAAATTTACCAAAATATCAAATGCTTTTAAACTTATATCTTATAACATTCAAACATAGATAAAACTTGAAAATCCAGCAAACAATTATAGTTATTTTTCATATTAATAGTTATAAATAACTAATAAAACGGTTGAGTGCTAATAAATTGATTTTTGGATTTCATTTCCTTTGGATAAAGTTCATTTTATTATTCGGTAATTGATCACCTCAAATGTCTTTATCCAAATTAAAGATTATATGATATAAACACAACAAATAAAAAATTTTATATATATAAATAATTTCTATATTTGCAATATAAAATAGAGAAATTAATTTATAAAAAATGAAAAATGATTCAATTTTGATTACAGGAGCTTGTGGAATGGTAGGCTCCCACTTAGTAGATTATTATTTCGACAAAAAAAATATTAAACCAATAGCCACATACTACAAGCCCACAACTGATATATCTGAGATCAATCACAAAGCAAATTGGACTGAGTGTGATGTTCGTTATGGGGATAAAATCAGATCACTGATTTGTGAACATAAACCATCTAAAATCTTCCATCTGGCTGCTCAAAGTTATCCCACAGTTTCATGGGAAAGACCAATAGAAACAAATGATATTAATGTAAATGGAACAATTCATGTGTTTGAAGCTGTAAAATGGCAGCAAAAAATTGACCCTAATTATGACCCAGTAGTGGTTGTGGCATGCTCAAGTGCTGAATATGGTGCTTCTCTAACTCCAGAAAATGTACCTATTTCAGAAAATACTATATTATTACCGCTTCATCCATATGGAGTAAGTAAAGTAAGCCAAGATTTATTGTCTTACCAATATTTTGTGAATGATAAAATCAAATGTATTAGAGCTAGAATTTTTAATACTACAGGGCCACGAAAAATTAATGATGTCGCTTCAGATTTTGCAAAACGAGCTGTAATGATAGAGCGAGGGGAAATTCAAACAATGCGTGTAGGAAACCTTGAAACAAAAAGAGCTATCACAGATGTAAGAGATTTAATTCAAGCATTATTATTGTTAAGCGACCAAGGGGAAATGGGAGAAGTCTATAATATTTCAGGTCAAAATGTCTACCAAATTAAAGATATCATCCCTATAATTGAAAATAAAATTGGCAAAAGAATAAATATTGAACATGACCCATCATTAATAAGACCAACTGATGAACCAATAATTTTTGGTGATTCAACAAGATTAAAAAATAAAACAGGTTGGCAACAATCATATAGTTTGGAACAAACTATAGGTGATATGATAGATTATTTTAGAACAAAATAAAATTTGTTTGAATTAAATTATCAACATATTTTTTAGTAATAACTTTAAATCCTATCTGAAATATGATAGCTATTTCTCTCAGATGCATTCCTGCTTATAAGTTCAGCAACAAAGCCAGTCAGAAACATTTGTGAGCCTACGATCATCATCATAAGTGAAATATGGAATGCTGGTCGTGAAGCCATTCCAGTATGGCCATAAGCAAATTTTGTAAAGTATAAATAAGCAATAAAACAAAAACCAACAAAAAAAGAAATAACTCCAAGTACTCCAAAAAAATGCATTGGTCTTTTTCCAAATTTTCCAATAAATAAAATAGTAGATAAATCTAAAAAACCATATAAAAACCGACTCATCCCAAACTTAGATTTACCATATTTACGAGCTTGATGGATCACCACTTTCTCGCCGATATTTCTAAACCCAGCCCATTTTGCAATTACTGGAATATATCTATGCATCTCTCCAAAAACTTCAATAGATTTAATAACTTCTGACTTATAAGCTTTTAAGCCACAATTCATATCATGAAGTTTTACGCCACTCATCCATCCTGTTATGGTATTGTAAATCTTCGAGGGAATGTTTTTCGTAATAGCATTGTCATATCGTACCTTTTTCCAACCAGAAACAAGATCGAATCCATCTTTGACAATCATATTGTACAATGGAATGATTTCCTCTGGACTATCCTGTAAGTCAGCATCCATAGTAATGACTACATTACCCTGACAAGCTTCAAAAGCAGTATTTAATGCAGCTGATTTTCCATAATTTCGGCGAAACTTTATGCCATTGACAAAAGAAAATTGACCCTTCAATTTTTTAATTACTTCCCAAGTATTGTCGGTGCTACCATCATCAATGAACCAAATTTCATATTGTAATCCAGAATCTTTCAATGCCTTTTGAATCCATTGTGTCAATTCTGGAATTGATTCTTCTTCATTTAAAGCAGGTATAATTAATGAAATATCCATTTTACAAATACTAATTATTACAAAGATAAGGATTATATATATATATTATTTAAATATATGAAAATATGCTAAATTGACAAATTAGTTTTCTGCTATTCAATAAACTAAGATTGATATTATCGACCCATATGAACCAAAAGTACGCTAATATCGGCTGGTGAAACACCACTAATCCGACTCGCTTGACCAATGGTATGTGGACGAAGTTTGCCAAGTTTTACCTTAGCTTCATTTGAAAGTGCTTTGATACTTGAATAATCAAAATCTTGAATTAATTTCAATGACTCAAGTCGCTCCATTTTATCTACCAGTTCTTTTTCCTTTTTAATATATCCATCATACTTCAGCTCAATTTCTGCAATTTCCAAGATCTCTCTATCATATTGTTGAAAAGCCTTCAATAATGTTGGGCTAAGAGCTATAAGACTGGCTAAATCCACGTTGGGTCGAGCTAGGATTTGGATCGCTTTTGTTTTCTGATCCAAAACTGCAGAGTTAATACCATTGAGATATGGATTTATATCCTCAGGTAAAAAAGAAAGCTCGCTAAGTTGCTTCCTAATAGTCTGAATAGCTATCATTTTATCATTCACTCTATTCACTCTTGCTTCCATATTCTGTAATCCAATTTTATGTGCAAGATGACTAAGCCGCAAATCTGCATTATCTTGTCGCAATAAGATCCGGTATTCAGCTCTGGAAGTAAACATTCTGTATGGCTCTTCAGTCCCTTTATTGACAAGATCATCAATAAGAACTCCGATATATGCCTCTGATCTATTTAATATAAATGGATCGCTTTCATCTACTTTCAATGCTGCATTTATTCCTGCCATAAAACCTTGACAAGCCGCTTCTTCATAGCCAGTGGTTCCATTAATTTGACCAGCGAAAAATAATCCCGATATCAAATGTGTCTCTAAACTTAATTTCAATTGGGTAGGTGGAAAATAATCATACTCGATAGCATATCCTGGCCTAAACATTTTAACATTCTCCAATCCTGGAATTAACTGTAGTGCTTTGTACTGAACTTCTTCAGGCAACGATGATGAGAAACCATTCAAATAAATCTCATGAGTATCCCAGCCCTCTGGCTCAATAAACAACTGATGCCTATTACGATCTGAAAATCTCTCGATCTTATCTTCTATACTGGGACAATATCGAGGACCAAGTCCTTGTATCCTTCCCGAAAACATTGGACTTTTATCAAATCCTGTACGCAAAACATCATGAACTTGTTCACTCGTATATGTGATATGACAAGGCAACTGTTTTGTCAATGTTGGTGTATTCGTAAATGAAAATTTTTGTGGATTTTCATCTCCAAGCTGTATTTCAGTCTTAGAATAATCTATGCTTCTGCCATCTAATCGAGGAGGCGTTCCAGTTTTCATTCTTCCTGACTCAAATCCAAGCTGTACCAATTGTTCAGTAATCCCTCGAGCAGCACTTTCTCCAGCTCTACCACCTCCAAACTGTTTTTCGCCAATATGAATTAAGCCATTTAAAAAAGTTCCATTTGTCAGTACAACAGATTTACTAGAAATTGAAACCCCCATCCCAGTAACAACACCGCATATACGATTATCTTTTACTATTAATTCCTTAACCATGTCTTGCCAAAAATCAAGTCCATGAATTGCCTCCAATTCATTTCGCCATTTTCTTGCAAATAAGTTTCGGTCACTCTGAGCACGAGGACTCCACATAGCTGGTCCTTTGGAGCGATTCAACATCCTAAACTGAACCATAGTATGATCTGTGACAATTCCACTCAATCCACCTAATGCATCTATTTCTCTTACTATTTGACCTTTAGCTACCCCACCCATTGCAGGATTACATGACATCTGGGCTATGGTTTGCATATTCATTGTAATCAATAATACGCGCATCCCCATATTTGCAGCAGCTGAAGCAGCTTCACAACCTGCATGACCAGCACCAACTACAATTACATCATAAGAAGGAAACATGATATTTATTTGGGTAAAAAAACTGTATATGAAAATTAATACAAATTAATTTTCTATCGCTGCGATTTCTTCATAAATCTGATAATGATTACCAATCATATTTTTCAAAGCCTTTCTCGCAAAGAAAATACGACTTTTAACTGTCCCTAGTGGTAAATGCAATTCATCCGCTATTTCTTGATATTTAAACCCATGATAATATCTGAGGAAAGGGATTTTTAAACTATCATCTAAACTTTCTACCATTCGGTTCAACTCTTTCATCATAATATCAGATTCCGCACGATTTAAAACTGAATTATTTAATGAATTGAAAAAATATTGGTTTTCACTATTATCACTAACTATTCCGCCTTTGATTTTGCGTCTATAGTTATTGATAAAAATATTTTTCATGATTGTAATCAACCATGCTTTAAAATTTGTACCAGGTTGGAATTTGTCACGATTGGATAGAGCTCTGAATGCAGTCTCCTGATATAAATCTTTTGCATCTTCAGAATCCCTAGTCAAGCTGTAAGCAAAATTGTTTAACGTTTGCGTTTGCTGTTTTAGTTGATTGAAAAATTCCACAGTGGACATCCCTTTTAAACTTTTTCCAAATATACCACAATGTTTAAACATTGGCATGTAAAAATTAGACAGAAATGTGTTAATATTTGTTTAAACATTTAATATCGATCATATATTATTGACATTGTACACAATACAAATATATTAATTTTATAATACAATATTATTAGCCAATCAGAGAGATTCAAAAAATTAAATTTTGTTCCAAACACAGGATTATCATAATAGTTCTGCAATTCACAAAAATATAGTGTATAACTTAACTTATCAACCGAAACTAATCAAATTATTTCATTTTTACTATTAAAAAATAATATCAAATATCCCTTGACTAGGAATTTTGCTTTTTCAAAATCATACTAATTTTTTGAATTATAAAATATTCTTGTATTTTAGCCAAAATTAAATCTTGCATTTATTTATGAAATTATCAAACTTCATTGATGGTCACTACATAGCTCCTATCAATGATCAATATATTCAAAATATCAATCCAGCAACAAATGAATTAATTTCTTTAATTCCAAACTCTAGTCCTGAAGATATACAACTCGCTGTAAATGCCGCAAATAAAGCGTCAAAATCTTGGTCAAACTATACAGGCGAAGATCGATTCATAATTCTGAACAAAATTGCAGAATTAATTGAGGCTAATATTGACGAACTGGCACTAGCGGAGACAAATGATACTGGCAAACCACTGAAATTATCTAAAACTATCGATATTCCAAGGGCAGCATCAAATTTTAGATTTTTTGCTACTTCTGCATTGCAGTTCAGTTCAGAATCTCATTCTTCTGGACCAAATATAATAAATTATACACTAAGACAAGCCATTGGCATTGTTGGCTGTATTTCTCCTTGGAATCTGCCTCTTTATCTTTTCACTTGGAAAATAGCTCCAGCATTAGCCTCAGGAAATTGTGTAATAGCCAAACCATCCGAGTTAAGTCCAACAACTGCATTTTTATTGGGTAAAATTTGTAATGAGGCAGGGTTACCTCCTGGAGTTTTAAATATTGTGCATGGTGATGGAATTCAAGCAGGCACGGCCATCGTATCACATCCTTCGATTAAAGCAATCTCTTTTACTGGTGGAACGAATACTGGAAAGAAAATTGCCAGTGTCGCTGCTCCAATGTTCAAAAAACTAAGTCTTGAATTGGGCGGTAAGAACCCTTGCATCGTTTTTGCAGATTGTGATTATGATAAAACTTTATCAGAAGTATCACGATTAGCATTTACTAATCAAGGACAAATATGTCTGTGTGGAAGTCGAATATTAATTGAAAAGCCGATCTACGAAAAATTTAAAAATGATTTAGTACAAAAGGTTAAACAGCTTCATATTGGAGATCCCTTGGAATCTCAAACACAAATTGGAGCATTAATCTCAAAATCTCATCAAGAAAAAGTTTTGTCTTATGTTGAACTTGCCAAACAAGAAGGAGGTATTATTCTAATTGGTGGAGAAAAATACACAGGTCATGGAAGATGTCAAGATGGTGCATTTGTTTCTCCCACAATAATTGAAAATTTAAAACCAAACTGTAGAACCAATCAAGAAGAAATTTTTGGACCAGTTATTAGTTTAATGTCTTTTGAAACAATTGATGAAGCAATAGAGCTGGCTAATAACTCAAATTATGGTCTAGCGGCATCAGTTTGGTCTCAAGATATTCAGAAATGTATGAGACTCACAAAAGAAATCAACACAGGTATCGTTTGGATCAATTGTTGGCTAGTTAGAGACTTGCGAACACCTTTTGGTGGCATGAAGGATTCAGGAGTAGGAAGAGAAGGTGGTGATGAAGCCATGCGATTTTTTACAGAGGCTAAGAATGTTTGTATCAAATGGTAAAATTAAAAATATTAAATTTCTTTTATTTAATTGTCGTCTTTGCTTTTCATGCTGATGCTCAAATTTTATATGGAAAAAACAATTATATTTCATACTCCATTGGTAAATTGCCCATCGTTGTTTCGATTCCACATGATGGGATCTTAAGACCAAATCAAATTCCAGACAGAACATGCAATAACCCAACTACAGTTAGAGATGTATATGTTTATGATTTGGCAACTCAACTAGACAGTGCATTAGAAAGAATAACAGGATGCAAACCTCATGTAATCATGTGTCACCTCAACAGAACTAAACTTGATGCAAACAGAAATTTAATAGATGCTGCTTGTGGCAATTCTGAGGCTGAAACAGCTTGGCATGAATTTCATCATTTTATCGACACGGCATTTTCACTAGTTCAAAATAAATGGCCTAGTGGAGGGCTATATATAGATCTGCATGGACATGGTCATCCTATCCAAAGATTAGAAATAGGATATTTATTGACTAAAGAGGAACTTTCCTCAACTGATAGTTTATTAAACACTGAAGAATATATTTCAAAAAGTTCAATTCAGCGCTTAGTGAATAGAAATATAAATCAATTGTCTCATGCTGCATTATTAAGAGGAAATTTCGCATTTGGCAGTTTGATGAGCAATGCAGGATTTCCTAGTGTGCCTAGCAGTCAAGACCCAAGTCCCGATACCACGGATTATTTTAATGGCGGATATAATCTTGTCTATCATTCATCTTTAAATCCAAATATTTTTCTCGATGGAATACAAATAGAAACTAATTACAATAATCTTAGAAACAATTATCTCAATAGAAAAAAATTTGGAGATTCATTAGCTAAAGTCATAATTGAATTTATAGATTATCATTACGGAGTGAATTTACAAAATTGTAAAATAATTAATTCATCGAAAATAGAAGAAAAAGCAATCAATCATTATTATTCTATAACTGATGATAATATTATCAAAATTACAGAATTAAATTTTGATGAATATAATATTAAAGTATTTGACACTCAGTTACATCACATTCCCTTTAGCATTTTAGACAGAAATCATATCCAAATATCAACTCAATTACCAGCTGGAATATATTTTCTACAATTGCAATCGAAAAATCAAACTAAAACGATTAAAATGAATAAAATCTAGATTGCACGATTTTTTATTTCATCAACAACGGTTGGATCTAATAAAGTCGTAGTGTCGCCAAGATTCGATATTTCACCTTCAGCTATTTTACGCAAAATTCGACGCATTATTTTTCCGCTTCTTGTCTTTGGCAAGCCACTCACAAACTGTATTTTATCAGGCTTTGCAATAGCGCCAATTACTTTAGACACTGTAGCTGAAATATCTTGTCTAGTTAAGTTCTCATCATCCAACTTTCCATTATAAATCACATATGCATAAATTCCTTGACCCTTAATATCATGCGGATAACCCACCACTGCACTTTCAACCACACCATTATGCATATTTATCGCATTTTCAACTTCTGCTGTGCCAATTCTATGGCCACTGATATTCAATACATCATCTACCCTACCTGTGATTCTAAAATTACCAAAATCATCTTTTAGGGCGCCATCACCAGTAAAATATAAGTCCTTATAAGTTGCAAAATAATTTACCCGACAGCGTTCATGATCACCATAAGTTGTGCGTAAAATACCAGGCCAAGGAGCCTTCAAACATAAATTTCCTTTATAATTTCCGTCTTCACCTTTTTCAGTAATTTCATTTCCTCTTTCATCAACTAATATCGGTTGAACTCCAGGAAGAGGCAAAGTAGCCCAGCTTGCTCTTTCAGGCGTAACACCTGCCAGGTTTGAAATAAGACAAGCACCTGTTTCAGTTTGCCACCAAGTATCTATAATGGGACATTTTCCTTTTCCAATATTTTCGTGATACCATTTCCAAGCTTCTTCATTAATCGGCTCACCCACAGTACCTAAAAGTCTTAGGGAGGATAAATTTTTCCCAATCAAAGGGTCAAGACCAAAACTCATCAAGCTTCTTATGGCCGTTGGAGCCGTGTAGATAATATTTGCCTTATGTTTATCAACAATTTCCCAAAACCTTCCTGCATCAGGCCATGTAGGAATTCCCTCAAACATCAAAGATGTAGCTCCTGCACTCAGAGGACCATAAACGATATAACTATGTCCTGTAATCCATCCAATATCTGCAGTACAAAAATGAACTTCACCTTTCTGATACTGAAACACATTCACAAAAGTATAAGTCGTCCATATCATATAACCTGCACAAGTGTGTACAACTCCTTTAGGTTTTCCAGTACTTCCAGATGTATATAAAATGAATAGCTCATCCTCAGCGTCCATCTCAACAGCAGGAAAATCTGGATTCCCCATCGTCTCCACTTTCTTCAACTCATCTTCCCACCAAACATCCCTGCCTTTAATCATAGAAACTGGAGTTCTTGTCCTGGTAAGCACTATCACTTTTTTTACAAAAGGACATTGAACAAGGGATTGATCTATGACACTTTTCAAAGGAATTTCCTTATTTCCTCTGAATGCGCCATCAGCTGTGATGATAAATTCAGCTTTTGCATCTTGAAGTCTATCAGCAATACTTTGAGCACTAAATCCTCCAAAAACCACAGAATGTATAGCACCTATCCTCGCACAAGCTAAAACAGCGATGGCAAGCTCAGGAACCATACCCATGTAAATACAAACTCTATCTCCTTTTTTAACACCATTGTTATTTAAAACATGGCAAAACTGGTTTACTTTAAAATGCAAATCATTGTAAGTTAAAATCCGATGATGCTCGTCGGGATCGTTTGGCTCCCAAATAATAGCAGGGTCACTGCCATTTGTCTTTAAATGACGATCCAAACAATTTTCTGTAATATTTAATTTCGCATTTTGAAACCAAGTGATTTTAGGTTCAACAAAGTTCCAATCTAATACTCTGTCCCATTTCTTTCGCCAGTGAAAATTTTCTGCAACTTCACTCCAAAATAATTCTGGCTCTTCAACACTTCTTTGGTATGCGCTTTTATATTCGTCAAATGATTTTATCTGAAATGAATAACTCATATCTACAATTTTAATGTAAAAATAAGTAGTTCAGAGATTCTCAAGGCAGAATCTTTGCTAAATTGATATAGATAAAAAACTAATTCTTTACAATTTTCATAGCCCTGCCAAGCGATCCTATTTTTTGAAGATAATAAACACCACTTGCAAAATTAGTCACATCTATAACTTCGTTTTTTGAAATACATTGAATGTTTTTAATCAACCGGCTATTGATATCATATATTTCATATTCGCCAGGAATCGAAATTGTAATTTTATCCTCAAATGGCAATGGAAAAACACCCCATTCAGAATTCGCATATTTTCTTAAATGCAAGACATTTGACAATATTTCAGTATTATCTTCAGCTATAAACTTTACTCGATAATAAAACTCAGTTTTATCCGAATTAAAGAAATCAGTATATGTCAAGATTGATGAACCCTTTGAAACTTTTAATGGTTTTGTATCATTAATTGAAACCCATTTATCTTCCATTCTTTCAATAAAAATATCGCCAATTAATCCATTAGTTTTGATAAACAGTTCATTAGATTCATCATATGATTTTCCTGATAAATTGAGATCTTCAGCAGCTAATAAAATTTGACTTGTAAATCCTGCATCAATATCCATCTTAAGGTCATACATTTTAACCTGAATCATATCTGTTGATCCTATTCCATATTTACCAGTAACATCACTGTTTAAAAGTGCATTAGAAACAGATTTAGTAAAAATCTTATTTTGTGGTAAATCGAACATTAAAATATATTCCCCTGGATCAACAAAAAAGTGATATTTACCAGATAAATCAGAAATAGTAGAATCCAGCATAAACATATCACTATTATAAAGATATATTTTTGAATTTGCCAATCCTTTCTCTCCTTCAGATTGAATGCCATCGCCATTATCATCATTCCATAAATAACTACCTAGTATGCCATTTGGCACATAACCAGCATCAAATGCAGTATTGAGCGTATGTGAAACTATTGTAAAAAAGTCTGTGGTGCCATCCCCATTTAAATTGGTTACGTCACTGTCCAAATCATCAGAAGTTGAATTGGCCAATGTAAAATTATTATAGCTTGGCGAACTAAACTTAATATAAAACTCTCCTGGCACGAAATCATTAAATTCATAAAATCCATTTTTACCATTATCAGGATTAAATCGAGTGAGAATTTCAGCGATCTGACGTCCTTGTCTATTATAAACACTGACTGTTACACCGTTTAGTCCATCTTCATTTAGATCTTGTACGCCATCCATATTCTCATCCAACCATACATAATTTCCAATTGTTGATTTAAAAAACACACCCGCATCAATATCATTGCGGAATGTATTGAATATAGTGTTAAATTCTTCCGAACGCCAACTGAAATTTATTAAAGTAAAATCATTGTCCAATGTAGAATCTGCACCAACTCTAAACTTAGTCAAACATAAACTATCAGGTAATAGAAAATGAATATAGTGGTTTCCAATAGGCACATAAGGAATTTCATAGTACCCAAGATTCATAGGATCAGAAGAAGATTCTGTCGTATAGATAACCTCTCCATTATTGGCATCCACTAGATTCATAAATATCCCTCCATACCCAGGTTCTTGAACTTCTTGAATGCCATCACCGTTGACATCATGCCAAACAAAATTTCCTACTTTCATATACTCTCTAACTCCACCAATATCCGCATTAATAATAGTAGAACTCGTAAGAAAAGTAATATTAATCTCAGCATTTGGATCAGCATCACTATCTTTTGAATCATCATTCCCAATATCTTGCGGAGATATTGCAAAACTTGAATTCAGTGCACATTTAACAATATAATTTCCAACAGGAATATTTAGAAACATATAATTACCAAATAAATCAGTCTGTGTTGTATCTATATTATTTCCATTTTGATCTTGAAGGTATATCGTTACATTTTTTAAGCTTCTCTCATCTGACGTTTGAATTCCATCTTTATTATAATCTTCCCAAACATAGCCCTCTATTCCTTTACAAGTAAATAATTCAAAGACGGCTGGATTCTCACTCAAACTTGCACATTTATTACTTTTATCTACTATATTTCTAAAATCAGCGAAAAGCATCGGAATAAAAATTTGTCCAAAATCAAAATAATCAGGTGACCCAGAATTAATATTATATACAAAAGCAAATATTGAAAATCGTCCTGCGTTATTTATTTGAAAATTTGGAATATCTGACACTTGTAGGATTGACGCATTTATATCAGAAACTAATAAATACTTCACTGAATAATCTGGCAACAAAGTATGTAAACCATTTGGCTGAGCCGCTATATTAATGACCTGACCACTGTAACAGTTAACACTGAGTGGTTGTTCAATCATATCAGCCGCTTGTACTGTGCAGTTAAAACTATAACCTGCATTAATTTTCACCTTTGTTCCAGACGAAACATTAATTATATCCGACAATCCAAAATTATTTACATCAGAATCATCATCTATTTGCTGTGATCCTTGGATAGTAAAGGCATACATCCCCTGACTTTCAAATTGTACAATATATAACTTTGATGATTGATAATGCTCAAAAATATATTCCCCATTTGCATCTGTAAGTTTTGCTTCAATTAAATTAAAATTTTCATCTAATAATCTAACAGGAACAAAAGCAAATCTGTCCTCAGTTTGCTCTAAAATTCCATTCTTATTGAAATCTTTCCACGTGATCCCAGATATATCAATACATTCTAACACATTAAAAGTCGCTGGACGTGAAGAAAATTGAAAACACTTTCTTGTCTGAACCAATGAAGATGAATATTGAACAAAATTTGTGCTGCCTTTAACAATGTTAGAGAGATCGAGATAATTAAAATCTTGATTATCCGATGCATGAACTAAGGCATAAATTGCATAAACACCTTTTGCACTGACTGAAAAACTCGAATTATCAGACACATCAAGTATCCTTGAACTCCGCAAATCAACCAAAAAATAAGTCAAACGATAACCTGCTGGCAACACCTGTCCATTAATACTCGCTTGAAGTGTATATGCTTGTCCGTAAAAGCAATCTGGATTTTGAACTGGAGAAATATTTCCAGCACTGGCGGTGCAATTGAAATGAATTCCTGCATCAATCACTTTTACTGAGCCTGCAGGTAAATTAAAAATATCAGAATTTCCATTTTGATTTACATCAGAATCTGTATTCTCAAAACCAGAAGCATCCTGTAATGTAAAGCTATAATTTGAATTTGCTTTAACTTTGATCTGATAGTTTGAAGACGGTCGAAGTCCTAAAAACTTATATTTACCCTCAACGTCTGTCTGTGTCTCTGATATAATGGTTCCATTTCCATCTAGCAAACAAACTTTAAAGTCTTTTACAACTCTATCAACTGGATCCCATATGCCTTCCAAACCATAATCATACCATACTGTTCCTTCAATACTACTGCATTGTTCAAGAGTAAAGTTCAATTCATTACTACTTTGACTATAACAATAATTATTTGAATTTAAAAAATCAATTATGTTTGAAATCGAGGTGCTACCTTTTACGATTGAGTTCATATCATAGTAATAATATCCATTAGGATTTGAATTCAATATTAGTGAGAATATTTTATAATTACCAATGTCCGTTAAACTAAAATTTGAATTAGAACTCCAATCGACGATAACACTATTTGAAGAATTTAATAAAATAAAATATTCTGAATAGTCAATTGGAATAATACTTGAAGAGTTAAATACTATACTGACAGGATTTCCACTATAACAATTTTCACTCACTGAGACTAGATTCATCTGGCTCGCTGCCAAATTACAATCTACTGTAAAACCAATATCAAAATCTTGTTTCAGCTTATTATTAGCTGTAAACAAATCACTACCTCCATTTATATTAAAATCAGAATCCACATCATCCGCATGAGCATCTTTTACTGAAATAAGCTCATCACTCAT
>Ga0138256_10004951_pt1 | contig 14141 bp, 15 predicted proteins | sample KNB2016incub_MG_FD_105486 | JGI IMG/M metagenome (GOLD analysis project Ga0138256, IMG submission 105486) | Active sludge microbial communities from wastewater in Klosterneuburg, Austria - KNB2014incub_MG | ecosystem: Engineered > WWTP > Activated sludge > Unclassified | place: Austria...
CGCGATGTACGACAGGCATGAACATGTGTCGGGGGCACTTCGCCCCTGACACATGCCTGGAGTTCCTCATGCCTGAAATAAACTTCTCACAACGCTTGCTTTTGACATAGAATAGGTCTCCCGCGCGTTCGCATTGTGCGCGGCCAGGGGAACCTACCGGATGATCGGTACGCCAGGGTCCTCTTCGAGAAACCCTGTCGAGGTGAGATCCTTGCACGGATCGCTCCCACTTCGGAAATTCAACCTCCCAATTCCACCGCCATGCCGATCCTCGACCTGCACAGCCATTTCAGTTTCAAGCCGGCCAACTCGCGCAGCTTCGCCGAGAACGTACTACCCGATGTGGACCACTGGCGCGAGCGCTTCAAACGGAAGGCGGACTTCAGCGATCTGATCGCGAAGCTGGACAAGAACGTGGTGAAGAGCAGCCAACTGCACGGCAACGCGGCCACCGAAGGCGGCTTCCGCGTGATCGTGAACGCGCTCTATCCACTGGAGAAGGGCTTCACTTCCAAACTAATGAACAAGCCGCTGAGCACCCTCACCGGTTTCTCGCCGGAAGTGTTGGAGGACATCTACACCGGGCGCCGATCCCATTTCCAAGACCTCGAGCGCGAGTACCGCAACCTGATGGAGGGACAGCGCTTCCGTCGCTTCAGCACCAAAGGGAACAGCTACCGCGTGGTCGATTCCGCGCAGGAGATCGACACGCTGCTCGCAGGGGATCCCGACATGATCTGCATCGTGAACAGCATCGAGGGTGCGCATGCATTCGGCGACAACCTCTATGATCGCATGGGCAGGGCCGTGCGCATCTTCGATGAAGAGGCCCGCTTCTTGCGCAGGGTCGGTCGGCGCGATGGGGCGAGCTGGTTCGAACTGTACATCGAAGGGATGATCGCCAACATCGACCGCATCAAGAGCACGTGGGAGCACACGCCCTTCTTCATCACGCTGGCGCACCACTATTACAACCACCTCTGCGGCCACTCCCCCAGCCTCACGCCGGAAGTACAACTGCTGCTGCCGCAAACAGGCGGTGCGCCCAACGCCACGGGCTACGACACGAACTACTTCCACCTCGGCATCCGGCCGTGGTGCATGCGCGTCGTGGCGCACCTGTTGAAACGCGAGAACAGTTTGGGCAACCCGGTGCGCCGCATGCTCATCGATGCCAAGCACATGAGCCCGCAAGCGCGGCTGGATTATTACGCCATCGTGGACCAACGCAAGCAGTTCTTCAACGATGCCATCCCGATCGTGGTGAGCCACACCGCCGTCTCCGGTCGCAAGGAGATCGCACGCACCATTGCGAATGACCTGAAGTTGTTCGCCGATGAGGAAGCACCATCGAAGTACTTCTACAACGGCGTCATCAACCTATTCGACGACGAGATCGTGCGCGTGGTGGCCAGTGATGGCATCATGGGTCTGATGATCGATGAGCGCCGCATCATGGGCGATGCGATCCCGCCGGAAGCGGGCATCACCAAGAAGGACTTCGACGTGGTGTCCAAGAGCAACCGCGACCTGATGCACCAGTGGACGATGACGAAACAGCTGAACGCATGGGGCGAACGCAGCGACGCCGACCGCGACCTGGAATTGGCGCGCATCACCGGTCTGATGGCGCCGTTGCTGGATGGCTTACGACCGGCCTACCTCAGCGTGATCCTTCGCCAGCTCTTCCACATCCTGGACCAAGTGGGTGAGCAAGGTTGGGACCATGTGGCTCTCGGCACCGACTTCGACGGCGTGATCAATCCCATTGATATCTACCGCCAGAGCAGCGACATGAAAACACTACGCACCGATCTCATCACCTTCTGGGATGCGTCCTGCACACATCCCGATCCCACCATCGCCGCGCTCTACACCGATCATCGCTACGGCAAACCAGCCGCCCATTGGATCGACAAATTGTTGTGGGAGAACGGCATGGCCTTCCTAAGGAAGTACTACCACGATGGGTATTTGAAGGACGGGGTGGTGGGGTGAGTGAACAACCCCCTCTCCCACTCAACTCCACGGCCGGGCTTCGATGCGCAGGGTACCTGTTAGACCGGGATGCTTACGATCCGATCCCCAATGATCGTACGAAGAAGTTGGGATGATTGCGATCCGTTCAAGGGTGTTCGATCATTCAACACTCCAACTGTAAACCAGTGAAGCATCCCCTGTGAAATCCTTCGCGCGGTCGATATCCGTTTGGAGTTCGAACTCAGGACCGAAACGCTCGAAAGCACTGACGAAACCGAGGTCCCGGTCCGGTATCTTCTCCAGAGTCTTTCCGACCAGGGAAACGGCCGACTTCGCGATCACCAGCCAAGGTGTGGTCGTTCCCACAATGTTCTCCACAAGTCCGATCGCATCCCCTCCCAAGCCTGTCTTCAGATCAGCAAGGATGGCCCCAAGGTCCCTGGTCGCCCTTCTTGAGTGTCTCAGGTAGATATGGCAATTCAACTCCCGGATGTCAGGCATCTCCTTGGTGAAGACCTTGAGCCCTTCCGCACCCTGCGTTCCGTCACCATCAAACGAATACTTGTTCTCATGGCGCGGGGTCAATTTGAAGGGCGTGGTCGGCAACGTGGCCACAATCATCTTGTCCGGATCGGTCGGGTGCTCTGTCATTACCACGAAATAGAGATGCCAGCGCTCTTTGGGCCGGTGGATCTGAATGGAATCGATCTCAAGTCTTACGCGTGTCATGGTGCTTAGTGGGTTTTAGGTTCGTGTATCTGGTGTTTCAAGCAATTGGGCTTGCGGGATCGTATCGGCTCGATCGCAAAAAGTTGTCGTTGTTGTTCATTGCTATCCTCCTGAACCGCTCCATCGTCATTCCATCGATGCACCGTTTCAGCAGTGCTGCTTCCGGGTCCTCGCGGAGGGTCATGAAGAAATCGGTGCCGAAGAGGATGCGATCGCCAAGCGGTCCATCGATCAACGGTAAGAGCAGCGGATAGATCTTGTCGCGGAAGAGCGTGTAGGAGATATCCGTGTAGGTATTCGGGTAGAGGAGATCGCCTTGCGCGTTGGTGGTGGACATGATGCGCTTGACCTCATTGTGCCAGTTCGTGGGGTCGATGCCCTTGTCGCGCAAGGGCTGCTTCTCGTTCAGCATCTCGTCATCGCCCCCGAAATGCGCGAAGCAGAGCTTCAGCTTCGGGTACTTGCGCAGGACCGGCTCATAGTTCTGCGGATGCAGGAAGATGTTGCAACCGTACTTGCTGTCCTTCCAACTGAAGGGGTTATTCTTGAACGCGGTGATGCGGGCGTGGATGTCCACCATCTCCGGTGCCATCGGGTTCAAGCCAGATGGCCTCGGATCGGCGAGCACTTGGTCCATGGCACCGGTGTAGAAGGTGCCACTGCGCGTACAATGCGTCATCACGGGCACTTGTTCCGCTTCCGCCCATTTGTACAATTCATCCAGTCCTGCATCAAAGGGGAAGAAGCCGATGCTCGGGTAGATCTTGATGCCGAAGAACATGCGGCGCTCCACCTTCTCCTTCACCCAGTCACGCAAAGCCACTCCACTGAGGTGACGGGGATCCACGCCCACGAAGGGGAAGAAGACATCGGGGTAGTGCGTGCGCACGCGTTCCACTTCGGCCAGTTGCGTTTCGATGCGTGCGTGGTTGCTCGCTTGCACATCCATGTGGTCCATGTTCAAGGTGAGCGCGACGAATCGGACCTCGGGACCGAACACGGCGTAGGCGTTCCGCATGGAAACGAATACCTCCTCCTGGGTGCTCTGCGTGCCTACTTCGATGAACTGAAGGTAGCGGAGCAATTGGCTGTGCCCCCTGCGGCTTGCCATGGCTTTGATGATACGTCGCATCCACGGTTTCTCCAGGAAGAACTTGATCTCATCGGCCCATCGGTCGGCCCAGGAGGGCAACACCATTTTGAAGAAATAGTCTGGTGCGCACCCTCCGGTGAACACGTGGCTATGGATGTTGGTGATGCGTGCCATGGGATCAAGCGTTGCGTTCGGCGGTGGTCTTCGGCTTCGGACCACTGCGGCGGATGTTGATGAGCTTCACCAGTGCCTCGAACCAGAACGGTGCGCCGAGGCTCAAGGACCAGGTGGTGATAATAATGCCGAGGACCCAGAGGAAAGCGTAGGTGACGCTCCCGTGGTTGCGCACCTCGAAGTAGGTCGTCAGCGGGTTGTTCACGCGCATCGGTTCCTTCGCACTCCATGTGCGCCATTGGCCCTTCCAACTCGACGGTGCCTCCGTGCTCGACCACCCGATGGGGAGCTGCCATTGGTCCAACACCATCAGCAGCGAATCCGCCTGCCGTCGCTGCACGACAAGGCTGTCATCATTCATCAGGAAATTTAAGGACCGGATCAAGGTGCTATCGTTCCGCAAGCGGGACAACTTGGTGGTGTCCATTTCACTGAGCGTGTGTAATACCGTGTTGCGCAATCCCACTTCGGTGGTATCCCGACTCTGCCGCACTGCGTCGCTCACTCCTTCGGCACGTTCCACCATGCGTTCGCGCAGGCTTGGATCCATGAAGAAGACCTTGGCCAAGTGAATGGAATCCACGTTGAGAAGGAGCGCGACGGCGAGACCCATGAGTTGCAACTTCTTCCGCTGGTTCAACTTGAACTCGCCGCTGCACCTGTCCATGAAATCATCGAACCAACGGCCTAGTTCGGTCTTGAGATTGTCCAGGTTCACAGTGCGCGCATCACCTTCCCCGCTTTCGTTGCGCGAAATGAAATTCCGCAGGAGCCGCTTTAGCTCACTGTCCGCCATGCGTTCCACCCCGAATTTCAAACGCTCGGCAAGGCTCCCCCCTTTCGCCTCCTCGATCTTGCGCAGGACCACTTGGGCCAGTTGCTCCGCCGTCAATGTGCCTGCTCGGTAAGCATCGTCCACATCCACTTCACCCAAGAACGCCTTGAAGCGCACCACCACGGCCTGGTCCGCGAGCGTATCCACGAGTGCGTTCGCGAATCCCTCCGCCGGGATGTAATGCGGATAGCTATTCCCCGAACTCCGCATCTTGTTGATGATCGGATGTTGGTAGATCAGGTAACCGTAGTTCTTGTTCAAGGGATCATCGAGCAACCGGATGATGACCTTTTGCAGGAACACCCCGCGCTCCTTGGTCCGACGGTTCCACGCTTCCAGTAGCACGCTCACCAGCACACTCAACAGCGCATACACCAGCACCAAGCTGATGATGGTATCCAAGTAAGGATTGTCGATGGCGGCTTGCATGGTCTTCATGGTCTGATCATTCGTTGGTCCAAGCGTTGCTTGATGCCCGCTGGCATGCGCCACGCATTCTCCTTGCGTATGCTTTCGATGGTCCTTTGCACTGCCACCGGATCGTTAACCGTTACCGTGTCCAACTTCCGGCGGATCTCATCCACATTGTGGAAAGTGGGGTACGCCTCGTACGCCATGTTGAATTGCTGCTTTGCCGTTACCGCATCACCTTGGGCCAGTGCTTCGAAGCCGCTGTTCTCCGCTTCGCGGGCGATCTTCAGATCACTCGTCGCCACGCTTGCGGCTTGCGCCACGATCATCTCGGCCTGCCGCTGTACAGTACTATCCTTCGCGTATCGGCCGAAGGCTTCCTCCAACTTCACGGCGAACTCCGGGAACAATGCACCGATGATGGCCAGCGCACCGTGCTGATCATTCGCGTCCTGATCGATGTATCTCTTGAGCAGGATGTCCGCGACCTGCTCCTTGTGCTTGTCATACGCGATCTCCTGTTCCACTACGGTTTTCTGTTTTGTGGTGGCGATCTCTTGCACGGCCGGTGCGACCACTTGTGCCAGTGGGATCAAGAAGGAGGCGATCACAGCCGCGAGGCCGACGGTCGGGGTTGGAGTAGCCATATTCTTATTTGGTGTTCATAGTTGTCGCGTCCGATATCCGAGTATTCGTACACCACCCCCCATATCGGAAGCCGGGAACACCGGACCAAAAACCGGTGCCCCTCGACTTCCGGAGGGCGTTCATGCGCCGTTGCGCCCAGGGTGAACGCCCCGATATTGAGGAGGCGATGAGCGGTGCGGTGGTCGGGGTGGTGCTCATCGCTTCGTGTTCCAACCGCAAACCAAGGACACCGAAAGGTCCCGTACCAGCGTCTTTTTCACACCCCCCATCCACGTATTTTTCACAGGGTAGGGGATCGCTGTGCCGGATTGCTTTGTCAGCAACCAAACTCCACCCACCATGAACCCCATGAGTTCCACCTTCCAACGCCGGTCCGGCGCGATCATCGTGGTGCCGGTCCTGCTCCTGCTTCACGCGTGCGGCGGTTCCGGCGCGCCGGAAGCGGCTGCCGTACCGGAGCCCGATCCCCATGGGAGCCGGGTGCTGGCCAGAACGATGTCCTTGTTCAGCGCGGGTGATCCGTACGGTACGCAGTTCCCCTATGTGGGTCCGGCGGAATTCAAATGCGTGACGAAAGACTTCGGCTACCACATCCACCAGGGCGAGAAAACGAGCCACGGGTCCATCAGCACCATAGGCAGTTCGCTGGAGTTCAAGGTCTCCGAGCTGGAACGCATCATCGCTGGAATGAGCGTGTGCGCGGATAGCGGCCCTGTGGCCCATGGCATCATCGTGCATTATGGGCTCGATGCCCACTTCGCATTGGCCGCGGTCCTACAGATCCAGTGTTTGACCTACAAAGCCGGTTCGGAGGAATATACCTATGCCGGATCCAGGGATTGCTATGTGATCGATACGGACGGTACGCTGGACTTCGAGCGGGACGGCATCACCACCTGGTATGGTCGCGGCGGAAATGGCGCCACTTACGCCGAGCGCGTATTCATCCAGCACGATGCGGGCGGGGAGTGGTCCCCGTACACGGCCGACACGGATGTACACTCCACCCTGTTCCCGTACGAAGGCCGGATCAAGGATCTGATCGCACAGAACGGTTTGTCCCCGAGCGGAAGTCTGCGCTTGGTGCCGATGGCCTCACCGGTAACGCGGGTTAGGCAGCCGGACGACTCCTATGTGGAGACCGGCTATCACCAAGGCATGCTCTGGGTTCCCGTGGATGTGGTGTTGGATGACGTCGAGAACACCGCAGCACCCTACAAGAACAAGGCGGCGGATTGGGGCTCGCCGTGCCCGGTGACCTGTCCGGATGAACCCTTCATCTTTGGCAAGGTGGGCTTGGCGCCACGGCACACCTGCCTACCTTGATGCAAAGCCGGTCGCATTCCCCGGAACCGCAGTGATACTCGCCCACCTCTGGATCGGGCTCATGATCATGAGCATGCTGGTGACGCTGGTCGCGTGCTTGCGCATTCCCGCACCGCGCCCACTGCTGTTCAAGCTCCTGCTGGCGAACACGGTCCTCGCCCTGCTCCTTGAATGCACAGGGCGGATCACGGCCGATCTGCATGTGAACAACACCATCCTCTACAATGCCTTCGCGGTGGTGGAGTTCGCCCTCGTGCTCGCCATGGTGGCCTCCATCCGCGTGTTGCGGAAAGCGTGGTTGTGGGGCGGCGCGTGCATCGGGTTGGCGGCAATGGCCTATGATGCATCCGCGACCCGCGGTGCGAAATTCATCCTGACCGAAGGTGTGCTCGTGCTCTCCCTCGTGGTGGTGGTCATGGTGCTCGTGCTGCTGTGGCAGCTGGCACGCACAAGCACCCGGGCGTTGCAGCTGCTCCCTGAGTTCTGGCTCTTCATGGGCCTGCTGCTCTTCTATGGCGGCCTCATCCCGGCCTTCGCCATGATCCACTTCGTGTTCCGCAATGATCAAGGCATGGCGAACCTGTTGTGGTCGATCCCGCCCATATTGAGCACTGCTCGTTATCTTCTCGCCGCCTATGCTTGTGTACGCATTGCCCGCGACATACGCCAAGGATCACATGGATGACTCCGCACGGCTGGTCTTTGCCGCCATCATCGGCACCATGGTGCTGCTGGTGCTCATCGGCACCATGGGCGTCCTGTTGGTGGTGAACGCCAATCGTCGGCATCGCCACAGCGCGCAAATGGCCGACCTCCAATTGCAACGCGAACAGGAAGTGCGGCGCGCGGAGCGCGAGGCGACACAGCATACCCTGAAGGAGGTCGCCCGGGATCTGCACGACAACGTGGCACAGATCCTCACGGTGGCCCAACTGGGCTTGAACCACCTGCTGGTGGAGGACGGAACGAACGCGCGCATCATCGATGCACGGGATTCCGTGGACCGCGGCGTGGAGGAGGTGCGCCGGTTGGGGCACGACCTGAACAGCGATCTGTGGCAGGACCGCACATTGGTGGAGGCCATCCGCCTCGAAGCGGAACGCATAGAACGGGTGGCACGCGTGCGCACCCGGGTGGACATCGCACCGGGGTTGCCTGAATTGCCCACGGACAGTCGCACCATCCTCTTCCGGGTGTTCCAAGAGGTGGTGAACAATGCGCTCAAGCACAGCGGCGCGGATTCCATGACGATCACCTTCGCCACCACGCCCGCATACACCCTGTCCATCTCCGACAACGGTTGCGGCTTCAATTGCTCGGGGGCCAATGGCCACGGCGGGTTGGTGAACATCCACAAGCGCTGTGACCTGATCGGCTTCTCCGCCTCGTGTGTGACCGCACCCGGCAAGGGCTGCACATGGAACCTGCAACAACAACCGACCGACCATGGAAGAGCATAGCGTGGCCTTGGTGGATGACCATCACCTGGTCCGGAACGGCCTTGTGGCCACGGTGAACGCGCTGGGCGGATACCGCGTCACCATTGAAGCGGGGCATGGCCGCGAACTCGTGGAGGTCTTGGCGAAAGCACCACCGCCGACCATTGCGATCGTGGACCTGAACATGCCCGTGATGGACGGTTACGCCACCATCGCATGGCTCCGCGAGAACAGGCCGACGGTCCTGCCGCTCGCACTCACCTTCGATGCGACCGAGGACGCACTGGTGAAGGCCGTACGTGCCGGTGCGCGCGGTTTCCTCCTGAAGAATGCACGACCCGCCGTGCTGAAGAACGCGCTGGACAGCCTGATGCTCACAGGCTACTACTATACGGACACTACGCACGATGTGCTACAGCGGCACCCGGACATGAAAACCCGGGAAGAGTACGAACGGGAACGCATCCTGCAAAGCATCACCCCGCGCGAAATGGAATTCCTCAAACTCGTGTGTGATGAGGACGAGCTCACCTATGGTCAGATCGCGCAACACATGGGCGTCCATCACCGCACCGTGGACAATTTCCGGATCGAACTCTTCGAGAAGTTCCACATCAAGAGCAAGACCGGCCTGGTGCTCTTCGCCATGCGCTGGAGGTTGGTGTGAGGGCGCACCGTGCGCGGCTGCGGGCAGGCAAGTGTACAGGCCTGCGGAATGGGCGGTGAATACCAACTTCCACGCACAGCTTCCGGAATGCCATTCCATCCCTGCGCAGTGGGTTCTCTGATCCTTGCGGGAGCCGGTGTCTCGCCCATGGTTGATCGCGTCGGGGATCAATGGAAACCGGCCTCTAGCACACCCCCATATCGGAAGGCGCGGATGCCGGACCGTATGTTGACATCCGCCACCTTCCGGAGGGCGTTCGGGGTTCCTTGTTCCCCGTGCGAACGCCCCGATAGGGTGGAGGCGATGAACACAGCGCTTGTTGGGAAGGAGCTCATCACGTTGTCTTTCACCCCACAAACCAACCACAGCCAGCGGCCGTCCACCAGCGTATTATTCACAGGTGCCATGCACGTATTTTTCACAGGTGCGGCGATCCCGCAGCCGGATACCTTCGCATTGAACAAACCCCCACCCCATGCGAACCATCATCCTCCGTTCCCGGATCCGCACCGCCGGTCTCCTCTTCGGTGCGTCGCTGTTGCTGATCGGCTGTGGCGAGAAATGCCCACCGGAGAACAAGGGTGGCGCACCCGGCAAGAAGTTGGCCCTGACCGGCTGCGAGGGCGGCACCACACGGCATCGGCGCGCCAAATTCTACACAGGCCCCGAGCTCGCTGTGGTGAACGACACCTTCAGTGTGCATTTCATGTACGACCCCGATGGACCCGGTACCGGTGCCGCCCCCAAGGTGATCACGGATACCAAGGTCAGTATTCCTTGGCCGGACCTGCTCGCGGCGGAGGCGGTGGTGGAAAGCAAAGTGCATAAGCCCGTCCGCGGGATCCTCATCCACTATGGCATGGACCGAGAGAAGTTCAAGCCGCTCTTCCAATTCCTTTATCCGGACGACAGTGGGACCGGACGTGGCGACCTTGTCCTGTACAGGGAAAAATACTTCCACATGGATCAGAACTCCCTGCTTGAGATCGATCCCATCACCGCCCGGAACTACATGGACAACTACATCAACACGGTCTCGGTCATGCGAGCCGACTCCGGCTTTTCCAAGATCAGCACAGGCTCTGGCGACGTGGATCCGCTCGGCGAATGGTTCTCTTACGCGGACAACGTGAACGCTTTGTATGCCGCGAACGCGGGAGGCCTCAGCGACCCTAGGCTCGTGATCACCTGCATCAGCGAGATGTTGTGCTATTCAGAGATCAACGGGGCCATCCCCCCGAGTCCCGAATTCCGGCACATCCTGGCCCTGAACATCGCCGATGGGACCAAGGATGTGCTCGCGAAGGATCGGGATACGGGGTACGAGGGAATGGCCATGGACCTGGGCCACCTCTGTCCGCCGAACTGCAAGTAGATCGCCCATCCTGTCAGATCGACCCAACAGCCCGACCGATCAACACACTTGCCATCCTGAAGATCCTGTTCATGAGCGCGGTGTTCATCCAATGGACCCTGCGCCTCAGGAGCATGCCCTTCGCCCAGCGCTTTTTCTTCGCCCAATTGGCACTGGCCATGGTGGTGGAGAACACGTCGGGGATCCTGTTCATCTTCGATCACGAGAACAGCGTATTGTACAACTTCTACATCCCCTTGGAATTCGCCCTGCTCTGCGCATTCGCCGCATTCAGCTTCAGGTCGCGCCTGGTACACGCGGTCCTGCTACTGGTGGTGGTGTGCTATGGAGTGGTCCTGTTCCTGGAGCTACGGCAGGGCACACCGATCATCTTCACCAAGAGCCTCCTGCTCGCCTATGCCACCCTCACCATCACCTTCTCGGTGCTGCTGGTGCGCCTGGCGGGGAGTACCGAGGTGCGCTTGTGGAAGGACCAGCGCTTCTGGGTCTACCTGTCCATCGTGGTCTTCACGGGGGCGGTGATCCCGTACGTGGGGCTCATGAACCACCTGTACACCAGCGACCCTGCGCTCGCGAAGTCGCTCTTCGGCATCATCGAGGTCCTCTTCTTCCTTCGCTATGGCATGGTGTGGCTTGCCGGAGCCCTGTTGCCCCGATCCCCCGTTCGCGCATGACCACGGATCCGGATATGCAACTGACCGTGGTCGTGGGCACGATGGTCCTGCTCGGCTTCATCGGGTTCATGGTGCTGCTATTGGTGCTGAACACCAACCGCCGCCACCGCCACCGTGCTCAACTGGCCGAGGTGCATTTGATGCACGAACGCGAGGTGCGCGCTGCCGAGCGCGAAGCCACCGAGCAAACGCTGCGCGAGGTGGGGCGCGAATTGCACGACAATGTGGGGCAACTCCTCGGCGTGGCCTCCATGGGGTTGAGCGCCGTGATCGGGACCGGGGTCGCAGACCCACAACTCGGTGCCACGCGCGATGCTCTGGGCCGGGGTATCGAAGAAGTGCGCCGTCTGGGGCGCGACCTGAACAGCGACCTCTGGCAGCAACGGTCCCTGGCCGATGCCATCGGTGCTGAGGCGCAACGCCTCGAACGCGTGCTGCGGGTAAAGGCGCATGTGCTCGTGAAAGGCGAGCTGCCCCTGCTCCCCGCCGATCGCAACACGATCCTCTTCCGCATCTTTCAGGAAACGGTGAACAACGCGTTGAAACACAGCGGAGCCAACACCTTGACCATCACGCTGCAAGCCGCGCCACGCTTCGCACTCACCATCGCGGACAACGGCAGGGGCTTCGACCCGGAGCAGACCCATGCGAACGGCGGCCTGGTGAACATCCGCAAACGCAGCGCGCTGATCGGCTTCACAGCGCGCTGCACCAGTGCGCCCGGCAGCGGCTGCACCTGGCAATTCGAACAACAAGGCGATGAACGAGCATAGCGTGGCACTGGTGGACGACCACCACCTGGTGCGCAGCGGCCTGGTGGCCATGGTGAACGGGTTGGGTGGGTACAACGTGACCATCGAGGTCGGCAACGGACAGGAACTGATCGAGGCGTTGGAGCGCGCCGATCCGCCGGACATCGCCATCGTGGACCTGAACATGCCCGTGATGGACGGATATGCCACCATCACTTGGCTGCGCGAACATCATCCTGCCGTGCTGCCTCTCGCACTCACCTTCGATGCCACGGACGCCGCCCTGGTGAAGGCCGTGCGCGCCGGTGCGCGCGGCTTCCTGCTGAAGGATGCGCAGCCACAGGTGTTGAAGAACGCGCTGGACAGCCTGATGCTCACAGGCTACTACTACACGGACACCACGCACGATGTGCTACAGCGGCACCCGGAGATGAAGACGCGGGAAGAGTGCGAACGGGAACGCATCCTACAAAGCATCACCCCGCGTGAAATGGAATTCCTCAAGCTCGTGTGTCATGAGGACGAGTTCACGTATGAGCAGATCGCCCAACAGATGGGCATCCATCACCGCACGGTGGACAATTTCCGGATCGCGCTCTTCACGAAGTTCCACATCAAGAGCAAGACCGGCCTGGTGCTCTTCGCCATGCGCTGGGGATTGCTGTGAGTGCTTTGTCGGCCACGGATCTGCCACGGTCCGGTGGCCGGAACGTGGCTACTTGTGTGACGAGGCCTATGGGCTCGGATCGCGGGATCCGCTCGGCGAAAGCGCTACCAAAGAGGCGGATCTGAAAGCAGATAGAGGAAAAGGGAATTCCTGAAGCCGCGCGGTTACAGGGGCCCTTCCGGATGATCGGTGCGCCAGAATCCTCTTGGAGAGGACCTATTGAGGTGGAACATTCATCGGGCCGAAAGCCGACTCAGCCTCGAGCTGTTAAGAACTCGTCGAAAAAAGACTTGACATTTGTTTCGCTATCTCCCCATATTCGCTCGTCCAACGGAACGGATCCATCGGCGAACCTGCCGGATCACCCGTTGAATGGCTTGTCGTCGGAATGCAAGGCCGACCGCAAGCGGGAACCCAGCCCAAGTGCAGAAGGAGGGCCTCTAACACAGAGCGCCCATGACCCGCACGTAGTCAACCCGCAGCAGTCGGGCGTTCACGTATGTACGCCAACCCATTCCAGGCCAACCAGCCTTACCCGTCAGACGGCACGAACGCCGACAAAGAACCTCTGATCATCAACTAAAACCCTACCTCATGAGACATACGAATACTGTGCGACCAGCCGAACGATCGTTCATGTGGTCCAGCATCCTTCTTCCATTCCTGTTCTTGTTATTGGTGGCCCCTGCCTTCGGGCAAGGTGGTGGCAACACCTGCGCCACAGCGAGTGTGATCGGTACCGGAGCGTTCACCTATTCGGCCATGGTGGCCGGTACGCCGAACAACAACTGCACGACCGGGGCACGCGCCCGCTGGTACCAGTTCACCGCTCCCAGCGACGGCACGGTCACGGTCAAATCCTGCCAAAGCAACCGGGATACCTATCTGTCCATCCACGGAACATGTGCGGGTGCCTGCTTGGCCTCGAACGATGATGACTATGACTACGGCTGCCATCCGAGTGGTTACAACAGTACGGTGGTATGGCCGATGACCAGTGGGCAGACGATCCTCATCCAGTGGCATAACACCTATGCCAATACCGCCTGTAGCTTTTCCGTGAGCTTCATACCCGCCGCCCCTCCCGCCCCGTGCGCCGCACCGACCACAGGCAACTACACCATGTGCCAAGGTGGATCCGTTCCGAGCGGCCAGGGACTCACAGGAACCACATGTTCCTTGTCCACGCTTCCGTTCGGTTCTGTGCTTCCCTTCCCCAGCGCTCCGTTCGAGAGCGATGGCACCACACCCGTCCTGCAAAGCACATTGACCGTACCGGCGTTGCCGACCGGGGCCGTAGTGACCGGCGTGCGTTTCAACTTGATCAACATCACCTCAACGAGTCCTTCCTACCTGAGCGAGATCCGCTTC
>Ga0138256_10004953_pt1 | contig 14137 bp, 11 predicted proteins | sample KNB2016incub_MG_FD_105486 | JGI IMG/M metagenome (GOLD analysis project Ga0138256, IMG submission 105486) | Active sludge microbial communities from wastewater in Klosterneuburg, Austria - KNB2014incub_MG | ecosystem: Engineered > WWTP > Activated sludge > Unclassified | place: Austria...
AAGATGGTCAGGTGGCATTTTTAACGGAAAATTATCTGCGGGGCAAAATACCTCTGTCTCAGCTGGCAAAGGAGCCGCGGCGGGGCGAACTCTTTGACCTCGTCTGGTCGCACAACCTGCAGGATTCTTCGCGCAAAATCACTGTCTGATACAGCCAATCTGATCTCAGAATTTTTTCATATTCGCGATTTCATTCGTGTGGTGGTTACGCGAAGACCGCACACGCTTCGCCCACTCATAATAGCGCAGATCGGGCGGCGCGCGGTGCACAGAATCGGCAAATGAATAGTTCTCCGATTTTTTGAATAGCAGATGGCCCAGCTCGTGCAGCCATACCCAGGCAATGGCTTCGAATTTTTCTTCGGGGGTCAGCACTCCGCGTTTTTCTGTGAAGAACTTCGTCTCAGCGAGAAAGGGATACAGCCCGAGTACACCGACACCCTGGTAAGGGCGGTGTGCATTGTTTTCGACGAATGCGCTCGTCACGCCACCGCGCGCGATGACGTAGATCGGCATGCCGTTATCTGCGCCGATGATGCCGCCGTTCGTCAGAATAAAATCGACGGTCTTTTCGCCCTGCAATATGGTCGACCAATGCCCGAATGAATACTGCGGCTCGGAATTACGATTCTTACCGAAGAGCAAAGGGCGACCGCGCAGGTCTTTTTCAGAATAAATTTTACCGAGCGTGATGATGAATTTTGCCGTGAGCGCATCGAGTGAGCTGTTTTCCCCCAGGTATTCCCTGATCTTGGCGGCATCGTGCTGCTTGAGCGTCGCGGCGATGGTTTCGGCAATGCGCGCTTCGCGATCCATCGCAAACCAGGAAATCAGGTATGCCTGTGCAGGAAAACCGATCGGCGACTCATTGAACCACGCCTGCACCGATTTGAAATAATCGGCCATCTTGACAGCACCTTCTTCGGTAATTTTCAGGGAAATTTTATACGCCTCCATTGCATATTTCTCCACCATGCGGTAGAGTTTTGTGCGCGTGGCAGCATCGAGCGAAAGCAGGTCAGGATTTTCAACGTACCGGACTGCAAGGGCAACGTCTTTGCCTGCCGCAATCGGTTTCAGATCGGGCAAAGCCTTCAGGTATTTTTCGTAATCAGCTTCTGCAACGCGCATCTGGACAGCGGTGCTGCAACACACCAGTAAAACGGGAAACAAAAGAAAGCGCATGGCACGGCAATTCCATCGCGGTTTACTCTGTCAATCGGGAACAAACCAATTACAGGCACGCCTGACCCCCGACTGAATCCAGCGCTTTCAGGGTACACGCAGCAGGTTATTCAGCAATACCGTGACCGGCACTTTGAGATTCATTTCACCGCCCTGCTCTCCGTCAGGGGGATCAACCAGCGAATCCCACACACCGATGCACGAAGGACAGCCAGCTTCGCAGCTGCACTTCGTGACAGTTTCGAGCGCCAGCAGAAAGAGCGCCTCGTGGTGGGCGACGAGCTTATGCGACAATCCCACACCGCCCGGATAGTTATCGTGAAAGATGATGGCATGCTCGCCGAACTGCACGTCGCGGTAGCCGCTCGAAACAGAAATATCGCGCCTGTCGCAGAGCGCCACGAGCGGCGATAATTGCCTGAGCACGTATGCCAGCCGCGTCAGCAGTGCGCTGAAAAAAGTCGCCGGCAATTGCGGCATGAGCGCGGTATCGATCTCAATCCACGCGCCCTGCGTGTGCATCTCGATTTCGGGAGTATGTATCTGTCCCCAGCCGAGATTTTCGGATGTTTCGATTTTGATTTTTTTATACAAGTATGCCTGACGCCGCAGCGTCACCTCGCCCCAGTTGAGTGCCATGCCGTGCTCGCTGCGCTTCTCGTCGACATGCAGAATACTGCGGTGCACTTTTTCGTGCGCGTCGGTGTAATAATCCGATTTGACCAGCCTGACCTCTGCGCGTCGCTCATCCCATTTGAGCACATCGACATAATAGTGCCGGCCCGCGTGCATGTAGACCGCTTCGTCATGGATGAAGAGCGGCGCGGAAAAATAATCGATCTCGCCGATCACCTTTTCGTTGCCGGTTTCAGTTTTATCGACGATGACAAAATTGTCGGTCGCGGCAGAGCGCAACGATACATTCGCCGCAGGGTAAGTTTCGCTCATCCAGAAATATGTGCCGCTTTTTTCAACGATCACCTTCTCTTCCTGCAGATGCTGCATAAAGGTATCGACCGGAAAATTGCCAAACTTCTCACCCGCCTCAAAGCGCAGCTCGTATGCAGCGCACTTGAGCTGGTCCTGGTAGATCAGCAGGTTGTCGGGATTCACAATCGCTGCTTCGCCGCGGCTCTCGAACAGATAATTCGGGTTGCGCATCAGGTACTGGTCGAGCGCCGACGGCGAGGCGACGAGCACTGCGAGGGACGGCTCTTTTTTACGGCCCGCACGGCCGAACTGCTGGTAGAGCGAACTCATGCGGCCCGGATAACCGATCGACACAACAGCGTTCAAAGCCCCGATGTCGATGCCGAGTTCGAGCGCATTGGTCGACACTACACCCAGCGTCGTGCCGTCGCGCAGCGAACGTTCGACCTGCCGCCTCTCTAAAGGAAGAAAACCGCCGCGATAGCCACGCACTTTGTGCGCGAGAGACTCGGGCAGCCGCGCGCGTAAGAATTGTGTGAGAATCTCGACGCGGTTGCGCGAACGCGCGAAAAAAATTGTCGAGATCGCATTTTTGATAAGTCCGGCACCGATGCGCGCGGCAGTTTTGTATGGCGACTCAGCGACCTGCAGCTTCTCATAAAAAGGCGGATCATAAAAGAGAAAATATTTCTTACCCTCCGGCGCGCCCGATTCGGTGACCGCAGTAAATTCTCGACCTGCCAGCTGTTCCGCGAGTTCAGTCGGATTGGCAATCGTGGCAGAGCAAAAAATATAACGTGGTTTTGCCCCGTAATGGTCGAGCAAACGGTTGAGGCGGCGCAACACATTCGCCACATGCGAACCAAACACTCCGATATACGTGTGCATCTCGTCGATCACAATGGTTTCGAGGTTTTCAAAGAACGATTTCCAGATTGAATGGTGCGGCATGATGCCCGAGTGCAGCATGTCGGGGTTGGTGAGAATAAAATCCCCGGCCTTGCGCACCATGCGCCGCTCTTCTTCAGGCGTATCGCCATCGAACGTATTGATATTCCATGTCTGCTTCAGCGCCTCGCCATAACCGCGGTAGGCTGCGAGCTGGTCTTGCGCCAAAGCCTTGGTGGGGAACATGAAGAGATGTTTTCCCTTGGGATTCTTCATCTTCGCATGCAGAATCGGTAACAGATAACAGAGCGTTTTGCCCGAAGCAGTCGGCGTCGTAACCACAATGTCGTTACCGGCGAGGTAATGTTCAACCGCTTCTTTCTGGTGCGAGTAGAGTTTTTCAATGCCACGCGCTTTGAGCGCAGCGCGTATCTCACTGCCGAAGACTGAAGGTATTTCCGCGTAGCGCGGCGCCTTCTCGGGTATCTCAATCAGCGCACGGATGTTTTGTGACTCGCTGCTCTTGAGCTGGTCGAGGTATTGTTCGAGGTTCACCTCACCCCCCCGTCCCCCCTCTCCACTACGTGTAGAGGGGGGAGAAAGATAAGTCTGGCCCTGACGCCAATACGCTTTCGCTCCCCCTCTCCATATGTATGGAGAGGGGGCCGGGGGGTGAGGTCACAGCTCCTTAAAATCATATGCTATATGAAACAGCGCCCTGCCCGGCACTACCGACGGATGCAGATGCATGCCGAGAATAAATCCGGTTTGCTCTGAGAGAATTTCTGCACGCCGCTCGCCAAAGAGATCGATGATAAAACCCAGCAGCTGCCCCACCTCGACGCGGTCGCCGAATTCTACGGCCAGCATAAATAACCCTGCGCAGGTCGCACGCTGCCACTCGGCTTTGCGGTAATAACCCGGCGGGTGCTGGATGGGCGGCAGATTGGTGTCGAAGCGTTTTGCCGCCTGCTCTGCTACAGCAGGCGCAATCGATTCGAGCGAGACCAGAATGCGCAGCAAAAGGCGCAATCCCATCTGCAGAATTTTTTTCTCAAAGCGGCCGGTTTCACCCGCCTCGATCAGAAAAACCGGTTTGCCGATTTTGCCCGCTTCTTTGCGCAGGCTGCCGGCAACCCCCGTGCTGGTCAGAATCACCTGGCCTTCGATGCCGCGCGCCCAGTCGCGCATCGCCTCGTCTTTCATGTTACCGCGCAGGTGCGGAAAGTTCCAGCGGTTATAGCTGCCCGAATGCAGGTCGAGAAGAAAATCCGCCTGCGTGACAAAATTTGTCCACAGAAAATTGGCGAGCCGCGCACCCTCTGAACCGTCTTTGAGACCGGGAAACATGCGGTTGAGGTCGCGACGGTCGGGAAGATAGCGCGAATGGTTCGCATAACCCATCAGGTTCGCGACGGGTACCAGACACAGCGAACCGTTAATTTCGACGCCCTCGAGCAGTGCCGCGAGTTCGTGCAGCATGCGCACACCGTTGAGCTCATCCCCATGGATCGCGGCGATGATGGTCACTTTGCGGCCGGGGTTGCGGCCATGCGTTATCAGGTAGGGCATCAGCCACGAGCGCTGAGACGCGTCTTCTTCAAACGGTATGAACTGTTTGTGCCAAACGGACGGGGGGAAATTGTTTAGAAAAACGCTCATTGTCCGGCTCGCAGATTATGTCTCTTGCGGGCGTGGCGCATGCTTGGGCAAGCACTAAAAGAAGGCGGATTTCCCCCGAACCTAAATTAGTTGACCGGCGGGCGGCCATCATACGTCTAAACTACTACATTAAGAGGGCTTTTGCCCTGGAGGAATATGAAAAAAATGAAACTTTTGGCTGCATTCGCAGCAGTAATGACATTTAGCGCACCGGCGTTTTCGATTGCACAGATCGGCGTCAATGGTAACTACACCAGCGACAAATTTTCCAATGGTACAACCTTTTCGGGTGTTGGCTTCAGCGGCTTTGCCCGTTTTACAGCTGGCATTCCACTGCTCGTCACATTCGGCTTTGGCCCCTATGTCGACTACAGCTCACTCTCTGGCGGGCCAGCTTCCAGCCCAGACGCAAAACAATTGCGTGCCGGCGGTGAATTGGCCGTCTATCTCGACGTTGTTGGCAACCTGCTGGGTGTCACGCCTTATGCACGGTTTGGCTATGGTTACGAAGGGAATACGTTGAAGACAACTTATGCTATATCAACCGTGACAGCAACTTCGGATGCCGTTTATTACGGCACAGGCGGTCACACTTTGTTTGGCCTGACTATGAAAGTTCTGCCGCTCATTTATGTGTTTGCCGAAGGTGGCATCCAATGGAGTTCTCTCACCGCATCTCTGCCATCAGAGCTCAAAAACGCAGGTGTGTCTGCATCCGACCTGACCACCAGCGGCTGGAGAATGTCCCTGGGTGCGATGATTTGGTTATAAAAGCCGCCGTTAAGAACCTGCGTTTCGTGCGCTAGCACGAACGCGAATTGAAAACAGGCCGCTTCGGCCTCCCGCAAGTGGTTTTCGCTGACGAAAACCACGAGGTTTTCGATTCGCGAGTCAGGTTTAGGCGGCCCCTCGCCCGCCAATGAAACTCTACTTGCACCCCAAAAACCCCGAACCGCGGCTCGTCAAGCAGCTCGCCGAGCGCCTCAAAAACGGCGCCCTGCTCGTTTTACCGACGGATACCGTCTATGCTTTCGTCACGCTCGCACAGAACCGCGACAGCGTCGCCAAAATTCAGCGCATCAAAGACCTGCCCAAGAACAAGGCGCTGACGCTCTATTGCCGCGACTTTTCGCAGATGAGCGCCTACGTGCGCATGCAGGGCAATCAGCTGTTCCGCTTCTTAAAGGAAATTTTGCCCGGCCCTTATACTCTCATCTTCGACGCCGCGAAAAGCCTGCCGCACTACGCGGTGACCAAACAGAACACAGTAGGCATTCGCATCGTCGAACATCCCTTAATTGCTGCGCTTCTCACAGAGGTGGATTTTCCACTGATCGGCAGCTCGATTGATGCCGACCCGGCTGACATGCATGATTTTGAAGAACTCGCCGACCGCTACGAAAGCCGGGTCGATGCCGTCGTGCACTGCGGCGAAGTCAACGCGGCCTATTCGACGATTCTCGACGTGCGCGAATGGCCTCCGTCTTTAGTGCGTGCAGGTGCTGGCGCACTGCCCGAGGGCCTGCAGCAGTTGTGAGGCTACGCCTCACAACTGCTGCAGGCGATTCACCACCAGTGGTCCCGAGGCCTGGCAGGTCGGCATCAGTTCGATGCTGTTGATGTTTACGTGCGCCGGTTGCTGCAATGCCCAATCGACGCACTCGGCGATGTCTGCCGGCAGCAACGGCTGAGTACCCGCATAGACCTGGGTCGCTTTATCTTTATCACCGTGAAACCTTACCTCGGAAAATTCGCTGCCGCCCGCAAGACCCGGTGCAATGTGCGTCACTCGCACGCCATGCTGTGCGACATCGGCACGCAGGTTGCGTGACAGCTGTTCAATAAATGCCTTTGTGGCGCCATATACATTGCCACCCGGATACGCATACGCACCGGCGACTGAACCTATCATCACGACATGTCCCGAGCGGCGTGCGACCATACCAGGCAAAATAAGTCGAGTTAATAGCGCCACTGCCGTGCAGTTGGTATCGATCATCTGCTGCCAGTCTTCCCACGAGGTGGCATGTGCCGGCTCAAGCCCCAGCGCCAGACCGGCGTTATTGACCAGTACATCGATTGCCGCAAATTGCGGCGGCAGTGCCGACACTGCAGAGCACAGAGCGTGTTGATCGCGCACATCGCATTGAATCAGGTGCACGGGAGTGGCGAGCGCAGAAGCAAGGCGTTCCAGACGGTCTTTGCGCCGCGCGAGCAGCACGAGGTGAAATCCGCGTTTGGCCAGCCGTTCGGCAATCGCAGCGCCGAAGCCGCTAGAAGCACCGGTGATGAAGGCTGTTTTTATTGCATCTGCCATACTAACCTGCAGACCCGCAGGTTGAAATCAGCCGGTCAATATCCCTGCGGGATCGTCTGGCCGGTTTTCAGTAGGGTTAAAACCCCCGCAAGGCCACCGTGGTCCTTTGCATAGGCTTGCAGCCGGCGCGCCCCTTTGCCGTAGCTTTTGTTGCTGCTTGTCATGATCGCGTTGCGGCGGTGCTCGCCATATACCGATGGGTTGCGCTCGAGATAGTTGTATTCCAGCAAGGTGGGCGCTCCTTCGCTTAACGCCTCGTCCTGCTTCATCGGGCTGCGGCTCAGATACGCCCAGGCGTGCGTCAGCTCATGGGCAGCGGTGGCCTTAAACATGGGTTTCGGCATGCCCGGCATAAACCTGATCCATATGGATGCCACGCGTCCGTCAGCGTAACGCGCGGCTTCGCAACGGGCGTGCACCGCCGAGTTATCCGAAGGGGCCAGCTTGATGGGAATCGCTCCCCAGGGGAGTTTAATGCCAAACTTGACGATCTCGGTGCGCACCTCAGCCACCAATGCTTGCGCCGTGCGGAGATCGCGCACAGCGTGGCGATCACACTCATGGCAGACATCGAACCCTTCTGCTGTGTGCACTTTTCCAGCAGAAAGCGACGCACCGCAAAACTTGCACTTCGGACCGAACCACTGGCATGCCAACAGGTTCCCCAGCATCAGCAAAAGGAAAATTTGCAGAAAAAATGAACGTCCGGTTGTTGCCGCTGTGGGTGACAGCCGACGAAAATGGGTCGCGGCTTTGAATAAACGTACCATGGGTTCAAATCGAAAGGGCAAAGGGCAGAGTGTCAACATAAAACACAGGACAAAATCGCTTACCCTAAGCGGCGATCGGATCGCGCGGGCTTGCCCGGCCTCAGGCAGTCAGGATAATTTTACCGGGTATGCCACCTGATTTGAGCGCGGCATAGGCTTCGGCAGCGGCACTCAGCGGGTATCCTTTGGAAATCAGCACTTCGAGTTTTTTCTCTATTAATAGTCTTTCTATGGTCTCAAACCCGGTCTGGCTGATGCTCAGGTTAGCCATCACCACATGCGGATTGCGGAAAATAAAACCGAAGAACGATTTAAAAATTTTCGACCCCCGCGGCAGCGTCGTCACGTAAAAACCACCGCGCTCAACGAGCGGCGCCGCGGCTGCCAAAGGCGTCGGACCGTAGGCGTCAAAAAAGATATCGAATTTTCTGTTCAAAGATTCGAGCGGTGTTGTCGTATAGTCGCGCTTCATCGGCACCGAGCCTGCGCACGAGCGGTACATTCTTCGCGCTGCAGATCGTCGTCACGTGCGCGCCAAAATATTTTGCCAGTTGCAGTGCAAACAGCCCCACGCCGCCGCTCGCCCCGGTCAGCAGAATAGTTTTCCCTTTCAGTTCGCCGCACTGCCTCAGGCCGTTGAGTGCGGTTAAGGCACCCACCGGTATCGCCGACATTGTTTCGATCGTCAATCCGGCTGGTATCTTGCGCACCACGCGTTTGTTGGTCACAACCTTTTGCGCATGCGAACCCGGCCCGCCAAAAAACGAAGTGCTGATACCATAAACTTCATCGCCCGGCTTGACATGCGTCACCGAACTGCCCGTCTTGAGCACCACGCCGGCAAAGTCGCTGCCGGGAATGCGCGGGAATTTGCCGAACAGTGGCAAGGGCAAACCTTCGCCTTCGACAATTTTGTAATCGACGGGATTAATGGAAGCGGCTTTGACTTCGACGACAACCTGCGACGAACCGCAGGCGGGTTCGGGCATTTCGCCGTACTTCAGCACATCGGGCGCGCCGAACTTTTCAAAATACACTGCCTGCATATGCTCGACGGCAACGCCGGGCAGTGCAGTCAACTATACTTTAGCGTCTGCCGAAACCCTTGAACTGGCGGCGACGCGGCTTATTCTCCGCTTTTGGGCGGCTGCCTTCTTTCGAGTTGCCAGCCGGCGCGGTGGTGTGGACTGTTTTCGACATGCCCTTGTAATCGAAATCTTCGACAAAACGACGCTCAATGGGCTTACCCAGCGTGCGTTCGATGTCGCGCACAATTGCCTTGTCTTCGCCGGTAATAAAGGTAAATGCTTCACCGCTTTTCGCAGCGCGCGCAGTGCGACCGATGCGGTGGATATATGTTTCACCGTTCGCCGGTACATCATAGTTGATAATATGAGTGATGTTATTCACATCGATACCACGCGCGGCAATATCGGTTGCGACCAAAATCTGGAACTCACCCGAACGGAAACCATCGAGCGCTTTCTGCCGGCGGTTTTGCGACAAATTACCCTGCAGCGCCGCGGTGGTGTATCCGGCTTTGGCCACCTGCTCGGCGATGCGCGTCGCCTTGTGTTTGGTTTTGGTAAAGATCAGAATCGCCTCGGTGCCGCAGCTTTTGAGCAAATGCAAAAGCAGCGCGGTTTTGAGTTCCTGGTTCACCGGGTAGAGCGCATGGCTGATCGTCGCCACCGGTCCGCGCGCGAGTTCGACCTTGGTGGGGTTGCGCAGAATTTGTTGGCTGAGCTTGCGGATTTCTTCGGGCATCGTCGCCGAGAACAGCAGCGTCTGCCGCTCTTTCGGTAGCTCGGCGACAATTTTCTTAATCGCCGGCAAAAAACCCATATCAAACATCTGATCGGCTTCGTCGAGAATCAGTGTTTCGACATCTTTCAGACTGATCGATTTGCGCTGCATGTGGTCGAGCAGACGACCGGGGCACGCGACGACGATCTCAGCGCCGCGGCGCAGCTCTTGCAGCTGGCGGTTCATACTGGCACCGCCATAGATGGTGACCGAACGGAGGTTGCAGGCTTTGCCGAGAGCGATAAAAACTTCGTTGATCTGTTCAGCCAGCTCGCGTGTGGGTGCGATGACGAGAGCACGTACTTTTTTTCGCTGCCCGGTCATGAGCCGGTGCAGCGTGGGTAGCGCAAAGGCAGCGGTCTTGCCGGTGCCGGTTTGCGCGAGCCCTAGTAGATCGTGGCCCTGTAACACATAAGGTATTGCTTCATTCTGGATCGGCGTGGGCTCTTTGAACCCCGCGCGCGCAATATTATCTGCCAATATGGGAGAGAAGGAAAACTTTTGAAAGCCGGACATCTGTCACAGACTGCGTTTGACACATGCCGTACAGCAATATGGGTTACAATGCGGGCGAGAAAATCAATTATTTCGTACGAACAAAAAAGAAGGGTGTGTCGGAAAAACACAGGCCTCTTGACCGTTTTGCAAGCGGTTTTCGCAAGAAAATCGCGGCGTGTTTTTTTGACGCGCGCTTCGCTCGGCCCGCATTGTAACCCAATATGGTTGCTCTAAGTAATTCTACCTAATCTCAATTTCAATAATGAATTAACGCCCTCTCGCACACTGCAGGTTTGCCGCAAAGGCCCATCCTGTGGAAACTTCAGATCCATCCGAAAACGGCGACGGCGGCAAAGTGCGCAAGATTATCGATCATGCGCAGCTGCACCAGATCACCGAAAAACTCTTTTCGCGTTTTCCGATTCACGTAGTTGAAAACAACCAGAAAAATCCCGCGCGTGCAGTCGGATATGCGCACCCGCACCTCGAAATAATGCACCAGATGCAGCCAGGGCCCACGCGCACACTGCTCTTAACCAAGGACGACAATTCGATGATGCTCGAATGCAGCGTTGTGAACCGCACGGAGCGCGGCACAGAAATCGTAAAGCCGATGCGGCTCTATCTCAGCAAGCGCGGCATTCGCCACGAAAACCGTGTGGCAGTCGGTGGCGGTGATTTAGCAGGCCAGGTGCGCAATGTAATTCCACATCCCGAATTCTACCGCGTGAATGCAGGTTCAAACAGCCAGCGCGATGCGTTACTGGCGCAGTACACCAATGCAATCCGCGAGCTGGTACCCGAAACCACAATTAAATTCGAGCTGCAACGCACGACTCGTATGACCGTGCGTATGAAGAAGCTGCAGGATTTTAATCTGCCTGTGTTCGCTCCCGAAATGCTGAAGCAGCGCCAGGGTGGTGACAATATCATGGCAATGCCCTACAGCGAATATGAACAGGTAATGCGCTCTGACGGCCTGCCCGGCGACTATATCGGAGAAATATGTGAGCCAATCCGCTACCGTGGCGTGTTGATTATCGGTTATGTGCAGGTGTTCAGTCTGAGGGCCCCACTGAACGCCAGCCATTACCATACCGTGCGCCAGCTGATTCGGCGTCTCGAAAAAGATCTCGATACCAAACGCTGCTTTCCCGACAACCCGATTACCGGCAAAATCGTCGACGTGAGCCACGGTGGTATCGGTTTCATTTACACCGGGCAGCGCAGCATTCTCTCGCAGGCGGGGGTCGGAGATAAAATTGTTTTCGACTCCCATTTCACGGCGGAAAATATTGCCACCTTCAGCGGCAAAATCATGAACATGACGTCGCTCGAGAACGGCCGTCGCTACGGTATCGAATTCGACGGTCTCTCTGAGGCGGGCGAAAAAGCACTGGGTGCAGTGCTCGGCGAAAAATGATGCTGCTGCCGGCAGCTCGCAAAAGATACCTGCAGTGCACCCGCTGATAGGCTTTTCGCCCTGTCACGAAATCGCATTACAGCTCCATGTCGTACCCGTTTACCGAGATCGAAAAAAAGTGGCAAGACCACTGGGAAAAGCACCAGACTTTCCGCACCGGTGAAGATTTCAGCAAACCCAAATACTACGTGCTCGACATGTTCCCCTACCCGTCGGGTGCGGGTCTGCACGTCGGCCACCCTGAAGGTTATACCGCCACCGACATCATCGCACGTAAAAAACGGATGCAGGGCTTTAACGTGCTGCACCCGATGGGCTGGGATGCCTTCGGCCTGCCCGCAGAGCGATACGCGATGCAGACCGGCATTCACCCGTCGATCACCACAAAACAGAATATCGATAACTTTCGCCGCCAGCTGAAATCGCTCGGCTTCTCGTATGACTGGGAGCGCGAAATCGACACAACTTCACCCGACTATTACAAGTTCACGCAATGGATTTTTCTGAAGCTGTTCAATTCATGGTATGACCCCGCAGCAAAAAAAGCGAGGCACATTTCTGAACTGCCGGTTCCTGCCGACCTTACAGGCGACGCAAAGAAAAAAGAACGTGAAGAGTTCATAGCGAATCATCGCCTCGCCTACATCGCCAACATGCCCGTAAACTGGTGTGCTGCACTGGGCACGGTGCTCGCGAACGAAGAGGTCGACGAATGGGTTGGCAAGGGTTACACGGTGGAGCGTAAACCCATGCGCCAGTGGATGCTCCGCATAACTGCATACGCCGAACGGTTGCTGAACGATCTCGCACACGTCGACTGGCCGGCCGGCACACTCGAACTGCAGAAAAACTGGATCGGCCAATCGACCGGGGCGCTGGTCCATTTTGGCGTGGAGGGTTCGTCCGAAAAACTCACGGTCTTTACAACGCGCCCTGATACGCTCTATGGCGTCACTTTTATGGTGCTCGCACCCGAACATCCGCTGGTCGATAAAATCGCCCCTGCGGCACACAAAGCGGAGATTGAAAACTACCGCAAAGCCACTGCGCTCAAAACCGATCTGGACCGCCAGATGGACGCCGCTAAGAAAGAAAAAACCGGCGTAAAAACCGGCGCCTTTGCGATTCACCCGCTGACGCAGGAGAAAATCCCTCTTTATATTGCGGACTATGTGCTGATGGGCTATGGCACCGGTGCAATCATGGCGGTGCCCGCGCACGACGAGCGCGACTTCGCGTTTGCACAGCAATTTGGTATCGAGATTCGACAGGTAGTTCAGCCGCGCGAAGGCGCAGCTGAACTACCTGTCACGGAAGATGGCGTCGCAATCAACTCGCCCATCTTCGACGGCCTCAACACTTCAGACGCCAAGGCCAAAATCATTGCGCACCTTGAAAAAGAAAAACTGGGCGAACGTCGGGTGCAGTACAAACTGCGCGACTGGCTGTTCTCGCGGCAGCGCTACTGGGGTGAACCCGTGCCGGTAAGCTTCGATGAAGACGGCGCGATGGTTGCAGAAGACGAACAGGATCTGCCATTGCTTCTGCCCGAGAGCAAGAACTTTCAACCGGCAGGCACGGGAGAATCTCCGCTGGCCAACATTACCGATTGGGTGAACTACGAAAAAAACGGCCGCAAGCTGCGCCGCGAAACCAACACCATGCCGCAGTGGGCCGGCAGTTCGTGGTATTACCTGCGCTTTGCTGATACCGGCAATAAAGAAAGATTTGCTTCTGCCGAGGCAGAGAAGTACTGGCTGAATGGCGGCGTCGATCTCTACGTCGGCGGCGCAGAACATGCGGTATTGCACCTGCTCTACGCACGCTTCTGGCACAAGGTGCTCTATGACCTCGGTTATGTAACCTCTGTCGAACCGTTCAAAAAGCTCGTGCACCAGGGGATTATTCTCGGCGAAGACGGCAGCAAGATGTCGAAATCGCGCGGCAACGTGATTAATCCCGATACGGTCGTCGCTGAATACGGCGCCGATACCTTCAGACTCTACGAAATGTTCATGGGCCCTCTCGAGCAGATGAAACCCTGGTCGTCAAAAAGTATCGAAGGCATCTACCGCTTTCTCGCGCGGGTTTATCGGCTGTATCTTGCTGAAGGCAAACTCAACGAAAAGCTGCTCGCAGCGCCGGCTGACGAAAAAGCCGTACTCAAGGTATTACACCAGACGATCAAAAAGGTCAGCGACGACATTGAAACGCTCTCGCTCAACACAGCGATTTCACAGATGATGATCTTCATCAACGAGGCCTACCGCGTCGAATCGATCGGCCGCGATGCGGCGGCGGCATTCATCAAAATTCTCTCGCCGTTCGCCCCGCACGTCACCGAAGAAATCTGGCAGGCACTGGGTATGCCTGGCAGCGTCGCACTCGCCGAATGGCCACAGCACAACCCGGCCTACCTCGTCGAATCAGATTTCGAAGCGGTGATACAGATCAACGGCAAGATTCGCGGCCGCACGCAACTGGCGATGGGCATCAGCGATGCGGATTTCGAAACTGCTGCCCGCGGCGTCGATACAGTGAAAGCCGCACTCGAAGGCAAAACCGTGCGCAAAGTGATTGTCGTAAAGAACAAGATGATTAATTTTGTGGTAGCCTAACGATGCAGGGCTATGCCCTGCATCGTTAGGCATAGTTATG